>Ga0208616_1000037_pt1 | contig 53651 bp, 55 predicted proteins | sample CryBogCBE16Oct07_FD_184575 | JGI IMG/M metagenome (GOLD analysis project Ga0208616, IMG submission 184575) | Freshwater microbial communities from Crystal Bog, Wisconsin, USA - CBE16Oct07 (SPAdes) (version 2) | ecosystem: Environmental > Aquatic > Freshwater > Lake | place: Crystal Bog... | reverse complement strand
ATCTTCAATAAGTGCTCCTGCATTAAGTGGATCTTTCTACGGAGACGGATCTAAACTCACTAATATCTCTAATTCAGCTCTATCTGCTAATTTATCTATTACAAGCTCTATAAGTGCTCCTTCCTTAAGTGGTTGGTTCTATGGAGATGGAAGAAATCTTACTAATATCTCTAATTCAGCTTTATCGGCTAATTTATCTATAACATCTTCAATAAGTGCTCCTGCATTAAGTGGATCTTTCTACGGAGACGGATCAAAATTAACTGGTATAGCTGCAAGTAATATAACTTCGTATTTGCCACTTAGTGGTGGAACAATGACTGGTCCATTATATACAATCGGAAATACGTCTGGTATAGTTCCGGTTTGTATAAAATCCTCAACTTTTAATTTCTTAGGAGCAATTAATTCGTTTATAAAATTATATGATGTTCCTGCTGGATATACATTTGTTGCTTCTACTTGGTCAATATACATAACAAATGCTGCTGGAGCTTGGTCTGCCGGAGCAACTATGCCTTTAATAGATATTACAAACTCTACAGGTTCTCACTTGGCAGGATCGATGCCATTCAGAGGAAGTGGAAATACATATGTAACAAATTCTACTGATCTGCAAACCACATTTGGTGGTCTTCAAACGGTAAGTACTGATATAGTAAAAGCTAAAATAACAACAGCAGGTAATAATACAGGATATACTAGTCTTAGTGGTATAATTATAGTTAATGGTTATTTAATTAGCTAAATTCAACTTGTAATTAGTTTCATTTTTGAAGGTTGGATATAAGTATTTACAGTGGAAAACGTACTTCTCAAAAATGCAGCCAAAATTAGCATACCTGTTGATAGTTTAAATTCTCCTTTATCGTTTTTAGAGTGGAAACAGCAGGTTCAGTCTATTCCTGATACGGATTTATCTTTCCACTACAATCAATACATTTTAAATTGGTTTAACACGCATCAAAATCAACCAGTATCTCAAAAATTTCTTCTTAGACAAAAGTATCTATATCTTTTACAACAACTTCAAACGTTCTTTACAGAAGACGAAAAAAACAATTGGTATAATCAAATTAACTTTTCGGATGAAAGAGAGTTACTGCTTGCTATTCCGTATTTTGCAAAAAAACTGAGAGATGTTGCAATTTATTATTTAGATTTACGTAAAAGACTCAAGTATACAAAATTAAAATACAATAGAGTTGGAACTAAGACTGCTCTTGAGCATGAAATCTGTTCTTACCTTTTAAATGCACTAGCTCCTTCTAAAAAAGAATTTGTTCCTCAACTGTTAAGTGCGTTTCCGACATTTCCTGAGATACAACAATCACTAGTTGTTACTGTTGACGAATTGTATGATGACAACCAATACTTTGATAGATCTCCTACTGCTCCGTTATCAAGTTATGTAAATGTTCTTGATCAAGCTACAACTAGCTTTTTTCAGACAAAAGGTCTTGTATTGTCATCAGACGAGTGGATTTTCAAATCCTTCGACTTTCCTCTTTCTGCTGACATAAATTCTTTTGTTAATAGATTAACAGGAAATGTTTTTGAACAATCCGATGTAAATCTTTACGGTAGTTTTATTCAAGAGTTCTTAGGAGAAGACAAATATACTGTAACATTACAAAACGCTTTAACGTCTTATTATGTTAGTAATTTTACAGTATCTGCTGGAGATAATTCATTTTACTTTCCATCAGGTGTTGTTAATCCATCTTATTCAATTGGTGGTTTATTAGCTCCGGTTGCTCTAAGTTCAATAACATTTGCTGGCGCTTCATCTGGTACAACTTTAAGTTCATCAGATAGCATTTTTGTTAAATCCGGAAACGTTACTAAAGGAGCTTGGTATAGATATATTGATTACGATTATGATAGTACCGCAGTAATGTCATCTCATATAGCTCACAACGATATAACTACTTTTATATTTCCTTATCCAGGTTATGGCTTATCAGCTCAAGATGCTCCGTGGACTGGAGCCAGCGTTTCTTACAGCGAAGAGTTTCCTTATCTTACACCAGCTCTCAAAGCATCTGTTCTTCAGAGTTATTGGTCAAGTAGTTTATCTGCTCATTCGTGTTTAGATGTTTTGCTTAATAATACAACATTAGCAGACTCTGGAGCCACTCCAAGTAAAAACTTTTCATTAGCTGATAAAATATATCTCAGAACAAGAGATTCTTCATTTAATACTAACAATCCACACGGAACGTTAAGTGGAGCTTGGTTATATGCTTTTACAAAAACTGCTATTCCTGTTTCGATAGTTAACCCTACAGTTATATTATGGCCATATGATATCTTAGATACAACGTCAACAACGCTATCTAGTGCTGTACAAAATTTTAACTTTACAGGAATATGTAAATCAACTCCTCTTCAAGATATAAACACTTCGTTTTTTATAGCTGGTTCGTCAATAGACTATGCTGATAAAATTTATAAACTAAGATATTTTACTGACGATACTTCTAAAGCTTTAGAATGTGCATGGCTATCTGGAGGGGTTATTAGTTCTCCATCTTACAATTATGTTGCACAAGATGGTCTTACCATGCATTTGTCTGCAGGAACTATAACAAGATTTGTTTGGACTGGTAGTGATAATACTCCGCTTTCGAGTGTATTCACATATATTAACCATCAACAAGATTGTCCTCTTGCTAGTACATATACACTTGATTGGACACAATGTACTTGTAAACAAACGCACTATTCTCCATTTGGTCATCCTGGAATTAATTTTACAGACTTCAACGCTCAAGCAGACTTTATAGCTTTAGATGTATTAAACGACTTAGGATCATTTGATCTTGGTTCGTGGAAAGATGCAAATGAAAATGGTATTACCACATCTCCTTCGTTTGCATGGTATAGTACTATAAACAACAGCTTAAGCACAACGTGGGGATACGGACAGTGGACTTCGTTAACACCTACTGCTAAAACCGATCCTGTAACCAAACAAACTTCATATACACCAAACGCTTCGACAATGGTACTACGTAGCGGTCAGAGTTACTTTTATGGAAGAACAAATGCTAGATTGACCAATACAAACTTTCCTCCGTATGTTGTTTTAAATAAATTTAATACTAATAATACAACGTGGATTGGAGCTCGTTATAATGCTGCTAAGTCTGCTTGGGTTTCTACAGACGTTCCTTCTCAGTTTAATTTAAATCCAGGAGATTTTATTACTTTTAGCAAACAAGTAAGTACAACAAATTTTTATGTATCAGCTCAACCATTTCCTATCAATTCGACAAATCAAGGAAGTATATGGGCAACGTACGATTCGATTGCTTTAAGTGATAATTCTCTTCTTAATCAAACTGTAATAACTTGGCCAGACCAAGCAGATAATACACCAAACAATCAGTATCCTCCTATCACGCTTGTAGATCTTCTAGCTACTACAATAACGAACGTGAGTGCATCAGATTATCCATATTTGCCTACTTACTTTCCGGTTAATGCATCCGTTCCTACTACAACACCATATCCAACTACAGTTATTTCTAATGCTCAAACACTTTCAGCAGAATTTCCGTATTCTCCTGGAAATGCAATATCTTACTTTGTCGTACCTCCACATGTAACTAGCATATATTTTGAAATAGTTGGTGGTGGTGGTGGTGGCGGTTCAGGCGTTTGTACTTCTGAGTTTTATGGTGGAACTGGCGGTGGTGGCGGTGCTGGTCAATTAAAGCAAGGAAACATTCCAGTTACTCCTGGAGAGACGATAAAGTTTACTATCGGAGCAGGTGGTGTTGGTAGTAGTAATACTCCATATTCTAGTACAACTGTAGCCAATAATATTACTAAATCGTCAAACGGTGTAAACGGTAAACCAACTACTTTAATTGCAAAGAGTGGAACTTATACAGCTGCAGGAGGTATTGGAGGTGGAGGAGCTTGGGTTTCAGCTTCGTCGACAGTTAAGGGAGCACTTATTGGCAATGCAGGTGCAGGAGGATTAAACGGAGATGGTTCTCAGTCTGGTCAAAGTGGTACATCAATCAATCCATCTGTTTTGTTTCCAATATACGGTGGACAAGGAGGTACAACTCCAACAGCTACGTATCCGTTTACAACTGACGGAATTGGTCAAGGAGGAGCTGGAGCAGATGCTGTTGGTGGTTCGTATACAGACGGATCCGATGGTTCTGGTGGTGGAATTATAATATACTATACTATACCTTCAATTATACAAACAAATACGCCAACTGTATATTCTACTAATACCCCAACACCTAATCCTACATTTACTCCAAATGCAAATAACGTAGGAGTAGGAGGAGTATTAAGATGGAATATTGTCAATGCTCAAACATCAGCTACACAAGCATTCTATAATCAGAATTCTATTACATTCACACCATCTATTACTGGAACGTATTATATTGAAGTAACAGCACAAACTGGAACTGGAGAACGTCTTTGTATTTACGGTCAATCTTCACCAAATAAAGGAAATGGTATTCCAACTATAATTCCAGATCTTACTGCGGTTCCGGGTACGTATTATGCAAATACAAATGTTTCGTTTGGATATCCAGCTGCAGGATTCTTGATAGAAGAACCTTTAAAAGGATGGAGTTATGCAACTAACAGCGTACAGTCTCACCCATACGATGTAAGTGCTGGTGCAAGACCATTCTGGGCTCAAGTGTTTAATGACAAAGATGCAAACACAAACTTTAAAGGCGTTCTTGCATCAGGAACTTCAAACGAATACGTTGACGATTATATTCCTAGACATATTCCAAGATTATCTCCATTATCTTTAACATACAATGCGGTAATTGAGTATGAACGTAAAGGACCTTCTATTTGGTGGACTCAACCATTTACTTTTAAAACGTTTAATGGCACATCTCAATGGTGCGTTTTAAGTTCTGAAACGGGCACATCTAATTTATCTTCAGTATACGATTCTGAACATCCAGAATATTTCCGTAAGACTCTTACATTCGCTACTACAAGTCCTTCTGATATTGTTTTAACAAATAATATGGACGGAACTCCTGTAAGCATGAATTATTATGCTATTAATAACTTTACGTGGAGTGTTTCTTCACTTTCAGCAATAACGAGTGTTGCAGCCATTTCATCTTTATATTATCAATCTCAAGCTTCAAGCTCAAATCTCTCAAATAGATTTTACACAACGATTGCTACTGTACCTACACTTGAGAAACTGTATTCAACTCAAGATGTAGGAGGGTATTTCTTGCCGCAAAATTTAGGAGCTTCGCAGTTTATAAATGCTAACTATGCAGTCACTCTTCAAACTGATGGTTTGTCTGCAGGTAATGCGTATGTAGTTGAAGATACTTCCAAGCATATTGGCGGGAGAGGTCTAACTAAACAAGATCAACCTTCAGTATATTCATGGTCAGAGAATAACTTATGGTTAAAAGAACCAGCTACTGCTGGAGCTCTAGCTGGTCTAGTTAAAAAATCTCTTACTAAAACAAATCAGGTGTTTGTACCTTATCAGCCAAACGGTGCTGAAAACTTGGTTGGTTTAGTTAATTCTCAAAGCAGAATAACTCCTTGGGGAGGACCTGAATCTGATATCTGGACAGATTTGAATAATAAACCTCAGAGCTTTACTGGAGTTCTTAATTTATCTGCTTGGACTGAATCTCAAGAATTAAAACAAAGTGGAAATACAATGGATAGCTGGGTAACAGATATTCATGGTAATCAGTATGGTGTATACAAAAATCTAGCTGGTCTATCTATTGCTGACAGATTAACTACACCAGGTCAACTCTGGACTCGAAACAATAACGGACTTGTGCAGCCAGGTTATATTTCTCTTTCAAGCGTTTATAGTTTTGTCGACTCTTCCTTATATTCCGAACTTACAGATAATGTTTTAGACGTTGATTGTTTTTCGGATGTTCTAATGATTCACACTCCAAGTGTTCTTTTGTTTACCAAAATAGGTTATGATTATGCAACTAGCGAGATAAATGCGTTGTTTGATAATACGAGAGGCTTCTTCGGATTTCCGAGTTCAAACATTTTAAGCAATACCAATCGTTTTGAACAAACTTGGTTTTTACCACAACAAAAACAATTAATCGTTCTTATGACCAACATAACAGATGTTACTTTTAATCCTACATTGTTTAAGTTGGATCTTAATACATTAGAATTTACACAAATTTTTCCTTTACTTTCAGCTGATGTTGCTAACATGAACAATGCATTTGCGGCATTGGGTAATAATGTTACTAACGGTACACTTACATATAATAAAGAACTCAAAACGTATCTAGCAACGTACACTGGTATTAGATCGTTTACAAACGAACCTTTCTTTGTTAATATTGAAATTACAAATTGGGATTTACCAACAATACAAAATATAGATGTTTATACAAATACAAGAGGATACAATTCGCCTAATTCTTCGCCGTTAATTGTAGACGCAAACGACAATCTTACAATTGGTGTTTCTGCAAATACAAGCTTTTCTCGTACGGTACCTGTATTGTATTTCTCTGCAGATTCTGCAGTCGATTTGCTTGGTTCGAATGTATTAACTGCTGTGATAGATCAAACAAATATTACGTTTCAATCTTTAGGAATTTCTACGCCAGGTATATATCAAATACCGTTTGCACTAACAAATACAACTGGTACTACAAATTATTCGTTTTGCGTTACGGTCGTATCATAACGACTTATCGTAATAATCGTATGCGCTATAAGCTGTTCTCTTAACAGGCTGTACTGCTCCAGAAAGAGGAGGTATGCTTGGTATAAATGATGCTAGTGTAGTTCCACTACTCGTATCCTGATTCGCTGATTGAATAAGCTCTACTAAGCCTTCAGTTGTAGGATTATTATAAATGTTGAGCATGTCCGTCTGAACCTTTTGTTCATAAGGTTGTGTAAGTTGTTCAGGATTTGCTCCACCATCCAAACGTCCGTATTCTCCAACATCGTTGAGTTGTACATTTGCAACACTTTGTTCCACTCCAGGTTCGAAAGAGTATTCGAAACGTTTGCATTTAATATACCAAACGTAATGGCCAATCAAAGGATTTGTTAAAGGAAGGTATTCATCATCACGCTCTGAAATTTCATATACAGGAGCACTACGAAGACCTGGTCTATCAGCTCCATATTCTGTAAGTCTAACAAGATCTCCAGCTTTAGGTTCAGCACCTGGACCAAATTCATCATAGAAAGCAGAAATATGAATAACAGCAGTCATATCACAATCTGCCATAATACCAAACTTGGATAACATTAGAGCATCGTTAGTGATGTCTGTTATCATTATGACGTTACCTGTTTTAACATAAACGGATGTAGGGTCTTCTCCGTAAAGATAATCTTGAGTTCCTGATACGCCAAAACTATTGGTATAATAATCAACTCTGGTACCGTAATGATTAATTTGTTCATACCACCACTTAGAGTAATTTTCTCTTTCGTTGGCGTTATTGTTCTTATTAAGATAACGTACCTTGTTCATGTAATGTATTAGTTACGCACGTAAGGCTGATCTTTACTCAATCCAGCTGGAAGTTTAATCCATGAGAACGATGGAATGTCATAAACGCCTTCATGCTTTTTAAGTTCATCTTCATCGAGATCTCTTACAGTAATTACGTATCTAATAGGACGAGTGGTTCCAACAGCACAACGTTTGCTTAAAGCATTTGCTTGTTTCAAGAGCTCTTCAGCAGCAATGCCTTGAATCTCTACATCCATAAGATTCTTTTCTAATATAACAAGAACTTTAATTTCGGATGTATGTGTACTTTTACCAGGAGTTACTGCATCTCCTACAATCACATAACGTTTAATACGAGCTGGTTGTCCGTTAACAAGCATTTCAAGGTCGTTAACAATTTGAGCATGTACTCCAGGAAGAAGTCTTGGTTCTTCGCCAAGCTCAGGAAAGTAGAAAATGTTAACATCAAGACTACCAGGTGCAAGTGGTACCTTATAGACTGTCAAATAGTTGTTAAGTGTCTTATCAAAATCTTCCATAAGAGTATTTATTGTTTTACACAAAAAAAGCTCTGGTTTTACCCAGAGCTTTTAAAGTTTAACTTTACGTTAATGTATTATTATACAAACAAGTTTGTTTTCGGAAGACTTGCTCCTTTAACCGTGTTTCCTTTTTGTACAGCTTTCTTTCCGTCTGTTGCAGTCTTAAGTCCGTGAGGACCTTTTGTTGTAGGAGTTTTTGCTTTTCCTTTACCAGAAGTTTTGTTTAAAGTGCCTGGAACTTTATTGCTGCCCTTTTGTAGGCTCTTGTAGTTAAGACCTTCAGCCTTTACTTCAGGCTCTTCTTCACTGCCTTCGGAACCACCGAACTCGTCATCAAACTGATCGGCTGAATAAGCTTGTTCATCGGGAACTGTGTTACCAGCATCTTCAACAGCCTTTTCAAGCTTTGAAATGATACTTGAAACTGTGCTTTGAAGGTCATAGAGATCTGAAAGAAGATCACCTTCGTCTTCTACAGCGTCAGAACCTGAAACTGTGTCATCAGAACCGATATCATCGGAGCTAGAATCGTCTGAACTAGAATCATCAGAGCTCATATCACTGTCATCGTCAGACATCTCTTCGTCGTCAGCTTCGATAACGAGAGTCTTTCTGAAAAGATTTTCAAAAGCACTCATTGGCTGAAGTGAATCACCAACCACTGTTCTTGGTGTACCGCCAGAGTATTTTGAATCAGCCGACTTAGAAGGAGCTTGTGGAAGAGTTGTGTTTGTCTTCTTAGCGTCATCGCCTTCTTCTTCGCCTTCTGGATTTTCGGGACTTGTTGTCTTGCGATCAAGATTTTTTGGATTTTCAACTTTAACGTTTTTATCAGAGTTTTCCTTACTAGGATTTGGAACAGTTGTGAAAAGTGTTTTGTTACCACCAGTAACTGTACCACTTCCTACTTTGTTGTTCTTATCCTGAAGGGAGTTTTCCTCATTAAGGAGGATTTGTTCGTAAAGGCTTGCAAGTTTGTTTTTCATGTGTATATTTATTTATCTCAAATGATTAAATTTTTATACTATATATGACAAAGTAAATGATTGCCATGTAATAGGAATACCTTTATACGTAAATACAGAGTTTGGTATATAACTACCACTTGTTATAGGGGTAAACATATTTCTCGTGATTGCACTGTTAAACATATTTTCAAGCAATCCTAAATCTCCATACCATTCGTCGTTTGAAGACACAGTATAATCAACTGTAGTATAATCTGAATTCCAATTAATAATATTGTCAATGTATTGATTTCCTTCTACCAATGCTGGAGACCACTGAAACACGTTATAATTCTCCGAAAGAGGAGTCTTTAGACCTGGAACTTCTAAAGTAGATAGAGGATACACTAGTGTTCCATCTATAAGTGGAGAAACATAAATCAATTGATATGTATTAAACTGTCTGTCTATTGCAACAATATATTCTCCAGCACTGATAGGAGTACTTTGTGTAATGATTCCACCAGTATTGTTTACAGGATCAGTATCATAGTTGTATCTGCCTCTCAGTAAATGTTTTGGTACTGAGAAGAGACTTAGAAGTCTGTTAATTTCTCTTGGATAGTCTGTACTGTAAGCATTTGCAGGAACTGATAGTTGCTCAGCATATGAGAGAAGTTGATTGATTTCTGATGTTTCAAAATCTCCGTGCGTTTGTACAAAGTTAGCTATCTTTTCGTAAATGATACGTCCAGCACTTTCGTTCATTGGGTTACCATCTCCAGCAACAGCAGCCATGAATTTATTCCAAAACTCTGTGTTTTGATTCATCATTTCTGGCAAAGCTAAGGACTGCAAATAAGCAGACATATCCTTTTCTTCATTAACTTTAGATACAGTATATGTTTTTTCTACATCAGAAACAATAAAAGGAGCAGAACTACCAAGAAGAAGCTGATTTGTGTTGAGAACTGTTGCAAACTTCTGATACCATTTGTTTCCAGTCCAGTCTCCAAAAGCTGTGGGGATATTATTATTTGAAAGTTCGTTTTTTAATAGTGTAGGATAAGACGGATTGAGTACTTTATTATTATCAACAGACGGAACTGGAGTAACTACTCGCAGATTTCTTGGTCCTTTTGTGTTAAAAACCATTATAGTGTTCTGAAGAGAATTGATTAGCCAAGCACGATCGTAGACATCTATAGTAAATCCTCCCCACGGATTAACTGTTCCATTAACAGATTCAGCACTAAGATAGCTTCCCATTGTAGAATTAGATGGATTTACTTGAAAAATAGTTTTAACCGGATATGATTGAGCATTAGGATTATACTGAGTTATATTATTATAACTATGTACAAACCATAAATTACCTGATCTATCAAAATTTAAAAAGTTAGGTCTAGAAACTCCGGTTATTGAATCTAACAACAACCCTGTATCAGTAGAATAACATTGAACGGTATTAGTGTTTTTATTTGCAACCCAAACATTATTGTTTATATCTATTGCAAGAGAAACGGGTACGTTGTAAGCACTGAAAGAATGAGCACGTCGTATGTATTGTCCACTTTCAGAATACTTTAATAGATAACTATTGTTATTTGTTGCATAGCAAACCCAAACGTTTCCATCTCTATCTGCTTCAACTTGTGGAGGAGCAATTAAGCCTCCGCTAGTTATGTACGGAAGATTAATAACAAATTGAGTAACTAAATTAGAATCCATTTTTAGCAATGCTGCTCCTCTATACATTGCAACCCATACGTTGTGATTTTTATCTATAGTTATACTCGAAGGTACATTGTAAGAAGATAATGTACGAGTATACAACGAAACATTTTGAATTAAGTTTCCGTCTCCATCGTATTCTAAAATAGAATCTTGATTACTATCAAACGCATACATTTTGTTGTAATACGGATTGAATGCAAATCCACATACAGCATCGGTTGCTGAAATAGACGATACTCCAGATTGTACGCTTACTGCAGATACATTTGGAACATTAAGCACTTGTAGAGTTCCATCAGATAGTACACCTAGGTTTCTATAGTAATCAATATTAGAATCAGCAACTGGAGTATTAACTAAATTGATTTTGTTTATCTTGCCTGTAAAAGGATTGGATATATAAGCATCTGAGTATATTGGATAACCTTTAGGAAATCTATATTGTTGAGATGAACTTAATTGTACACTTTCAGAATCAATAGAATATGTTAGAGCAGAGATAGCAACTTTCTCATTTGCAGAAACTGTTGGTGTTACAGTAGTAAACACATATCCGTTTATTGGATTGTTTTGTGAATCGGTTGATTGAAAGTATAATTGAGATCCATCAGCTACTATACAATCACCTTCTGTAACAGTCCCACTTTCTGAGGAAAGAGACAAATATAATGGAAACAAACTTCCGTTTGCATTCGTATATGGATATTCAAGCACGTCAGCAGTTAAAGCTGTAGCGTAGGTAAAGTTGTAAGCTTCCTTCGAATCAAAATATGTTGTAACCATAACTGGTATAGGAACACCAGTCCATTTTTGAGGATAAATATCGTTTATGAAGTTTTCAGTAACTTTTAATGAAGTAGGCAAATAGGGATTAACTCTCCACAAAGCTGCTACTTTTGCTCCACTATTGTTTGCATAACTAGGATAAGGATAGCGAACGGATTCAGGAGGATATACGAAGTCAGAAGCATCTATACTTGCTATGACAAGAATAGGAGATGAGTTTACATCAGTCGAAACACTATCTACATAATAAAAAGAAATTGAACCAGTTACTGCAACAACTCTGCTAGTTCCGTTTACGTCTTTAGCATATATTGGAGCAGTTTTAACAGGTATTGTATTACCGATACTTCCATCATCTGCATTCACGAAATGCCACGTTGGAGCAATAAATCTCCATTTATCAGCCACCGACAAAAGTGGAGTTGAAGGAGAATTTAAAGCTTGTAGAGTAATGTTAATTGGTTGCTGTATTTCAGTAGATGTTAAACTTACAACAAACGGAGTTCCAAATTGTCGTCCAGGCGCTCCAAAATTGTTTGGAAGCTGTATCATTTTTATGTTGTTTTGATACAAATAGTCAACAGTTATGCTGTCTTTTGCAGTCAGTGGTGGAGTACCATTAGAAAGCCAACCTGACACTGATACTGTATATGTTCCAGGATAGTTGTATATTTTTGTTATTTGTTGATTATTATACTGAACCGTGCCATCTCCAAGATCCCAAGCAAACTTAACAAACGAAACGTTATTAGCTGTTAGTGTAGCATATGATAAATTTGCAAAAGCGGGACTGGTTATAAGAGAAGTTGGTAAAGCACTTAACTGTTTAAACGTCAGAGTAAACGAATCCGAAAATACATGACCCGTTGTCTTTGGCGAAATTGTAAAAACAGAATTCGACATACAGGCGTTATGAAGTTACAACAGTAAGACTGTTTATGATATTTGCTAAGTTGTTAAAATAAAACACATCAAACATATTCATTTGAGTTGTGTTTGTTATATGTTTGATATCTAAATCGGGATATGTTGGATTCCACATAAACAACGAAAGACCATCGTACGCAACACCACTTCCTAATGTCTTTACTGTTCTTAGTTTATGAACACCATCAACAGAAAGAATAGCTGTGTGAAGATTGTTGTAATCAAACATATTTCCTATTTGGGCATTTGATAAATTAAAAAACGAATTGAATATATTTTGAACTTCGTTGACAATTGAACTATCAGATCTGCTTGTTGCATTGTTTCTAACAATTTGTAACGCAAAATATTGAGAGTTAATTGATTTTATTGTTCCATCTGCTTCTGGAACTCCAAAGCCTACTGCTTTGTACACTGGATCTAAGAATGTGATTTCAGTCGATACGGTTTTTAAAGCATTTATATCTGTAAGAATTAGTTCTTTCTGAGCTGGCAACAGATATTTTAACGACGTTCCATAAGAGGCTTTAGGTAATGCACAAATATACAAATTGTTGAAATTGCACGCATTAGCATAAAGTACTTGATTAAGCAAAATTTGTTTAAACCCAGAAGCTTGAGCTTGTATATCGTTAAAGTATTTTAGATATTTTCCTGTATAGTCCCAATTATTTAAAATAGCAACATCAGTAATAAAGTTTGCAAAATTAGTTGCAATGAAGTTTTTATAATCACTTTGTGTAACTAAGCGATATTGACTCTTAAAGTTTGATGGAGCATTGTTTCTAATGCTATCAATAGATTCTGGAGCTACTGGAAGAGTAGCTCCAGCTGCATTATCAAATGCCATGCTGTTAAACTGGCTTTGAGATATAACATTGTATTGTTCAGCACTAGTGACTGCAGGCCAGATTTGTGCAAAAGTATTGGTGTTATAAATTACAGGAGCAGGCTTTGTGGTGCTAAGAGTATTAGGTCCAACAACTCCAGATGTACCAGATCCTTGAAGAGCATATATAGAAACAAGATCTCCCGCTTGTAATTGTCTGCCATTTATACCATCTCCAAAAGTAAATTCATACGTTCCACTTTGGTTTAATCTTTTTTCGTATGAACGAGCATATGCTGTTTCTGTATACAAATTAGGTACGTTTGAATATTCATACCACGTACCTGAAGTTTTTTCATAAACGTACACATCAATATTAAAATGATCAACGTTAGTGTTTGTTACATTTAGAGTAACAACTTCGTGTAAATCTCCAACAGCTGTATACAAAGGATTTTCTCTGTATATACCTTGATACAACAAAGTAGTATTTGATAGACCAGATAAAGCCGTCACAATATTGTTTGTGAGAATATTAAAAGAAATATCTTGATTAAACGAATAGGCAACAGAACCGATATTTAAATACGAATATCTTGGAATAGTATAAGAACCTGGAAGAAACGAATTTCCTTTTCCTAATGCAGATGCTTGAAACGTAAGAGTAGAAGTTTGATATCCAATTGGCTTATAATCAAGAATCTTTACAATTCTGTTGATGTTTTCATATAATTGAGCTTCACTGAAAGTAGACTCAGTACTCGTTTTGTTTAAATAATACAACAAACTATTATAAGCAAAAGATACAATATCGATAACAGAAGCTAAGTTCGAACCGATATAATTTTGATCTGTGAACAATCCTTTTGTGTTTAAGCGATCTATAATCAGATTGCGTAATGCAATTGCATCAAAAGCTGCATAGCTATTTGGAGCTAATGGATATATGTTTTGGGCCGGAGGATTGTTGCTCATTATTGTGTGATTGGAGTACTAAGAAAAACGAATGATTGAGTTTTGATATCTAAAATGGTATTTATTGTTGTCGTGGAGTTAAAGATAGGGATTTGAACAATAATAGTTATGTTGTAAGTGTTGTTATCAGTGTCAGGAATCACTTGTACATTGAGTAAATTAACTCTAGTTTCAAAATTATCAATTGAAGATACAATCAAATCTCCAATAAGCTGAGCGTTAAAAGATGTAATTGGTTGAAATAAAAATTGTGTTAGATCCAAACCATACAAAGGAAATAAAAATCTCTGTCCAGGTTTTGTTGTTAAAAGGTTTCTGAGTGAGTTAAAAATAGCACTTTCGTCGTAATCCACTTTAATGTCATTTCTTTGTACTCTGTACCCAAGAGTTGTATCGTAACGACTATCTCTATCAAAATCCATATGCAAGTCTTGATATACAAACGGAAGATCGTTTCCATACTGTTGAGCTAACTGTTGGAGATTTGGTAACTTGATTGCCACAAAATTACTTATTACACGGAAGTCTAAAGTCGAAAGTTTATGACTTTATAGATAAGTAAAATCAATGAGTAAATTTGATATACTTTTGGAAAAAGAATTGGAAAGGTTCCAACTTGGCGGAATAATCGTTGGCGATAGAGTTCGTTTTAAAGATGACGCTCTGAAGCACGACTATATCAAGAACAGAGGAAATTCATACATCGAAATTATTAAAGCATGTATGCATCCTACCTTTGATCTTAACCTTAGAGTAGGAGCTGTTAAGAGCATTTATCCAACAACTACACAGAACTACGTAGGTGGTTCTGAAGCACCAGATGGTGTGTTTTTAGATATCTACATCGAATACGCTCCTGGCTTATATCGCAATCCTATGACTGTTCCTATTGAAGTCATTGATATGATTGATGATGGTAATAACAGAGGTCCAGTACCTGATAGTCTAGTCCGCAAGAACAAAGTTCACGGTCCAAAAGAAGTTGACACAGAACAGAACAACAATGCAAAGGGATTTGAAGTAAATCTCAAAAACAAAAATGTTGTTATTCCAGGTGGTAACAAATGGAACGATGAAAAGCCTGGCGGCGGGAATTTCTAAGTAGAAATTCACGAAAACCACCCTACAATCACACTCACGCACAACCTATGTCTACTAATCAAAATGAAAGATCTTATTAATACAATTCTAGTTCACGTTTTTTATGCTATTGCAGATATCTCTTCAAAGCATTCAAATCGCTTTGCTTATAGAATCTATAAATGGTCAATAGATAATTCTCTGTACTTTGATGAAAAGCTAGATTACAAATTTTGGACAAACAACAAATAAATTTTATGAAAATATTCGAAGAGCAAATTAGCCGTAAACCTAACAACTACAAGTGGACAGACGAGTTCATTGAAGCCATGCACAATGGATTTTGGACTGATAAAGAATTCTCTTTTAAGTCTGATGTTCAACAATTCAAAGTCAATCTAACAGAACAGGAAAGAGAGATCATCATTCGTACTCTTTCTGCGATTGGTCAGATTGAAATTGCAGTTAAAACATTCTGGGCAAAGCTTGGTGAAAACCTTCCTCAGCCTTGCTTTCAGGATCTTGGTTATGTAATGGCTAACACAGAGGTTATTCACAACAATGCTTACGAAAGGCTTCTTGTTGTCCTTGGATTGGAAGATATTTTTGAAGAAAACCTCAAGCTTGATTGGATCGAAGGTAGAGTCAAGTATCTCCGTAAGTATACTCATAAGTTCTACAAAGATTCAAAGAAGCAGTACCTTTATGCTATCATTCTCTTTACACTCTTTGTTGAAAACGTCTCGCTCTTTAGTCAATTCTATGTAATCAATTGGTTTGCACGCTTTAAGAACGTTCTTAAAGATACGGATCAGCAAGTAAAGTATACTCGTAACGAAGAGAATATTCACGGTATTGTTGGAACAAAGATCATCAATACAATTAGAGAAGAGTACCCTGAACTCTTTGATAAGGAGCTCGAAGAACGTATTCTCCACGAAGCTCAAGAAGCTTATAAGTCCGAAGCCAAGATTGTTGACTGGATGGTCAATGGAGTAAAGGAAGAAGGTTTGTCAGCTCCAGTTCTCAAAGAGTTCATCAAAGACAGAATCAATGAATCTCTCAAAGGAATTGGATTTCCAACAGCTTTTGAAGTTGATAAGCAAATTTTATCTAGTACAATGTGGTTTTCCGAAGAGTTATGGGGAAACAATATGTCCGACTTTTTTTCGAGTAGGCCAGTCGAGTACGCAAAAAAGAACCAATCGTTTTCTGAAGACGATTTGTTTTAAAGATTCCTTATATTCTATAGGTCGTGTAGTATAAATAAAGATATGAAAAAACCATATTTTTATATTATAAAATATATTCCTAGTCAGACATATTATGCAGGATGTAAGATAAATTTAAAAGCTGATTCCTCCAATTTTATGACAGAAAAAGGTTATCAAACTACATCGAAAGTCATTGAAGAACTAATCCAAAAAAATGGATTACACACTTTTGAAATAATAAAAATAAAACACTTTGAAACGCCAGAAGAAGCACTATTGTATGAAACAAAGTTTTTATTAAAAGTAAATGCAGCAGAAAACGTAAGATTTTTTAATAAACACAACGGTGGTAAAAACTTTGTAAACAAAGGTGGATATAAACTATCAGAATCCACAAAACAAAAGATGAGAAAGCCAAAGACCAAAGAAACGATCGAAAAACAAAATCGAGAAAAGAGGACAAGGAACAAAGAAGTATATAAGAAAGCATATGCGACCAGAAAACAAAGATACTCTACATGGCATACAGCAGAACAAATAGAACAAATAAAGCAACGCAATGCTGTTTATTGGACAGACGAAAACAGAAAAACTCATTCCGAAAAAATGAAAGAGGTCCATAAGTTGAACCCTATAAGTGAAGAAACTAGACAAAAACATAGAGAGAAAAGTAAAGGAGCCAACAATGGAATGTTTGGTAAAAAACATAACCAAGAAACAAAAGAAAAAATGAAACTAGCATGGGCTAAAAGAAAACAAAGAAATATCCTTGAGTAAAGACAGATTTCAATTATAATAAATAACACAACATGACCGAACACATCCATTGGCTTAATAAAGATTCGAGGAAGTTCCTCGAACGTGGTTACCTTCTTGAAGGAGAAACTGCCGAACAACGTATCAGAGACATTGCAGACTCAGCTGAAAAGCTTCTAAAGCTTGAAGGCTTTGCTGACAAGTTTGAAAGCTATGTTCATAAAGGTTTTTATAGTTTATCTAGTCCAGTGTGGAGTAACTTTGGACGTACAAGAGGTCTTCCTATCTCTTGCTTTGGCAGCTACGTTGGAGACAACATGGATTCGATCCTTACAAAGGTCGCTGAAGTAGGAACAATGACAAAGCACGGAGGAGGTACTTCAGCTTACTTTGGAGCAGTTCGTGGAAGAGGAACTCCAATTTCATCTGGTGGAGAATCAACTGGCTCTGTTCATTTTATGGAGATGTTTGATAAGCTGATGAATGTCATCTCTCAAGGTAATGTTCGTCGTGGATCTTTTGCTGCCTATCTTCCTGTCGATCACCCTGATATTGAAGAATTTCTTCAGATTCGTTCTGAAGGTAACGATATTCAGGATCTATCAATTGGTGTCTGTATTTCTGATGAGTGGATGAAGTCCATGATTGAAGGAGATAAGGATAAGAGAAAGATCTGGGGTCTAGTTATCAAGAAGCGTTTTGAGTCTGGCTATCCTTATCTCTTCTTTAGTGATAATGCTAACAATCAAGCTCCTCAGGTTTATAAAGATAAAGGTCTCAAGATTAACAATAGCAATCTTTGTTCAGAAATTTTCTTGAGTAATAGTGAAGATGAGTCATTTGTTTGTGATCTCTCTTCTCTCAACCTTGAACGCTGGGAAGAGTGGAAAGACACAGATGCAGTTGAAACACTTGTATACTTTCTTGATGCAGTAATGACAGAATTTATTAATAAGACAGAAGGAGCAAAATATATGGAAGCTCCTAGAAAGTTCGCTATTAACCAGAGAGCACTTGGTGTAGGTGTACTTGGATGGCATTCTCTTCTTCAATCTAAGATGGTTGCTTTTGAATCAATGCAAGCAAAGTTGCTTAATGGAACTATCTGGAAGACTATCAGAGAACGAGCTGACAAGGCTTCTGAGGAACTTGCTAAGATCTTTGGAGAACCACCGTTGCTCGAAGGATACGGACGTAGAAACACTACTACATTAGCAGTGGCTCCAACTACTTCCAGTGCTTTCATTCTTGGCCAAGTATCTCCATCCATTGAGCCTGAGAATAGTTGCTACTACGTTAAGGCCTTAGCAAAAGGCAAGTTCACTTATAAGAATCCTTACCTCAAGAAACTTCTTAAAGAGAAAGGAAAAGACGATGATGATACATGGAAGGCAATTCTTGTATCGGGTGGCTCCGTACAACGTCTCGACTTTTTAGCCCAAGAAGAGAAAGACGTTTTCAAAACCTTTGGAGAAATCAGCCAGAAGGAAATTATCATTCAAGCTGCTGGTCGTCAAAAGTACATCGATCAGGGTCAGTCTTTGAATGTAATGATTCCACACGAAACTAAACCCAAGGAAGTTAGTGAGCTTATGATTTTTGCGTGGGAGCAAGGAATTAAGAGTCTATATTATCAGAGAAGTTCTAATCCTGCTCAGGAACTTGCAAGATCAATTTTAAGTTGTGCAAGTTGTGAAGCCTAAAACTCAAGTATCCCAGGATCAGAGTTTTGCTTATGAATACCGTTGATCAAATCTCAAACAAACTATCTAGTTATAGGGACAAAAACAAAGAAGTTGCGTTAGCTAGAGAAAAAAAATATAGAAGCTCTCAGAGAGCTAAAGAGCTATCAGCAATACGTTATAAACGTTGGAAAGAAAAGAATAAAGAAACTAACCTTTTGTATCAAAAACAATACGGAAAAGAAAATAGAACTAATCTTAGTTTATACCAAAAAGAATATAGAGAAAAAAATAAAGAAATTTTACGAGTTTATAGAAGAAACTATAGACAAAATAGATTAAAAACCGATCAGTTATTTAAAATACAAGATAAATTTAGATTAGCAGTATTAAACGCTTTTAAACGAATAGGAAAAAATAAAACTTTTGAGACTCAAACTCTTTTAGGGTGTTCATTTCAAGAAGCCAAAGCTCACATTGAATCTCTTTGGACAGAAGGAATGAATTGGGAAAACCATAGTATACACGGTTGGCATATAGATCACATTCGTCCTATTAGTTCATTCAAAGAACACGAATTACATTTAATGAATCATATAACTAACTTGCAACCGTTATGGGCTGCTGAAAATTATACTAAAAGTGGAAAGTTTAATGAGTAGACATTTCGTAAATGTCTATTTAAATAATACAAGAAAGGAGCAGCGTACTTTAAACTACGCATTATACACACATGACACACAGCAAAAACGCTTACGAGATTCGTCTCGACGTGCTTCAAATGGCACACAACGATGCTTGGGGAAAGTTTCATTCTCTTAATCAAAAGAGAATTGGAGATACAAACCTGAGTATCGAAGAATATGAGCAGATTATTAAGGATACGTTTCCTAAGACATCTGACATTATTTCTAGAGCAGAAGAGCTTTATGCTTTCATAGATTCAAAGTAATCTTTTGCTAAAAAATCACAAGCCTCAGAGGGAAACTTCTGAGGCTTTTTTTGTAGACTAATTTATAAACTGTGGGATAAGTATATTTGCTCTGGTGCTCAACCGAGATCGAGGCAAAACATATTAACAAACTCGCTTAACAATAAGGAGAACAAAATATGACAACAAACAACACATATACAGTAGGCAGGCTCATCCCTGCAACAGGAACTGGTTTACACCAACTACCAGCCCTGTTTAATGACAGTTGGTTCAGTGATGTATTCAAGGATATAGATAAGGCATTCGATGTTCCGAATGCAGTTTATCCCTACAACATCGTAGCAGAAACAGACCCTGAAGGTACTCCTCGTGTTTATCACATTGAGGTAGCACTAGCAGGTGTAGGTAAAGAGAATATTAACGTCAACGTGAAGGAGAATAAACTCGTCATTAACGTTAGTAAGGAAGAAGAAGAGTTTGATGAAACTGTTCAATTCCTCCGTAAGGGTATCAGTAAGAGGAAGGGACAATTGTCCTTCACACTTAGCGAGCACTCGGATATCAAAAAAATCTCATCAACATACACGGACGGTTTATTGCGAGTCAAAGTCCCTGTAAAACAACCGGAGGTCTTAAACATAGACGTTAAGGTTGACTAAGAGTTTTTCTTAGCTCTTGTGTTGAGCACCAGGAGCATTAAATACTTTTATGTTTTCTTTTAAAAAGTACTATGAGGTTCTGTCAGAAGGAGGTTATGATTCTCCTCTGACTCAAAATACGGTCATCACACCCGAAGTTGTTAAAACGGTACTTCCAAAGGTATCAAATTTTATTGATCAATTTAATCAGTTTGCTAAAGAGAATAATATCTCGACAATTAAGATGGGAGCTCCTCTTGGAAGTACAGCCCACTACGAAAAAGATAAAGCAGACAAAACTTACGGAGACTTGGATTTGCAAGTTACCGTTCCAGCTGGAGATAATAAAACGTCTTCTTCATTGCAGACTTCCTGGTGGAAACTTATAGATGATTTCATTAAAGCTAAACAGCCACAAGGTATTGTAGCAAATAAGCCTGGACATCCTCTTTTTCAGATTGGAGAAAACGACTACGTACAAGTAGATTTAATCATTCATCCTGAACCATTAGCTGAATGGGGCAAATGGAGAACGACTCCTCAGCAAGGACTGAAAGGTCTTTTGTATGGTAATATGTTCAGTGTTCTTGGAGAACTTCTCAATATGAGTATTCAGCATGCTGGAGTTCAGTATAAACTCAAAGACAATAGTAGATTACCTTTTGGTTCTACGAGAGGAATCTACGAACTAAAAACAGTTACTACAAACATTAAGACATTTATTCTTGATGTCTTTAAGCATGAAGCAGTTGTAAATCAAAAAGAAGAAGCAAAGCCTTCCAACGAATTAATTTCTAATCCTGGTGTACTCGCAAACAAGGCAGAAGAGGTTACGATTGATCATCTTGTAAAAGGACTTCACGGTCTAGTAACAAGTTTTGAACAGAACGATATGTTTGGTAAAGGTACACTTCAAGCATATCCAGACAAAGAAGCTTTCTTAAACAAGTTCTTTTCTCTTTACAAAGAGAAAGTTGATATCAATCTTGGAAGCTCAAAGAGAGATAAAGCTTCTGAAGAAAAAGCTAACAAAGACAAACAAACAATTATGTCTGGTTTCAATCTTGTAAAAGATAAGCTACAAGATGTAGTAGGTCATGAGCTTCCTGGCTACAGCATATAATTAACTCTGTGAACTTCAAACAGTTTTTTCTAAACGAAGAAAAGAAATATAGTAAAGCTAAAGCTGAATATGTAGCTCATCCTGTTGATGGTCAAATTTGTAAGCATTGTACTATGTGGAGAGAGCCAAATAAGTGCACAGCAGTGAACGGTTATATCGATCCAAACGGTTGGTGCAAGTGGTACAAACGCTCGCATCACAAAGCCTAGTACGTTCAAAACTCTGTTTTTTTGATAAGTATTTGAATGGAAAACACCACCTGGAATCTCTGGAGAGATTTCTGTAAACAAACAAATAGAGAATATCAGTGGGGTAACAAAGTCATTCATTTGTTAAATTCGTTAGAATTGTTACCTGCAAAAACTATCCTTGATGTAGGTTGTGGAACAGCTGAATTTACTTGCTGTTTCAAATCTCAATGTGAAACACTTTTAGCTTTGGATAATGACGATTATAGAACAGCTTGCGATTTACATTTTTATAATACAGGTTTTGAAAATTACAGAGGACCATCTCCTGATATTATTTTCTTCAAGCAATCGTTTCATTTAATACCAGATGTATGGAAAGTTCTTGAGAAGTATCCTCATTCAACAATTGTTATTCTTCAAGCTCCAAAACCTTCTTGGGAATCAAGCGAAGAGAGATGGAGTAATTCTCCTCTATGCATTAAAGCTATTGAAGATACATTTAAAGAGCTAGGTAGAGAAACTCATTCATACAAAGAAACTTTAGAGTTTCCTTTGAAAACTTCTTTTTATAAAGAACTAATACTAGGAGGTTTTACATCTCATCTGCGAAAATTTACTTTAGAACAGAGACTAGAAATTTGGGAGTCTTTTCATATAACTCACGACGAAATCTTGTATAAGGACGACTTAGGTATTCTAATAGTTAAATAATACACCAATCAAAAGTCTTTATGGTTATTAATAAAGTATTTTTAAATAAATACTTTCATGACGTCACCCGATCACAATAAAGAATGCTGGTCGGCTTTCTGTCCAAGCGAAGAAGTAGCTGAAAAAGAACTTCGAAAGGCGGTTGAGAGGCTTAGCAAAAAGAAATTAATAGTTAGTGCAAAAAAAGAAATGTTTGGGGAGCCAGGTCATACGTTTCATAATTTAACACCATACAGATTTACTATTATTACTGTACCGAAAGCATAAATAAGATTATATGTCTTTCACGTTTCTTCCATTATCAGCTCATGAAACAGCTGCACCAAGAGATCACTCGTTTGTTGAAGTAGATAGCACTCTTCCTCTATTTGCACAAGTAACTTATCAGACAGGTACTTGGCAAATTCCTGAGTTTGATAATATAGCCATTACAAATGATGGTAATGGAAATCCTTTGCAATATGACTATTCTTTAAACGGAACAATTGTTGCAACTCTTTCTTGTACATACGATGGTAACAATTATCTGACAAACATTCAGCAGATATTATAAAGGAGATTGTGTAAATGGACTGCACAGATCCAAATAATATAACATGTGATTGTAGTCTATTAAATGATTTCGGTTACTGTAATGGGGAAGTTATACCAGATTCTTTTGGAGGCTTTTGTGAAAATGATTGTATTACACTCGGCCCATTTTGTTGTTTTACTGGTACTAATGGTATTTGTCAAAATCAATATTCTCTATCGACTTATTGTTATCCAGAAATAGATCCTAACGGGACTCCTTGTACAGCAGAGGATCTAGATGTTCTTGGATATTGTTTTGGGGATTATCCTACCATAGACCGTTGTGGAAATATATATTCCCCAAGTAATGAAGATGGAAATACTTTATATGATGATAACGGAAATAGTTGTGCATTACAAGGATCGGATTGTGCTGGTTATTGCTGCACTTATGGTTTAGGATGTTCAAACGGATCTGCTTGTAATAATGAACCCGTAACTGGTGGATTTGGTTCATGTGACGATGGAAGTTGCACATATTCAATAGATTCTTGTCATGATTGTTCTGGAAACTATATAGGTGGTAATGATAGCTGTGGTATCTGTGGCGGTAGTTGTTTTGGGGATTGTTGTGGTGGAACTTGTGGGATTGTTTTAAATACCGATTATTTTGGAAACAATTGCTGTTCTAATGTTGAAGGTATAGACTTTTTTGGTAATAACCTCTGTGATGGATTTACAGGAACTTGTACAGATATAGCAAACGCTTGTGGTGAAGATCTTATTGGATGTTTATACAAAGACTATAATAACAATTGTACAAGTAGATCTTTAATTCTTTTTTATACAAATTTAAAAAACGGACTTTTAGCTTATTGGAAACTAGATGACTCTAGTTGGGCTGATTCATCACGAAATAACAACACATTAATAAATAATGGTGGAGTAACAACCACTACTGGTATATTAAATGGAGGGGCATCTTTTGATGGTGATAATTCTAAATATTTATCTTTAAGCGGAAGTCAATTTAATTTTGGAACAAATGATTTTTCTATATCATTTTGGATTTATGACTATGGGACTTCAGCAACAAACCCAGCAGTCTTTTCAAATAAAATTGATCAATTCGATCCAGTAAATAGTACAGCAATTTGGGCAATAAATGGACAACTTTCACTTTATACTAACGGAGCAAGTGTAGGTCAAATTATAGGTGGAACATATACATTAAATTCTTGGCATCATATATGTGTTAATGTTGCAAGTGGAATTATTAATTTTTACATTGATGGAGAACTTACTCACTCTCAAGGATTAGGAACTTTAATTAATTTTAGTTACGATGGGTTTTATATGGGAACGAGTTGGGACGGTACAAACGGAACATTTAATGGATTAGTAGATGAAGTTGCTATTTGGAATAGAAAAATAAAAAATGGAGATATTGTTAAACTATATAATAATGGTCATGGATACGAAATACCTCTTAGTACTGGTAGTGCAATACAACCTTCTGTACTTGTTTCTTATAAGGTAGGGGCATTACCTATACCTTCTAATCTGAATACACCGAGTATTAGAAATGTATTACTTGCAAAAAATACTAACTTTCCATTGATAATTCATGTAGGGTAGGTAAAATAGTAATATGGAAGAACCAAACTTACCTACAAAAATAGCTAACTTGGGAAAAGCAATTATGGAAGAAACAAAAGCAATAGTCCAAGGTCAGGAGCCAGTTAGTGGAGATGAGCAAGTTAGAAGACTTAACATCTGTATGGGCTGTGCTTATTATGATAATGGAAAGTGTTTAATTTGTGGTTGTAACATGAACGTTAAGACAGGTTTCCGTTCAGCTCATTGCCCTCATACTCCTCCTAAGTGGTAATTTTTAAAAAAGAGAATAAATAACTTTACCTTGATAAACAAATACCCAAAGCCTGTCCACAACTTGATAGTGTATAGATGGAGGGAATTGCTAAGAGATTCTGCGATTGACAGTACTCAATCAAACATAAAACAAAATTATGGCAATTCAACTTCAAACACAGCCCGTTACTGCTAACGCGGCTCTTACAACCGAAGATGTTCACGCTATTGTTGCAGCTCTCAGCGGTGTTGTTACTCTCCCACAAGGTGAGTCCTTCTCCAATGTTCTAGCTCTCAATATTACTATCCAGCCTACTGGCACTGGTATTCTGAATGTTCGCTTCGCAAAGTAAGCAGGTTAAAACACTCCTTGAAGAAAATAAACACTTCAAGGAGTGTTTTGTTTTTAATTAAAGATAAATAAGATTATGACTTTGACACCCGATGTAGCCTCTCAACCTCCTAATTTTGGTGTGGGAGAAACATTTTCGTATATTACAGTTGAAAATGATCAGAATAGACCTCTTTTTGCTAAAGTAGTTTATGCTTTAACTCCAGATATTAATGATCTTCTAACAGAACTTATTAACGTTATCAGGCAAAAGGAAGACGATAATGGTTTTGTTTTTATTGATGATACAGAACTTCATACGGGATTTTATCAAACACTCGAAGTTGTTGCAGATTGTAAAATTGCTGGATTAACAGCTGACAATTGTTTTGTAGGAAATTTATCAGCATACGAACTCCCACAAGGCTTTAAAATTAACGGTCAGATCTATGATTTCCAACTTGCTTATGGTGCTGTAATGGCTTATAAGACTATTGATATTAATAGGTACGCAGACAGTATTTTGGATGCAGCAGGTCGCGCTCTAATAACAATTAAAAGAGGCGAAGGAATTGTATCAATTCCAGGTTAAAAAACAAACAAAAAGCAATAAATAATAACATATATGTCACTTACAACAAGAACTTTTAACGATTTCGATACAAACTCAACACCTCTTTCGGGAGATTACTTGGTTGGCGTCTGCTCAAATGGATCAGCTGAGTTTAAAACAACTGTCAGCGCTATCGGTCCTTTTGCTGAAGACTCTTCTCATAATATTATTTCCAGAAGAGGAGATAACTCAGTTTCTCATACCGGTAATTCCACAATCGGTGGTGGTTGTCAAAACGCTATTAGTACATATACCGGTATGTCCCAAGGTGATGTAATTGCTGGTGGTGCAAACAATTGCACCGATTACTATGGCGGTGGAGGTAATACTGTCAGTGGTGGTTATGCAAACTGTATTGCAACTTTTGGTGGTGAAGGGGCTCCTACACTTTCTAACACAATTGGTGGCGGTGCAGGTAACTGTATTAGCACTTATTCTTTTGCAGGATTTAATACAATTAGTGGTGGGGAAGGCAACTGTCTCACTGCTTATAGTGCATGCGGTAGTACAATTGCTGGTGGTGTTTATAACCACGCAAATAATTACGGTGTCAACGCAATCACAATTGGTGGAGGTGCTCATAATACAAACAGTGGCTATTATTGTTCAACAATTTCTGGTGGTGGATTTAATAAAGTTTACGACGGTTGTGCAACAATTGGTGGTGGTGCTGATAACTGCATTGAAGGTTACGCCGGTACAATTGCAGGTGGTAGAAACAACTATGTTAGCTATGGTCAGGCCGGTACAATTGCTGGTGGACAAAACAACTGCGTCCACGGTGGCTCATCAACAGTAGGTGGTGGTCAGTACAACTTTGTTGGCGGTGAAGGTAGCAACAACGACGGTGGGGACTGCTGTATACACGCTGGTACAATCGCTGGTGGCGATCACAACCACGTCAGTGCTGATATTGCTACAATCGGTGGTGGCGAAGGTAACAGCGCTAGTGGGTATGCTTCAGTCGTTGGTGGTGGTCGTTGCAATCACACAAGAGATAGTGCTTACTCAGTAATTGGTGGCGGACAAAGCAACACAATTCACGTTAACAGCAACTCTTCAACAATTGGTGGTGGAAGTTCTAATCATATTTGCAATGGTGCTGATTGCGCAACAATCGGTGGTGGTTCTAATAATAATGCTTCTGGTGCTTATTCCTTCGTTGCTGGTGGTTCTAATAATAATGCTTCTGGATATACTTCAAACATAGCTGGTGGTAATAACAATAATGCTTCTGGTAACTATTCAGTTGTTTCTGGTGGTTATGGTAATACTGCTTCTGGATATACTTCAAACATAGCTGGTGGTAATGGTAATACTGCTTCTGGTGCTTATTCCTTCGTTGCTGGTGGTTCTAATAATACTGCTTCTGGATATACTTCAAACGTAGCTGGTGGTTGTGGTAATACTGCTTCTGGAGAGTATTCCAACGTAGCTGGTGGTTATCATAATACAGCTTCTGGATATACTTCAAACGTAGCTGGTGGTTATTATAATACAGCTTCTGGATATACTTCAAACATAGCTGGTGGTTCTCATAATACTGCTGGAAATCAATATGACTCAATTGGTGGTGGTTGTAACAATTCAATAAACGTAGCAGTTATAACTAGTGCTTGTGGATATTCTCATATTGGTGGGGGAGCAAGTAACTCAATTGATGGAGAATCTTCTGTAATTGGTGGTGGTAATAGTAATTGTATCTGTAGTGATTCTTATTATAGTTCAATTCTTGGTGGTCAAGGTAATTTAATAAACAGTATTAATAATTCTCACATTATTGGTTCTAATATTACTGCAACTACAACCGATACAACATATGTAAATAACCTAGAAGTAATACCAAACACAATGGATGCTTCTTCTGTAATTTTAAGAAGTGCTAATGGATCTCGTTACAATGTATTTGTTACAAACTCTGGTACTCTTTCAAGTGTAGAAATTTAATAGAAATGGTATAGTTGTGGAGTAAAACGATCAAGAAGTTCTTCAAGCTCATAACGCTGGCGTTCAATACATCCGCATGAAGTCTCCTAACGGAACCGCTTACATCGTAACAGTTTCAAACGCTGGAGCGCTAGTCGTAACAGCTGTATAAAACTACAAAAAAATAATCGAATATGCCCCTCTCGAAAGATTGAGGCATATTTTTTATATAGAGGTGTAAAATAACATTACCTAGATAAGTAATCTTAGGTTTGCTCTCTCAAAGTTGAGAAGAGAATACAACAAACCATAAACATTCAACAAATAAAAAATAATATGTTAAACGTCGTAACACAACCTCAGCAAGTTGTTTCACTTTCCGGTGTAGAAATTCTCGCCGTTCGTGATTTGTTCGCTGAAAAGACAATCATTGCACGTGTTAAGGGTCTTCCTCGTCCAGTAGTTCTCTGGAAGGGTGACGCTGAATACGCTGCTGCTGGTGTCTGGACAAATGAATCCGCTACTGCGCAAGCTGCTGCAGTTCTTTCATTATCCGCTGTTCCCTGGGCCTAATATCCTTCGGATATACAACATTAAAAGGGAGCTTCGGCTCCCTTTTTTTTGTGTGTTGATAAACAAAAGCTATATACTATAATAAGGAATTATATGGGAGAAGAAAAGCTATACGTTGTAGTTCCGTATTTTAATCATACGAATGCATCAATTAATAGAACTAATTTAGAGCTATGTTTGAAGAATCTTTATTTCTATCAACATGTTCGAGTTATTCTAGTAGAAGGTATTTGGAATAAAGAAGCTGAGCTCCCTAGCTTTAATGACCTAATTTATAGTCATCTCAAATTCGATTTACAAAGCCCCATATGGGTTAAAGAGAACTTGATTAATCTCGGACTTCAATCTGTAGAAGATTGGGAATACGCTTGTTGGCTAGATAAAGATATTCATTTTCTTAATCCTAATTGGGATATCGATACTATCAATAAACTAAAAGAGTATGACATTATTCAGCCTTGGACTAGATTACAATTCTTAGATGACAACCATGAAGTAGATTTGATAGACAGGAACGGAGAAGGATCTGTATTTGTTAAGAACTATTATGAATGTCCAGATCCTGATAAAGCAAGAGGCTTTCTATCATACGCAAAGGCAGCTGAATTAGGATATGGTCGTTCTGGTCATCCAGGCCACGCTTGGGCTATCAACAGAAAGTTCTATGACAAGATAGGAGGGCTATTTGATAGATGTATTATTGGTGGAGGAGATAGTTTTTTGGTGGTAGCAATGGATGAAAAATTTTATACGAATGGCTTGAAGCTACCTGAACTATATGGAGATTTTTTTCAAAAGTATGTTGATATATCAAGAGGCACAAAAGTTGGTTACATAAAAGGTTCTATAGTACACTATAAACACGGAAAGCTTATTAATAGGAATTACTACGATCGTTATGATGTACTGTTTGACAACATTGATATAGAAAAAGATGTCATATACAATACTAACGGAACAATAATGATTGGTAAGCCGGAGATTGAAAAGAAGATATTAGACTATTTCTACTCTAGAAAAGAACACGTTGCATGAATCTAAGTTCAAACATAGAAGGCATACAATGGCCTTATATACAAACAGGGTATGCTGCAACATTAATGGCATTGCAAAGACAGTTCGAGGAAACTCAATGGCTGACCTCTGAAGAGCTTCTTAAAAATCAATTTAAACAGCTTACAGTTTTAGCTAATCATGCTATGACTGTTCCCTTTCATGCAAAGAACTTGAAAGAAGCTGGCTTTGTAGAAGGGCAACCAATGACACTAGACATATGGAATCGCTTGCCAACACTAAAGAGAGCTGATGTTAGAAATCTTAAAGAACAACTTCATGCTCCTTCTTATCCAAAGTCTTTTGGAGATAGTAATATGGCATATTCTGGAGGTTCAACAGGACAGCCAGTTGGTGTAAAGAAAAGTCGAATAGATGCTCTCATTTGGGAATCTTGTCATATAAGAGAATTGATATGGAACAGAGCAGACACGAGTAAAGAAATAGCCAACTTTAGAGGACTTAGAAGAGAGTTTAGAGATCAAGTTTACAAGGAGCCAGACTCGATAATAGACAAATCAGGTATTGTACTGAAAAGTTGGAATCCTCCTGTTTCTTTTATAACACAAACTGGACGTATGGGACTTGTTGAGCCTAGTCTCCCTCTTCCTGAGCAAGCAGATTACGTCCTAAGGAGAAAACCATCGTACTTGCTTATGAGACCTGCTGGTCTAAGATTGCTTCTCTCTTACTTTAAAGAGAACAATATCAAACTAGATTTCATTCTGTCAGCTTGGACATTGAGCGAAGTTGTAGATAGTACTCTTCGAGATCTATGTTGGGAAGTATGTAACTGTCATATATACAATAACTATACATCCAACGAAACAGGTTACATGGCACTACAATGTCCTGAAGGAATAAACTATCACACCATGGCTGAAGTTCATTATATTGAAGTAATAGATGAACAAGGTAATCATTGTAAGCCAGGAGAAATAGGAAAGGTCGTTGTTACTCCTCTCCATAACTTTGCTATGCCTCTTATTCGTTATGAGATAGGAGACGAAGCTGAAGTAGGAGCTCCTTGCTCTTGTGGAAGAGGACTTCCATCTCTTACGAGAATTGTAGGTAGAACAGAAGACTACTTTTTAATAAACGGAGAAAAGAAAAGAATGGATCTTGATCACTATAAGATTTGTGACATAGAAGCAGTAAGAGAATTTCAATTAATTCAAAAGACAAACGAAAGATTGGAACTACATATGGTTGTAAGTCGACCGCTAAACGAAAAAGAACTAACTAGACTTACAACAGTAAAACAAAATTCTGTAGCAAGAGATCTTCAATGGGATCTTATATACGTTGATCACATTAAAAGAACAGCTGCTGGTAAACTCCGTCAATTTATTTCAGAAATTATATGAACAACAAATCAAACTTCACAGACATAAGAATTGCTAATAGGGTTATCGACGAGTTTAGAGAACAGACACTCAGACAATCTGAAATAATCCATAAGCTTTCTAATGAGCTTTATATTCTTCAGCAAAAGAAAGATCACTATGCTGATGTTATCTCAGAATTTAGAGATAAGATTACTTCTTAAACAGATTAGTTAGAACGGTTTTAAAGAACCCAAGCTTCTCTTCTTGCTTATCTTTAAAATCTTTTACAATGTCCTTAGAAGGAACAAAGTCTTTCAATTCAACATCTACAGTAAGATCTCTATAATTTCTTCTTTTTGCGTCTGAATACTTTGCACTCATGCTCTATAGTTAATTAAGCTTGAGATTTTCTTTCTGAGAGACTTCTTCGGTTTTTCTTCTACAACTTCTACTTCTCTTGGTTCAGTTTTAATTCCCTCGGATTCGACGGGTTTAGTTTTCTCGATAAGAGAGTTATAAGCAAGTATGAGAGCAATAGCTAAAGGATCAAATACACAAACAATAGCGAGAGTGAACCATTTTACTACATCATCCATTGATACGTTAAATGCTTTTGCTACATACTTTAAAGTGCCTATATCGGTTTCTTTCGTGCTTTCTATCTTAGTATTGATAGAAGCTTCGCTCGTTTGTAAAAGCTGATTAGAGAGTTCATCAATCTTTGTTCTTGTTGCTGTAATTTCTTCTCCAGATCTTTTAATATCTTCGTAGATAGGAGCAGCTGAACGTCTTGATAAATTAGGCAGTCTTAACTCTTGAGCTTTTCTTGCTTCATTCAGTGTCTTTATTCTATCATTAAGCTGATTAAGTTCATCTTGAATGAAAGCTTTCTTTGATTGAAGAGCTTCTTGCTTTGTATCTGTAATCTCAATCTTAACATGACTCTGTTGGTAAGCTCCTGTAAGAAAACCAAAGATACCAAGAGAAGTAATAGCCATAAGAACGACTACAGCTAGAGTAAGATAACACTTTAGGAGTATTCCACAGGTCTTCCAATAACGATGAAGAAAAGAAGCAGCAATAAGTTTTCCAGCTTCCAGTCCTCCAGCCATGACACAAACAGCTACGAAACGAGCTGCGTATAAAGTAGCTAAACCTTGTACAGAAAAGAAAGCAGCACAACCAGCTACTAGCAATGCAACCAAACCAATCAGTATTGTAAACATACTAATACTTATCTTTTTTACAACGCTTCAATGAAGTTTACACCCGCAAATAAGGTTGAGTTATTCTGTGGAGCATCTCCAATCAAAGTAGCACACAATACAACAATATCAGGAGTTGTATTAGTTACATTTGTGCCCATATTTAAGAAGTTTAAAGATGTAGGTACTTCTATAGCTCCAACACCACCAGCAAAGTAACCACTGTACAGCTGCTGTCCACCACTTAGAGTAGCATTAGCTGCATAGGTATTTGATTGAGAGGCTTTGCCAACATTTGTAGCAGTTATTGTACCAGTAATAGTTGGATTAAGAACAAGCCTCCAATAGTAAGTTGGATAAGGATTTACAGCATTATTTAAATTATTACCATTTTCAGTAAAGTTAATTGTCTGGAACTGAATATCTCCTCTTTGATAAGGTTGACCAGCTCTTAGACCAACCCCAATTAATGGGCGCTCCGTTCCTGTTGTCTTATTAAAAACAACACCTGTATTATTAAATGCAGAAGTAAAGTTAGGGTTTTGTGAAGCCTCTGCTTCGATATCTATTGCTTCCGCTCCTAGTGTTAAAATTGGAAGAACAGTTTGCGTTTGAGTATTAAAGATTTCATACCTTAGAGGTGATGCTGTATCATTAACAAACTGAGTACCTAATGTTCCACCAGAACTATAAGTGTGAAGAAGAACAGGCCCTTGACTTGGTGAAGCAATAACAAATCTTACTCTACTTGTTCTTCCACCAATGTAATCAAACCAGAATGTCCACTCCATATTCCAAGGAGTTTGAGAAGTACTAATTGTTCTACCAGAAGGTAATGTACCAGGGTTGATAGTATATGTACCAGTAAGCTGAGTAGAAGAAGTACCAGCAACAAATGCTATACCATTATAAAGATTATTTGAAGCACCAGATACAGATATCTTACTTCCAACTTTATAGGTACTTGTTAGGTCAACACCATTAGTATCAAAAACAACATTATAGACATTTGGATAATTTGTTTGAGTAACTGTAGTAACTGAAACAGCAGATAGATTAACAGCAGTAACAGCTGGTGTAAAGAAGTTAAGACCAGAAGGTCCAGTTCCATCTAATTTATCATTACTGAAGTTAGCACTATTTGTTCTATCTTCAACTAATGTTCCATCTGCTAATGTTCTACGAACAACAACATTAAAACTTGTTCCTGATAATTCAAAGAACATACCATCAGTACTATCATACTGACCCATTCTCTTTACAACACTAGTTTGCGCACCAGACCAGTTTAAAGTAAAGAAGACTTGGTGACCAACACCAGGGCGATGTTTGAAGTATCTTCTAGTCTGACGAATAGCAGAACCAGTTGAACTTAAACCAGGAGTTAAAGTGATAGCAGCAATTCCTGGAACATAAACACTTTGTGCTGAAAGAGCAGTAAACTGTTCAGTAAATCTTAAGTCTCCATCCTTATCTACAGATGCTTGATACCACCATTGATTGGTAGTATTTGCTGTACGAAGTCTTCCAAGAGGATCAAGTTGAAGGGAATCTGCATACTTTGTTAAAATAGGAGAAGCATTTGTATTAGGAACAATATCTACAAATCTTGGAGAAGAACTAACTGTTCCAGCATATGTATAAGCTGAAATAGTATTCAGTAAAGTGTTACTAGTCTGTAACTCAGTTGAAAGAGTATTAAGAAGAGTATTAGTAGTTACTTGATTAATACTTGTAGCAACATTTGATGTAAGAGAATTTAAAAGAGTGTTAGTGCTAGCTTGGTTTAATGCTGTAGCTTGATTGGCTGTAACACTATTAAGAAGAGTATTAGTAGTTACTTGATTATTAGCTGTAGCTACATTTGCTGTTAACGAATTGAGAAGAGTGTTTGTAACTGTCTGATTAACTGCAGTTGCAACATTAGCTGTAAGAGAGTTAAGAAGAGTATTAGTTGCTACCTGATTAACAGCTGTTGCGTTATTAGAAGTTAATACTTTAGTTAAAGTAACTAACGTAGTTTCACTAGCAGTTAACGAATTGAGAAGAGTGTTAGTTACTGTTTGATTTGTTGCAGTTGCAACATTAGCTGTGAGAGCGTTTAAAAGAGTATTAGTAGTGTTTTGGTTAGCAGCAGTTGCTACATTAGCTGTAAGAGTGTTAAGAAGAGTGTTTGTTACTGTTTGATTTGTTGCAGTGGCTACAGATGATGTGAGAGAGTTTAAAAGAGTGTTTGTATTAACTTGATTAACTGCTGTAGCAACATTAGCTGTAAGAGTGTTAAGAAGAGTATTTGTATTAACTTGATTGACACTTGTAGCAACATTAGCTGTAAGTGAGTTTAATAAACTATTTGTATTAAGCTGATTGACAGAAGTTGCATTGTTAGCTGTTAGCGAATTCAATAAGCTGTTTGTAGCATTTTGATTACTTGCAGTAGCTACATTGGCTGTAAGGCTATTGAGAAGAGTATTAGTTACTAATTGATTAGCACTCGTTGCATTGTTAGCTGTTAGAGACTTCTGTAATGTAATCTCTGTTGCTTGACTTGCTGTTAATGAGTTTAATAGAGTGTTACCGGCTGTTGCTAAGCTAATTTCAGTAGCACCTTGTGTTGAAAGAGTATTGAGAAGAGTATTTGTAACAGTCTGATTAACACTCGTTGCATTGTTAGCTGTAAGAGTATTGAGAAGAGTATTAGTTACTATTTGATTGTTAGCAGTAGCTATAGTAGAAGTTAATGAACCAATATATGTACTGAGGTTATTAACAGTAACAGCTGTAACAGGGTTAAAGATTGTAGCACTTAAAGAACCACTTACTGGAATTGGACTACCGCTATCATTTGCAATTTCAATTGCAGTAACAGGGTTAAGAATGGTAATTCCTGTTAATTGATTTGTAATAGATACAGCACTAACAGGGTTTAATACTTGAACTGCTGTTACAGGATTGACATTGTATACATTCAGAGCACTCGCTGCTGCGTTAACAGAAGCAAAATTGCCATTCTTATCGCCGATTGTTATATCATCAATAGTTGATTCAAAATCTTGTGTAAGTACTCGTACTGCTCCAGCTCCAGCATCTATTCCTTCAAGACCGATATTGGCAATACTTGCGTATAATCCGTTTGTGTGATCGAGAAGATGAACAGCTCCAATATCTACATTACCAGCTGTAATAGAAACAACAAGATCGCTAAGATTTGTAATATAAGAAGCCTTAGCAAAGATTGGACGACCTTGATCGTTTGCAATAGGAATATAGGAATAAGTTTCGGCAATACCGAAACTATAAGGATCATAACCACCAGAGCTTAAATTAGGAACGAGAACAGCCATAATCTATTATTTAAGCATTTTCTATCTCTATAACGTCAGAATTGCCGAATAGTTTCTTCATAATATCTTCTCTTGAGGCTACTAAAACATTCATATTGTTTGTGACACTATTGCTTCCTTTAAGTTGAGCTATTTCCTTTTTAGCTTCAATGTCCATCCTTTTCATCTTTTCATCTCTATCTGCCTTCTTGTCTATGAGAGTGGATTTGTGTAGAGTATCAATAAGCTTTGAAGTTGCTGACATGACTTCAGCAAGTGCAGCAACATCATCAGGATTTTGATTTTGAACTACATACGATGACATATCCTGAGCAGTACCAACACCGACATCAATAAGAGCCTTTGATTGTTTAAGAACGTATTGCTTTAAAGAATCTTCTGTCAATTCATCTTCTTGAAATCTAGCTCTATCAGTGTTTGGTGCAGGAAGCTTAAACGAAGACAGCTCGTCTATCAGTGTACTAATATCATCACTCATTTAAAGTAATTAAGCCTTGTTGATCTTTTTGTGCACTGTAGTAAGTTCTTCTATATGTCTATTATAGTGCAAACAAGTAGTGGAACCTTTGTTGTTCCGAATGAAAAAGAAGCAGCTCTTGTGTCATGGCTTCAGCAAAATGCTGCCTTAGTTGGTCAAAACGTTGTGAGAGAGCAAACATCAAATCCTCACATCCGCCAGTTGATTTCAGAAGACAAAGGGAGAGAGTTTTAATATGCAATTCGACGAACTAGTTAAAATTAAATTTGTAAAGACTCATCCTGATGCTAAGCTTCCAACAAAAGCTCATGCAGGAGATAATTGTTATGATCTTCATTGCTGCGAACGAACAGTAGTTCCAGCTTCAAAGGTTGTAGATGGAGTTTTTAAAGTAGGTCAGGCTCTCATTCCTGTAGGTTTGACTGTGGCTTATATTACTCCAGGATTTGGCTTTGCTACTAAGAACAAGTCTGGTCTCTCATTTAAGCATCTTCTTCAACGAGTTGCTGGAGAGATGGATAATGGCTATAGAGGGGATGTGGGAGTTAAGCTTCTCAACTTCTCTGATAAGGACTACACGTTTGAAGTAGGAGATAAGGTCACTCAGTTTAAGATTGAAAAGATCTATCATACTGAGATCTCTTTTGCAAATGAAGTTGAAGAGGCTGTCGATGCACGTGGCGAAGGTGGATTTGGTTCTAGTGGAAAGCAATAATGGATTTTAATCATCTATGGTGCGAAAAGTATCGTCCTAATAGTTTAGATACTATAGTCCTTTCTAAGGAAGATAGAGAACTATTTGAGTCGTTGCAGAGTAAGCAAGAGATTCCTCATCTCTTGTTTGCTGGCATTCAAGGTACTGGCAAGACTTCTCTTGCAAAGATTCTTGTTAACAAGAGTTTAGATTGTCAGTATCTATACATTAACGCATCAGATGAGAATGGTATTGATTCCGTGAGAGGAAAGATCATGGGCTTTGCTAAGACAAAGTCTTTTGATGGAAAGATTAAAGTCATTCTTCTTGATGAAGCTGATGCTCTCACACTTGAAGGTCAGAAGGCTTTGAGAAATGTAATGGAAGAGTTTGCTTCAAACACCCGTTTCATACTTACGTGCAACTACCTTTTTAAGGTTATTCCTCCTCTTCAGTCTCGTTGCCAGATAGTCAACCTTATTCCCCCCATCGAAGGGGTTGTGCAGCGTGTAGTCGAAATCCTCAAGAAAGAAGAAGTAACAATACCTCAGGAACAAAAACCATTGTTGCTTGAACATATTCGTAAAAATTTACCCGATCTTCGTCGTATAGTGAACGATGTACAAAAGTACTCTGTAACTGGTACTCTTCAGATTAGAAATGAAGTCTCTACAGAATTTGCAGAAAGTATTCTCAAAGACATAATAGAAAACAAGGATCTTATGACAATAAGAAAGTATATCATTGAAAACGAAAAGCAGTTTTCTAATGACTATCGAAATCTCTTGAAGGAGATATTCGAGGCAGTATTTAAATCTGATATTGCTCACGATTGTAAGACAAACTCTCTACTGGTGATTGCTGAAGGATTATATCAAGACAGCATAATCGTCGATAAAGAAATTGGTTGTTTTGCAGTAATACTTAAGCTTTCAAGGGCTATTTTACAACGTTGAACCAAACGCTACGGAAGGAGCTGAGAATCTATGAAGCTTGATAGCATAGATTTGATTAACATATGCTCCTGCTTCAAATATGTGGTCTACTTTAACGACAAAGTATTGTCCGTATAGTTTATTATTAAAATCGTTGTCTTCGGAACCACCAGCTTTATCAATACCGATGAATGTTCCAGACTTTCTTAAAGAAAGTCCAAGAGTCTTAAAGCATATACATGCATTTTGAAACACACCAGTATTAATAAGATTTAGTATACCATTTTTTTGTCTAGTCAAAGGACTATCTCCGTTTAAAGAAAATACAGGAAATAGATTTAATGATTTTTTTGTACTGTGTAGTGTAGGAAGAAACAATTGCTTAGAATCTCCTGTTTTATATAAATGATCAATATACGCTGTAGCAATCGTGTTTTTAGCTGTAACGACATCATTGTTAGTAAACTGAGCATTAAACGTTCTGGTACCAATATTAACTGAATATACAGGGGAAGTAACTAAAGCTGTACTGTTGATATCTGCAGACATATCAACAAAACTAAAACTAACAATTTGACCGTATTTAGCTGTTTTTAAATCAACCGCATCATTGTTTGTGTTCTGCGAAAAAGGAGCTTTATACATCATACTAGTGGCTGGAGGTTTTTCGTCAGTTTGTGAAGTAGTAAAAAAGTGTTCAAGCTGTAAAGGTCCAGGAGAAGATTTATCATTTCCAGCTTTTTCAAAGAATTTAGAAAGAGGAGTAAGGCAGATTTGTTCGACATCTCCAGATGTTAAAGCTCTGTTTGTATGAAGCAAACACAAATCATTTATTCCTTGACCTATTGTAGTAGATCCAACATGGTGAGAATAGATATACTGTACATCATCGTTTGCATTCCAGTCAGCTGGAGATGTGTAAAAGATTTTACTTGCTCCTTTGTCCCACGTATCTGGACTGTTTGATACAGCAAACTTTGGACAACCTGTTTTAAGAGTTGAGTCTGCTAAACCTTTGTTGAACACTTCGTTGAGTGCTTCTCCAGTAAACAACACTCTTGGAGTACCAGAAGCTCCATTATAACCATTATCTAAAGATTCATCTACTACAGCACTCTTACTCAAAGCAGTAGAGTATTCAAGATTTGTAGTACGCAAGATTTGATATCTTACATCTCTGAAGTACATCTTGACACACTTCATGTATGACGACAAAGGTCCAGTTATGCCTGGTACTTTACCTGTAAAATCTTCTACTTCGTATATTGAAAATAGATACGACAAATACCATTTCGGATCGTTAGGATTAACATTTATTTGTCCTTCGGTTGCGCTTTTATTTCCACCAGCTGTACTAGCCGTTTTTGGAACCATGCCGACTCTCAACAAATCATAACCATCTCCTCTGAATTGATAGCTATTCAAAGCTACTCCGTTTTGTGCTGCTGCGCTTGTAATAGTATCAGCTGGATTGCCAGTCTTTGTTGCTTCAAACTTTGGAGCATTTTCAGGCAAATACATAATAGAAATGCTACCATCTGCAACCCAGTCGTTGACAGTATCTGATATGTTTAAGTTTAAAACTGCAGAAGGATTAATAAAATATCTCTTCGTGTTATCATCGTTTGGTAATACTCCACTATTATCTAAATACAAATCGACATCGTAAAATAATTCATTGTATTTTTGTTGAAAATATCTACCTGAAGCAAATGTCCCTCCAAAGTTTTGAGCTTGTTCACTTTCTGTATTTGCTATAAGATCAGCAATAGATTGTCCCTTTGTAGAACCTGAAATCGTATCATTGAAAGGACTGTTTGCAAGAGCATTAAAGTCGAACATATTATTGCTTGTTTATTTGCGTTAAAACTTCTCTTACGATGTCTATTGTAGGAATGTTGATACTTGTTCCTGGAACTATATCAGCTGTAGGATCTTGAATATTGTTAGCAAGAAGTATTATCCACCAAAGATTTGGAGTACTGTATGCTTTATATGAAATATATGGCCATGTATCCTGATACTCGACTGTGTAATTTTTAAAAAAGGTTGAAGGAAGATTAGATGGAAATGAAATCGTTTGAAGTAGATTGTAATAATACATACCATCAGCATCAGTATAAACATTGAAAATAGTTTCCATATTTTCTAGTGTAAGCTTAGGTAGTGCTGATATTTGATTTTGTTTCATTAGTGAAAATAGTTTGTTATTTTACGGTAACTCTACCAGCTGCCTGTCCAGTAAGTACTGCTTGAAATTGGTTTAAACTAGGCATTACCATTTCTTGTAGTGTAATGCTAATTTGATAAGCATCTGGCACGAGATAATTTTCATAAGCACGTATGTTACCTAAATTTGTTACTTCAAACTTAGTTACACAAGCAGCATGACAATAATATTGACCAGGAATATAAATTCTATAATATACAGGAGGCATTCCAGTAACAAAGTCTCTTTTGAGGAAAAGATTTTGACTTGCAAAGATATACCAGAAGTCTCTATTCTTTGTCCAGTCTTGAGGTTTTATAGTATTATAAAGAGGAAACTCAATTGTAATTGATCTGTCACTGTGTTCTTTAAATTGACTAGGTCTATCTACAGCTCCAACTACTGGAGATGAAAGCTTTAATGCCATTCCTCCAGCATCTGCTGCTAAAGTACCAGCTGCAACAGCACCGCTAGCAATAGTTGAAACAACATTTCCTACCCTTCCTCCTATTCCTTTTCCTGCACGAGATAGACCACCCATAACAGATTTTAAACCTTCACCAATTCCGTCAACTTTTTGCCATTGAGGCGTACTCAATTCAAATTGAGATTTAGAAAAGTATGGAAGTCTATAAGTCCAGCCTGTTGGATTATCTGGCCAGATGTCATCATACACTTGAAGCATACTTTTAGTAGGGGCACTACCTAAGTTTTTTACCAAGTCTTTATACCCCTGAGCATAAAAACTTATATTTCTACGTAAGGTACTTTCGTCAGTTCTTTGTTCTTTTAAAATAATATAAGGAACGTCATCTCTATTATCAACTTTTGAAAGAGTCCACGGAAACTTTTCAACAACATCAACACCTTGTGGACTTTGAGCACTATCAAAAACGTTAGGAAGACTTCCTTGATTTTCAGCAATACCACCCATTGGCGTAGCTTTATGACCTCCAACACTTCCAATTCGAGCAGAACTATTAGGTGAAGATTTTGAAGCCTGAGCTTTTTCTTGTGTAAAATAATGGGATTGTCCTTGAGGTTCAGCCATAGTGTTATATATTATTTAAAAGGTTTATCGTAAAAGACCGGTATTCATTGTAGCAGGTGCTAAATAAGAGTTTGCCATAAAAGATCTAAAGTCTCTTATACTCGAATCTCCCATATTTGCTGCATCTGATGAAGTTATAGACAAACCTCCATTACTTTGGTTGTTTATAACGGTTGTATCCCCTTTGTTGCCAGCTGCGGATACACCAAGTACTTCTAAAGCTTTTGCTAGTCTATTAAACCCTGTTACAAGGTTGTTTATATTTGTTGTTTGAGTATCAGAGTTTTGTGCAATCTTATCAAGATATTTGATAGACTCATCGGACGTTCCAACTGCTTGTGGAGTCACAGCAGGTGCTTCAGATTCTGCTGGTGCTACACTTGCTACTGGTGTACTCTCGTCTGATTCAACTTCAGGCTGAGCAGTTTGTTCTACAGACGGACTTTGAGCATTGTCTCCTTCAACAGTTGAAGGTGTAGCATTTTCGTCTTTAGCTGCATCTTCAGGTGCAGTTTCTGGCTTTGCAGCATCATTTAGCTTAGCTGTTGTGAGAGCTCCAGTAGGAGCAGCAGCTTTCGCTTCGGCTTTAGGTGTTACTGTAGAATTTGCATCGTCTTGTTTAGTATTTTCGCTATCAAGAGTAGTAGTTAAATCTTTAGGTAGAATTTTACTAAAGACATATTTGATGCCAGAATTTAAACTCTTCCACCATTCTTTTACTTTAGAGAATATAGAATCAGTGAGGTGTTTGAACATATCTCCAAGCTTGAATGCGTTTTGTTTACCTTGTTTTACGAGGCCAGTTGATTCCGTATCTCCTAGTATTTCTCCAATAATATCAAACAAAGGATTTACATACATTAATTGCTTGAGACCTTTCATCCAACGACCTGCTTTAAATTCGTCAAATGCCTTAAAGAGAGGACCGATAATAGGCATCTTTCTGACATTATCCGTAAATTTCTTTGATAACCATTTGCCTAAATCTTTAACCCAACCTAATATCATTCCACCTTTACTCTTGCCACCACCAGAAGGAGTACCGCCTGCCTTATAGTCAAGGAAAGCATTTAAACCGTCGATTGCATATGATATGAAAGAAGCTCCTGGAATTGGAAGTGCACTAACGATTGCAGATATTATTTCAAGTCCTCCACCAACAATATCTCCCTGCATAAAGCGAGAAACAGCAAAACCTATACTAATCAGAGATCCCACAAACGGAACACCTTCTAGAGATTTTAATAAACCTCCAACGACTCTTCCAAAAGTGCCTCTCAGCAATTTAGCTCCTACTTTAAGAGTTTCTTTTCCAGCTTGTTTTCCAAAGATGCCGCCAATAATTTTACCAAAACTCTTAATAAGCTTTCTTGGTATACCAATAAGACCGTCTACAATTTTTACACCATACTTTTCTACAACTTTTCCAAACCAGCTTTCACCAGTAAGAAGAACTTTAGATATAATTTTTGCGGCACCTTTGAAAGGTCCGTCTGTTTCAAGACCATATAAGAGAGCAGCTATACCAGCAAAACTTTGAAGAAATCTTAAACCCGTTTTCAAAGCTGATCTTAAAGCAGGACCTTTGAGAAATTTAAACAATGATGTTAAACCAGGTCCAACCATACCTTCATCAGATTTATCTCCACTACCTTTTAAAGCATCAGCTAAACTCTTCTTAAGAATTTCAGGAAGATGTTTTTGAATTTCTTCAAAACCGTGTTGAGTAAACCCATCAAACTTTACAAGCTGACTTTTATCGTTTTTAGTTTCAATGAAAGAAGTAGGTTTAGCTGCGATTTGAGCTTCTTTGTCTCTTTCTTCTTTCTTCTCTCTTTCAGGCTCGCTTTCTGCATTACGCTTGTTTGCTTCTTCAAGCTTCTTGGCTAAGAATTCAAACGGACCTTTAAGCATTTCACCAAAACTCTTTTTCTCTTTTGGTTCTTTGTCTTTCTTGGTATCGGTATCTTCAGCTTTACGTTTAAATCTATTAAAGATTCCAGTCATCATTGACAACTTAGAATCAAACATTTCTTTGAGACCTTTAAGAGGACTCTCTTTTGCTTCAGGCTTTGCAGTATCTTTCTTTTCTTCAGACTTGCGTTGAAATCTTTGAAAGATGCCTGTCATCATTGATAACTTAGAGTTAAACAATTCTCTTAAGCCTTTAAGAGGACTTTCTTTTACTTCAGCTTTAACCTCTTGCTTTTTATCTTCTTTTGGTTGCTTGAGCTTATTAAAATAGTTTTTTATAGAATTTAACTTCTCTTCAAACATTCCCTTCAATCCTTCAAGAGGCTTTTGATTTCTAAGAGATTGAATCCATGCGCCAACTGGACTAAAAGCGTTTGCTATTGTATCTTTAAATCCTTGTTTAATAGACCTTCCAATAGATGTTAAAGACTGAACAGAAGATGCAAACTTGCTTACAATTTGCTTTTTAATGTCGTCAAATGTCTTTGCTGGATTGAAATTCTTAAAAGGATTTTCAAATGTAGGAAGCTTTTGTTTCTCGAGTGTTCTGTATAATGTAGTAAAAGGACTAAGCACTTTACCTATTCCAGCAGCAAGTCCTCTTTGAGCATTGTTGAACATTTCAAACGCTGAAACAACACCTTTATCAAAACTCTTTTTAATATCTCCTGCAATTATTCCAACAGCTGAAAATACAGTATCAAACTTTTTCTTTATGTCTGCTTGAAGTGTTGCGTTGAAAGTCTGTACACTTGTAAATACTGAAAGAACTTTATTGTATACAAGTTTGTCTAAACCTTTAAATGGATTTTCAAATTTAAATCTATTTAAAATGTCTTCCTTTTTAATATTTGCAAAAGGATTAGTAATAGTCGGCAGCTTGAAGTTCTTAAAAGGATTTTCCAACTTAGGAATTCGCTTTAATATTTCTTCTTTTAGTAGTCTAAAAGGAATCAAAGCTTCGCCTATTTCTTTAGCAAGTTGCTTCTTAACATTTTTACCTGCATCAGTAACAAATTTAAACGCTCCTTCAATTTTCTTTGAAGCTTCCTCTTTGATAGATTCAAACGAAATAGGCTTTTGTGTCGTAGTACCAACTGGCATCAACTTCTTGAAAGCTTCTTTAATTCTATCAGCAATGTTAGAACCTTCCTTCTTAGATTTAAACAAAGCTTGAATAGCTTCTAATTTCTTTTCAATCTTGTTAGGAAGATCTCCAAAAAACGTTTTAAGCAAACCAGGTGTTGCTGTTAAACCTTTAAATTGGTTAGCAAAACTAGGAGAAACAGTCTTAAAGAAGTTCTCGAAAGTAAATGCTTCAGCAAAATTAAAGCTAGGCTTTTTATCTTTTGAAGCTTCAGCTATTTCTACAAGTCTATTTACACCTTCAGCAATTTTAGGAATGTTTGTAAGATAACTCTTTAACGACTCAGTTGGTTGCTGACGTGGCTGTTCAGAAGCTACTTTAGTAGTATCAGCTTTTTCTTCCGTCTTTTGTGGAATAGGAGCAGCAGACACCTTAGCGAGGAGTTTATCACTAAGGTTTTTAGATAACAATACAGCAAGACGCTGTACGAAATCGTCAGCTTTTATATTGAACTGATCAACTATTCTTTCTACTACTGAATCGATAATTTCGGAATTGGCCTCCACGCCAATTACTTAATATGAAATTAACGTAGAGAGAACAAAGAGCCGTCAATAGGAAGAGATAAACCTTCTTCAATAACAAGGTTATCTTCAATTAACTTCTTATACTGTTCAATGTATTGAATAACACTACTAATAAGATAAGCTGGAAGAGTTTCAATAGTCTTTAGACGAGACTTAAATGTTACTGTAGAGAGATCTAGAGATCTGTCTCCAACAACGACATTATTAACAGACTTTGCAATCTCGTTAATAAAGGTCTCTCCAAGAAGCTTTCGAAGCTGTTCTGGTGTCTGTACATCCAGTTCAGCATTCTTATAGATTTCATCATTAAGTTGAGACTCTACAGCAATAGTAGGAACTCCATAAGTGATAGAGATAGTATTGTATGAAAGACTTCCGTTAGCAAAAGCTTGTGAGTTAGTTCCTAATGTACTAACAAGTTTAGTAATAACATCTTGAATGTTAACAGTTACTGTAGTCTTATCTTCTTTAGTAAGAACAATAGTAGGAGAGATAGAAGCTACTCGTGTTCCAAGAACAAACAGTAAACGATCAATAACACTGAACTCATATCCAAAAGACTCTCCAGCATAAGACTCTTTCATAATACGAGCAACAGTACTATTAAAAATTGATTGAGTGAGAGGAGAATCAACAACCGATTTGATCAGATCTTTAAGATTATTAGTTGTAAGCTGACGAAACTTGTATGCCTTTCCATCAGAAAGAGTAATGTCAGAAGTTTCTGTAACAGAAACGGAGTTTAATAAATCGTAAAATTCTTTGTTTGGAGATTCGCTCATAACTCTATTTACTCTCAAATTTTATATTTCTCAACTAAAAATCATTAATTGCTTCTTCTCTTCCACCAATTACTTGTGAGTTGTTAGGTGTTTCATCACTTTGTCTCTGTTGAGCTTGAATTGCTTCTAGCTTTCTTACAAAGTACATATACTCACCAGGCGTACAACTTTCAATGTATGAGTTTTGCAAATGTCCTAAATATGCTAAATAGAACAAGTTATCATAAAATACATCTAATGGTTCGTTGAATACTAACTTTGTAAACCAAAGAACTGATTCAGCTGAAGGTACGAAAGTAAAATTCTGTTCAACTATTCCGTATCTGTCAAGAAAGCTAAAGTTTTGTAATTCTTTTACAACACATTCAAAATGCTTTACTATATCAAGAGCAATCTTTGCTGGCAGTTTATCAACAAATAATTTAGCATCTGTATTGGTTTTAATTGATATTAGTTTATCTCCTATAGTTACTCCACCAACAAAATACAAATAATCTTCATCTGTCTTTTCTATAAGACGTTGAGTAGTTGGAGGTTCAAGATGTATATCAAAGTTTTCGTTTTCGATAGTTTTACTAATAATGCTCTTATCAATTACGTTTAGATCCTCTATGATCCAATCAATACGAAGTTCTAAAGATGTTTTAGCTTCTTCTTTTGTAAGATTAATCTTTGTTCTATCTCCAAAAGTATTAATCCTTAGTTGCAATATACAAGAAAGAAGTTCAACTACCGATAGTTCTTGAAAGAAAGAAATTGGCTCTCCAGTTAAACTAACAAGAATATCGTAGATAGTATCAAGAAAGCCTGGCAAATCTACTTCATCACCATATGTAGACTTTAGTAAATCTTTATAAAGACTTACATTTAACTCTTTACATAAAACGACTTTATCGTTTGTTTTGAGCTTGAAGCGCATGCTAACTTACAAAAGGATTGCTAGACTTGGTGTCTACACTATAATAGTTATAGATAAAACTAGCTTGTCTCATTGGTGTTGTTGTCATTGGTGCGTAATTTAATTCTTCATTTGATACTGATATGCAACAAACATCATAAAATGTCATTGTCATAACTACTCCTGGAACAGCATCTGGATTGTCTTGGCTAGAATCGTATGGTGCTAACTTATAACAGTATGCATCGGTTCTGTATGAGTCTTTACCACCAGCCCATAAGCCAAATGTTCCAGTTGCAATGACCCATGGTCTTAAAAAATTATCAGCAAAAGATACGTTTGTATCAAGGAACGACATTTGCATTTCTGGTAATTGATTTCTACCCTGTCCTACATACGAACGTTGAAAAGCATTAGACATTATATTTCCTTCTGCATTAACTACAATAGACTCTCCTGGAATAGTAACAGCTTGAGCAAATATACATCCTTTATTACTTTGATAGTCATCTCCAAGAACAGCATCAGCAGCAGACTTAATCTGCCATTCTTTTCCTTCGTACTTTAAGGCTTTTTCAATAGATGGAAGAACTCTACCAGCCAAGTTATCAAAAGCAACTACCCATTGAGCTCCTCTCCAAACCGACCCAACAGGAGTCGATAGGATGTTATATAAGAAGTGAGGTATTCTCTCTTCGTAAATGTCAGATGCCATTATTGTGTACCAGGCAGGGCGCTAGCTCCGCCTTGATCTCCCGGTTGTTCACTAGCAGGATTTTCTGGCGGTGTTGTCTGTACAGCCGCTTCAGGCGATGCAGCCTTAACCTGTAGAGTTTGAATATACTTTATAGCTTCATCAACTGGATCGGTGTACATCGAATCACTATATGTAACTGGAGCTCCTTCACCTTGTACAATTCCAATAGTTACAGGAGAATCATTTTCAGGATCAGAAGAATTATCTCCACCAGTAACTGTAATTTTAACGTTGTCTAGTCCACCAGTAATATAAAACTGTTTATTAGCTAATGCTTTTTTAGCAAATTCTGATACTTCTTTGTCTGTATTGAGATCTAAAAGATTAGCATTTTTAAGTTCTTGAACAAGTGCTCTGATGCTATCATATAACTTTGAACCAGTGTAATCAACATCACTAATGTCAAGTGTCTCTCTCAAGGACCAGGAAATACTTTCATACAGACTATCAAACTTTTTGCTCATACACTTATTTATTGCAACAGCACTAGAAAACCACACAAACTTTTTTTGTTGAGCTGTTTAATAGCTCAACGATTATTCGTTATGATAAATACAATAACAACCCTTAACCGCTGTAAAGAGCTTTTCGATTGCTTGTTTTAGTTGCAGTTCTACTTTTGAAGCTTCTTCTTTAGTAGGAAGAGGGTTGAAAGTAATCTTCCCCGTTATCATATATTGAGCAATTATTTCGTGTACAAACTCTTCAAACCCATTAACTGTTAAATCTCGTGCGGACTTGAAAGTGCCAACCTTTTGGTAGATAGGAGCTCTATTTAGTTTGACAAATTCCCCATGTGTTAACTTTGTTATATCAACACCATTGAATGTATCCCAATTCTTATCAACACTACTTAAATAATTTTTAATTATATTCTCAATGTTTTTCATTAATTTATCACAAAAATTATATTTACCCTCTCCAGTAATTTTATTTTGAAAAGGGTAAAGAGAAGAACTAAAACAATGAGCAATTCTATGAGCCAACATCCACGGAGTTAATATATGTTGGGCCTTACTTCCTTCATTAGACATAAAAACAGTAATACTATTTTTGTCCTTATCAACAAGCTTTTTTACTTCGTCCCGATCTTTGTTAGTAATTTCATAATCTTGGAGAAAGATATTAAACTCGAAAGGAATTTTCGTGAAAATGTTTTTCTTTAAATAATCTGCATATTTGTCAAATTTTGTGGTAAACATTTCTCTCTCGCCTCTACTGAGAGAATCTTCTTCCTCTTCGTTGTCGTCTTTTGTATAAACATACTTGTTTGGTGTTTTGCCTAATAAGGAAGAAGTTCTTTGGACGTTACTGATGGCCATTTCCTCAACTTTTTGGTAGGCCTCAAAAAGCAACTTTAAATCTTTATCTATTTTCATCAAAAGTTATTTATTTAAAAATTTATTTTTTCTCTACACTCAAAACTCGTTGTCTTGTCCAATGTCTTTGTCGAAGATATAGGTCCAATGAAAAGAACACCATCTATCACATATCTAAAAAAGAATCTCAACTCAAACTTTATTAAAGAAGGACCTTTTTTCACTCTAAAAGTGAAGTCTTCTTCTAATGATTTTGACAAGCTCTATATTGGAATGCATGAACCATACTCTGATGGTTGTGAAGATTGTCAGTATCTCGTCCATTTTGGAACAGAACAAAACATTCTAAAGGATCAGTATGGAATTGATGATATTAAAGATGTCGTAGCAATTGGAAATAGTATTGCTACTAAATCAGATTTAACTTTTAGCGATCTCGAGAAAGAAGTTGAAGCAATCAACAAAGCTCGATCACTCAAGACAAAGAAAAAGCTTCTCTCCAAAGAGAATAATGTGAAGCATACTATGTCGAATTATATCGATCAATATGTAGCACTTATTGATGGAGAGCGTTACTATGTAACAACTAACAAATACAATGGTAAATATACCAAATTCAGTGTTAAATATTTCAATAGTTACGAAGATGTTACAGACAAAGTCGTCTTGAAGAAGATCAAAGATCTGATTGAATCTCGTTGAGCTGTCCGTCAGTTCGATCGAAGATATAGGAACAATCAAACAACACATGAACGTACTGACCAACACCAATAATACCAACTTCACGCGAGCCTCTGACGTCAAGATTCCTGACGTCTATAACCGGAGGTTCAAGACTGGCAAAGACGATCTCGACTCCGTATTCGGTGGTCTTGGCTTTCTTCCTGGCATGGCCTTCACATTGGCTGCTGCTCCTGGTACTGGCAAGACTTCGATGCTCATTCAGATCCTTGAGCTCCTTGAGCGGACTGGTAAGAAGACTGCTTATATTTCTGGAGAAGAGGGCATTGAGCAGCTTGCATTTACTGCAAAGCGGCTTGGTGTGACTCAGGTTCCTCTTGCGAACATCACTGATATTGATACGATCTGTGACGAGATCAAGAAGAATAAGTTCGACTTTGTCGTCCTTGACAGCTTGCCTGCTCTGACGACCAAGAAAGCTCTGAACAAGAAGCAGGTCGAAGAGTATGTCGCAACCAAGATCATCCAGACTGCCAAGGAGCAGGAGGTTGTGATTGGCACGATCTTGCACTTCACGAAGACTGGAACCTACAAAGGCTCGACTCTTCTGCCTCACAGCGTTGATGCAAACCTTATCATGACTCGGAACAAGGAGGATGATGGTCTGCGTGACGTTGATGTGACGAAGAACCGGTTTGGTTCGACTGGCTTTGTGAGCTTTCCGATCACGGAGACTGGCTTCGACTTCCAAGCTGTCGAGACTGAGCGACCAGGATCAAAGTCCAATAGTCCTTCCAAGAAGGACTTGGTCTTAGAAGCACTTGGTCAGCCTAAGACGATCCAGACTCTAGTCAACGACACTTCAATCAGCTCAGGCTACATGGGAGTGTTGCTCAGGGAGCTGACTCAGGAAGGTAAGATCAAGAAGAATGGCAAGGGAGTAGCAGCGATCTACTCTAAGAAATAGATCGTATTTTCAATAAGTATTCACGATGAAAACATTAAATCTCGTGAATACTTTTGAAATTCTTGCTACAGCTTCTGCAGTAGTACTCGAAGGAAGACTCATCATTCCTTCACTTGTTGATCTTGAATATGAACCTGACAATGAGTTCTTAAAGCTTCAGTGGCATGAAGATGGTTTAGACTTTGAAGTTGCCTTTACAGAAGGCGACAATCAAGAAGTCACAGTTGAAGGTCCTGTACTGACTCTTACAAACAACGAAGGTGAAGAAGAGCAGATTGAACTTCTTACTGAAATTGATGTTGAAAGTCAATTGAATTACTAGTTGACAAATTGTTTGATTCGCGGAAGATGTCTTTCATGAGAAATGCACCTTTCAATGTAAACGATAGATCTGTAGTATCTTTTGAACTCAAGTGGCCAGTTCGTAGACTGATTAGTCTTATTAAGCACAGCAAGTGGGGTAGTGCTATTGAGGATGTTCCTGGCCTCAAGAGACCAAGAAGTATTAAGTTTGGAGACTATTCAATACAAGTTCTCAAGCCTATTAGGAACGTAAAGAAAGTAAATACAAAGACTCTGATGCAACACTACCTGGATGGTCTTGAAGCTCTCAAGGACATCGAAGAAGGAAAGACAAAGATTAGTTTTGATCGTTCTTATAGCTTAAACGATGAGCAATATAATGGATGTCCGACTTTTGGAGAACTTTTCACAAAGATGTGTCAGTATGGAGAGATGTATCAAGATGTTGAACATACCGAAGACATGAGAAAGATTATAAGTGTTCTTGGAAAACTAGAAAGCTGTACGCAGACGCCAAATGTTCTAAAGCTGAAAGCAAGCCTCAAGCAAATTCTCGAAGACGAATACAATAAACAAAGTAGACCTGTCCAAGAGTTGAAGTGATGGTATATGCACAATGAAATGCATTCACTGCAATAAAAAAGTTTGGAGCCAGCAACAATATGGCACTGAAGACAAACCAGTCTGCTCCAAGTGCTATGGAGATAACTTTAGAAAAGAACTAGAAGAAAAGCGCAAGCTACTCAAGAAATAATCTATGGAAGAAACCAACACGTCAAAAGAAGCACAGGTCTTTGAACTCTGCAAGGAGCTTGAAGATACTATGAAGGAAAAGAAGGCTCTTGTTAAGGGCTTTAACGAGGAGATCAAGAGGCTTAAGGCTGAGATCAAGGACCTCATTGAACCTCCAGTAGACCTTCCCTAAATAAAATTTACGGGCTTATAGCTCAAAGGTTAGAGCAGAGGCCTCATAAGCCTTTGGTTCCAGGTTCAAGTCCTGGTGGGCCCAATTACTTTAAAATATATGTCTGAAGAAAATACAAACATCCGGTCCGTACGTCTAATGAATAATCATAATACAAAAGATACTCCTCACTCAATTGCTCTTTGGTGTTCTGATCAAGACGAGAAGATTAAAACACTTCAAGACATTTGCTTGGATAATCCTTTAGATCAAGAAGCTAGAAGTATCTTAATACGATTAACTCAGATTCAAGAAGAACTAAAAGAGTTGTCTATCGATTGTACTAAACGACTCTTTGTCTAATATGAAACTTGAACTTGAAACTAAACATGAACAGTCTTTAGCACAAACTCTTTTTCAATGTTTTGCAATAGTAATAAGTTTGGCGTTGATTGGCCTAGTAGCTTGCTTTATACTCATTCATACAACTAAGACAGTAATCCAAAACAATCGTCCAATACCAACTAGTTTACTTTATCATGGCAAAGCTACCAACTAAATACAAACCAAAAGCAAAGAAGGAAAGAGAATACATTAAGACTATCGTCTTCAAGTACGAACCTACTTTTGAAGAGCGAGAGTCAATTATTCAAAGAGCTATACTGTGTGAGCAAGCTGAACAAAAAGGAAAAGCTCTTCGTTGGATTATTATAGAAAAAGATATGACTTTAGTAAAAATTAAATACTTTTGCAAAGAGTCTAAAAAGAAATCGTTAAAGAATGATTGACGAATACTACGAAGGTAAAGGCTGTAAGTGTCATGCTCATTCTGAATGGGAATGTGCATGCCCTGATGTAGATTGGACTGATCCTGAAGTCTATAAATTGAGAGATGAAGTTAAAGAGCTTAAGAAGTGGAAAGAAGCTATTGAAGAGCAGCTTGAGATCTGTGGTTTGAATACTATAAACTATAAAGATCCAAAAGAAGCTCTGTATCATCTTGTTCATTATCAGATGGAAGGAGCCTATAATGAGGGTGTGAGAGCAAGTGGATGGAAAGAGGCTGTTCTTGAAGAGCTCATAACCTGGCACATTTATAGTAGGGAGCATGAGAATAACCCTAAGAAAGCTTTGCATGATTTGGCTGTAGTAAACTCTGATGTAGCAATTTATTTTCATGAGCAAAAGAAGTGGCATAAGAAGCTAAAGAATAAAATTATTGAGATCTGGTATAGTACACCATTCCCTTATTGGCTTTATAAGATTGGAAAAATTCAGCCTCCTTTATAGTTGACACCTCCTCCTAAAGCATATAGAATAAGTATCAATAATGAAATTTGATGAGGCTATAGAATCATATTTGCCCAAGCAATGGTCTGATACATATCAACAGCTTATAAAAGAAGCTCTCATTGTCTCACATGGTGTTGATCATCTTCTCAAAAGAATTTATACATCTGAACTAAAACCATATATACTAAAAAAGCAATTTGATCCAAACCCTCTGACAACTAATACAAAATATGGTAAACCTGTTGTTTTAAATCTTTATCTTAAACAAGGATATCCCAAACAAGTATTAGATAGTTTGCTTAGTTTTAGTGGTTATTTTATTGCAAAAGAGATAGAAGATAAAGAGGAAGGGTATGTTGATCTTTTAATTGAGCCAAATAAGCCATCAGAACTAAGTGAGAAAACTCTTAGTAAGATACCATTCTTCTATCACATCACAACAGCTACAAATGCAGCTAAAATAAGAGAAATAGGTTTAAATCCTAAACTATCTCAGACAACATTTAATCATCCAGGAGATAGAGTTTATCTATTTTATACAGAAGGGAATGGTCAGCTTATTGAAAGCTGGAAAAGAACACTAGCCAGAAGTAAGGGTTTAGAACCAAAAGATATGATTGTACTGAAAATTAAAAAGGATACAACAACAAAATATTATTTGGATGAAAGTGCATCGAGTGTTCAATACAATTTACTAGCTTTGTTTACCTTTAAGAGTATTCATCCAAAGGACATTGAGATTACAAATCTGTGAAATTCTTCTCTTGACACCTCCTCCTAAAGCTATATAATAAGATTATGTGTAATTGTGTAAGTCATCATTATTGGAAAGTCTTTTCAAAAAACAAAAAGCATATTAAGACTTATTGGTTGGATGACCCTCGTTTCTTTAAAGTAAAAGATAAAGATTTTGTTTTAGAATATTTTTCTAAAAATGTCATTAAAATTTATAATATAATAAAACATACAGATTTAATTTATAAGAGTTGGATACCAGCATCTACTAATGCATTAGATAGGTTTATGAATAAGCTTGATACCTCCTCCTAAAGCATATAGAATAAAATTATGAAATACAAATTAGACATACATAATGGATATCATTCAGTATATGCATCTGTACTTGATGAAAATAATAATTGGGTGTGTCATTTGAATTTTAACAAACAACATATCGAAAGTTTGGATAATAGATATAATAAAGATGGTATGTCAGAAGCTTCTTCAGAATTAGATGTAACCATAAATCAAATATTGTTTAAGGTAAAAGATAAACTTGGTTTGGCTGAATCTCTTGACACCTCTTCCTAAAGCATATAGACTGTAATAATGGACAACTACAAAATATCAATTGATAGGAATAACAATCTCATCAGTCTCATTTATTGGGATGGAGATAGTGCT
>Ga0208616_1000030_pt1 | contig 61501 bp, 58 predicted proteins | sample CryBogCBE16Oct07_FD_184575 | JGI IMG/M metagenome (GOLD analysis project Ga0208616, IMG submission 184575) | Freshwater microbial communities from Crystal Bog, Wisconsin, USA - CBE16Oct07 (SPAdes) (version 2) | ecosystem: Environmental > Aquatic > Freshwater > Lake | place: Crystal Bog... | reverse complement strand
TTTAGTTTTATTACTTCAGCTTTAGACATCTAATGATTTCTCCAACTACACCTTCGACGTCACGTCCAGTGGTATCTATAACTATTGCATCATCGGCTTGTCGAAGCGGTGAGGCCTCTCTGGTGGAATCAGCCTCGTCTCGACGAGCAACCGAATCAGCACTTTCGTCACCCCTGCGACGTGAACGCTCTTCGAGCGATGCCGTGAGAAAGACTTTGAGCGTGGCATTGGGAAACACCACTGTTGTGATGTCACGGCCTTCTACAACTGTGCCAATCGGCTGTTCCTCAGACCACTGTTGCTGTCGTGTAACCATTGCCGAGCGCACTAACGAATTTGCTGCAACTTTAGATACACCAGCGTTGATGTGGTCTTGTCGAATTTCGTCCTCAACATCTCTTCCGTTTATGGTGACTCTGGGCAATGTTTTGATGACTGCTTCTCGAGCGAGAGCGCCCATCGCGTCTTGATCATTGATATCAATTCCACGCGATAGCGCCTCACATGTAAGCGCTCGATACATTGCTCCAGTATCAAGAAATGACCAGCCGAGTCCCTCGGCGACAGCCTTAGCGACCGTCGACTTTCCAGAACCCGCAGGTCCGTCGATCGCGATAATCAGGTTGCTCATCGTAGTGAATCCAGGTGTTCAAAGAAGTTGGGATAACTAGAAGCGACAGTTGACGCACCTGTGATTTTTCCTCCATTGCCACTGATCGCGGCCACAGCGCTCGACATCACGATTCGGTGATCAAGACCACTGTCAATCGAGAATTCATTGAACAACGATGCATCTCCAAGTCCTTCAATAAAGAAATTGTCTCCCTCGCTCCAAACTTTGCAACCTAAGAGTGATGCGATGCGCATCGAGCCTTCAAATCGGTCTGATTCCTTTAGTCGCAGCTCTCCCATTTCAAGAAACGAAGTAACACCTGAGGCAGCGGAGGCGGCCACGCTGAGCGCAGGCACTTCATCAACAGAAGGTATTTCAGATGCGTGGATTTCAGTCCCCTTCAGCTTTGAAGTCGAAGCCTTTAGTCCAGACTTATCAATTGTGAGACTTCCACCCATGCGTTGCAGCACTGAGATGAAACCAATTCGCTCCGGAGATGAATCAATTGAATTCACCTGAATCTGAGCATTGGGGTGAACAAGTCCAAGCACTGCGAAGAATGCGGCTTGTGAAGGATCACCTGGAACAATCCAGTGAGAGGGCCTCGGTCTTCCTGGGTGCACGGTCACCGATCTGCCAAGGCCCACGTCATGACTATCTATCTGAACTCCAGCTTGGCGAAGCATGTCTTCAGTTGCACTTCTGGTTCTGACATCCTCATGAACAGTGCTTGGCTCTGATGCTCTGAGCCCAGCAAAAATAATTGCGGACTTCACTTGTGCGCTGGCCGATGGCACATGGTAATCAATGCCTCGGAGATTCGTCGAACCAGTGATTTGTAGAGGAGGTGTGATGTGCTCACCTTGCCCAGAAAACTTTGCTCCCATCATTTCCAGAGGATCTGCGACACGGTCCATTGGTCGCTTGGAAAGTGATGCATCACCAATTAGAGAGTGAACCCCTTCAATGCCGCTCACGATTCCGCTCATGAGACGAATTGTCGTTCCTGAATTACCACAGTCGAGAGAAACTTTTGACACATGAAGACCATCTGAAGGGCCAGTGATAACTATCTGATCACCACGATCTTCTCTGACTGCACCCATTGAAATGAGCATCGTGCTCGTAGAAGAAACATCTTCGCCTCGCGACAGACCCTCAATGGTGCTCACGCCATTGGCCAGTGCACTAATCATCAATGCACGGTGAGAAGCACTCTTGTCACCAGGAACACGAACCTCACCACGAAGTTTCGCTGCTGGTTCAATCTGGCGTTCGTCGCTCATTATTCGCTGGCAACCTTGAAACCATGAGAGATCAATGACTCACAGAAGAGGTCGCGTTGAGCTGAGTCAATGGCGAGAAGCAACGTTCCACCAGTCCCCTCAATTCCGTGAGCGATTTCAATGTCGTAGATATTGACCAGCAGATCTGAAGCTGCCTTGGTGACTTCGGCGAGCACACCAGGTTGGTCAGGAATAGCAATGCGCAGGTATGCGAGGTTTTCCGAACTGAGTGCGCGGCCGGGAAGTTGGCGTCGGGCCTGGGACGCATTCGTAAGGGTTTTTTTGATGTCTTCACGATCATTGGAATCGAGTGCAGTGCGCAATGCCCCAATCCGCTTCTCTATTGCATCCAACGTTGAGGTGATTGCCTCTCGGTTTTCGAAAAGAATGTCTGGCCAGATCGCTGGATCACCAGCAGCAACTCGGGTCATGTCTCTAAAACCACCAGCAGCGAGCTGAAGCAACACTGGATCTTGCTCAGCGGTCTTTGTTGCTTCGTTCATAAGTGCGCCAGCCAGCAGGTGCGGAACGTGACTTGCAAGAGCAACCAGACGGTCATGATCGTGACCCGATATGGCTACAACGCTCGCTCCAAGTTCACGAAGAATCGAGTGAAGAGCGGTGTACACCTCGGGTGGTGTTGCATCTGTGGGCGAAAGAACCCAAGTGCAGCCTTGGAACAGATCTGCTCGAGCTCCGGCGAAGCCTCGCAGTTCAGAACCTGCCATTGGGTGTCCACCCAAGAACCTTCGATCGCTAATTGAATTGACGATCGAATCTTTGACACCAGCAACATCAGTGACCAAAAGAGAATTTGAGCTGACTGAAGAAAGAACTCGATTAGCAATTTCGCCAACAGTTCCTGCAGGTGTTGCAATGACCACGAGTGAATGGCTCTCTCCAAGCACGCCATTTGAAACGATGCCACGCTCAAGAGCTTCACTTAGGACAGAGGCGTTTGCATCTTCACCGGTAACGCTCCATCCGGCTTTGGATAGTGCGAGTGCGACTGAAGATCCGATTAGACCGAGACCAATTACGTGAGCGAGCTGTTTATTTTGGGAGGTCATCGCGAAGTGACTGCGCATTGTGAAGGTAGACGTGATGAATTTCGCTACGAGAACGAGTTGTGTAGATGTGCATCATGATTCGTATGCACTTACTCATTGAACCTGGAACGTTAATTTCGCTGGCACACATCAAAGGGATGTCACCAAATCCAACTTCTCGAGCAGCAGATGCTGGAAACGATGATGTGAGATCTACTGAGGTTGTAAAGAGAACGCTGATCACATCGTCATGTTCGATTTCGTTACGAGCCATGAGCTCAAGGATGAGTTCGCGAGTGCGCTCCCCTATGGCTTCAGGCGTGTCTACATCGCAGGTTGTGGCGCCTCTGAGGCCTCGAACTAGTGCAGAAGTCATGATGGCATAGTAGAGGCGATTTCATCGGTCATCCCAACGGCCTCCATTAATCGACGAACTTCACCAACAGATAGCTGGCGGGAACTGCCAGGGCTCAACGTAGCGTCCTGGAGAGGTCCAATTCGGGTGCGAACCAACCTCGTGACCTCATGGCCCACAGCTGCGCACATGCGACGCACCTGACGATTACGACCTTCGTGAATCACGATGCGAAGGAGACCATCACTAACTCGACTGACTTGGGCCGGGCTCGTCATCCCGTCTTCGAGTTCGACACCTTCACGAAGTCGTCTAATTGATGCTGGTGAAGGATCGCCTTCCACTCGAGCGAGGTATTCCTTGGCGATGCCAGAACTTGGATGAGTAAGCAAATGTGCAAGTCGTCCATCATTGGTGAGAATTAGGAGTCCTTCGGTGTTCATGTCAAGGCGACCCACCGGAAAGATTCGAACATTTGAATCAACCAACTGAAGCACCGTTGTTCTGCCTTGTGGGTCAGAAGCGGTTGTGACCACTCCATCTGGCTTGTTGAGGAGATAGTAAACAGTGTTCTGTGCTGTTGGAGCAAGGGTTCCATCAACACAGATCACATTCACTTCAGGACGCACTCTGTTCCCGAGCTCAGCAATGCGACCGTCGATAGTTACTCGCCCATCGGTGATGAGAATCTCACAGGCGCGTCGAGAACCGAATCCAGCACGAGCCAGTGCTTTCTGGAGGCGTTCGCCCTCTTCCAACTAAGCGTCCTCAGCGAGGTCTAATTGTGAGTTCATTTCATCAACCAGCTCTTGTGCGGTTTCGACAGGTGGCATGAATTCTTCAATCGGAGGAAGTTCAGAAATGTTGGCGAGACCCATGCGGTCAAGAAATAACTCAGTCGTTCCATAAAGGATTGGAGTTCCCGGGCCAGTGGAGCGGCCTTTTTCTTCGATGTAGCCACGTTGTTCGAGCAGACGAGAAACTCCATCAACGTTTACTCCTCGAAGTGAGGTGATCTGCGCACGTGAAATTGGCTGACGATACGCAACGATTGCGAGAGTTTCAAGCGCGGCAGAACTAAGACGGTGAGACACGTCTCGGTTTGCGAACTTTCCGACCCACTCAGATACTTCTGAAGCCGACTGCATAACCCATCCACTTGCCAGTTCGGCGAGTTGGAATCCACGGCGTTGTTCAGCGAACTCTGATCGAAGGGCGCGTAGTGCCAAGACGACGTCTTCAGTGTCGACTTCAACGACGTCAGCGAGCTCTTCGGCTGATATGGGTTCAAGTGCAACGGTCAACATTGCCTCGAGTTTCTGTTCTAGAGAAAACTCATCCCTCATAACTGTCGACCTTTCCGTAATCGAATTCTTCTTGATTCTCAATCCACTCAATTTCCACTTCACCGAAGGTTGTTCCTTGGCCAAGTTCTACGAAACCAAGTTTGCAAAGCTCTAAGAGCGCAAGGAAGTGAACAATCACTTCTATGCGTGTGAGTAATGCAGCGGTTAGTGAACGAAATGTAAGTTTTCCGAGTGACGGCAGACGTGTTGTTAGCGACGCCACCGTTTCTGCAACGGTTACCGAGTCCACTGTGACGTGGTTAAGTCGCACAACAGGAACTGGCTTCTCTTCAATACCTCGCAAATATGCCTGAGCGAGTTTTGCAGTGGTGACTCCTGCAAGTAGGTCCGGTGGAGTTACTACAAAGCCTTCATCAATTCCACGGATTCGAGGGAATGCACGACTGGCGCGTTCAAAGAGAGAAATGAATGCATCGCTAAGAGAGGCATATGTGCGAAGTTCTAGCAAGCGTGCGAGCAGCACGTCTCGCTCTTCCCAGCCAATGAATTCTTCATCTGGTTCATTGCTGTCCTTGCCTGGAAGAAGGCGGAAGCTCTTCATCTCAAGAAGGATCGAGCCAATCAGAAGGAACTCAGAGAGATCTTCTGCACTCAGGTTCGCCGTTTCGCTGCGCATTTCAGCGACGAAAGCGTCAACAATTGGAGAAAGTGGAACGTCGAGGATGTCGACTTCGTGGGCGCTAATCAGCCTTAATAAGAGTTCAACTGGGCCGCTAAAAGACGGCGTCGTCACGACGTAGGTCATGCGCCAACTCTAGTTCGACGGCACAAGTCAGGTGTGCACTCCTTCTACTATGGAGGAGTGCGAATTCTTTCTGGCATTCAACCTTCGGGCACCCCACACCTCGGTAATTATCTTGGCGCCCTGAAGCAATGGGCCGACAGCCAAAACTCTGAAGCCTTTTACTGTGTTGTCAACCTTCACGCCTTGACACTCCAGATTGATCCCGAAGAGCTCAGGTCTCAAACCATTGATGGAGTGGCGTGGCTGCTTGCCAGTGGACTCGATCCAGAAATCTGCACGCTCTTCATCCAGAGCCATGTGCCATATCACGCGCAACTCAGTTGGCTACTTGAAAACGTTGCCACATTCGGTGAACTCAGTCGAATGACTCAGTTCAAGGAGAAGGCTTCTCGTCAAGATGGCTACCGTGCAGGACTTTTCACCTATCCGGTCCTGATGGCTGCTGACATTTTGCTTTACAACGCACAAGAAGTTCCTGTCGGAGACGACCAGCGCCAACACCTCGAGTTAACGCGAGAAATAGCCGAGCGCTTCAACAACCGATTCGGAGAGACATTCACACTGCCCGTTGGCGTGCAACCTAAGTCTGCAGCTCGAGTGATGGATCTACAAGATCCTTCACGCAAGATGTCGAAGTCCGTTTCTAGTCCTCTTGGTTCGCTTTCGCTTCTTGACGACGCCAAGGAAATTGACAAGAAAATCAAGAAGGCTGTCACCGATACAGACAACGAGGTTCGATTTGACTGGGAGAATAAGCCGGGTCTGTCAAATCTTCTAGAAATCTTCTCTGCGTTTAGTGGTGAAACACCAGAAGCAGTTGCTGAGCGTTACACCCGCTATGGCGACCTGAAGGGTGACCTCTCAACGCTGGTGACTGACTCACTCGCGCCAATCACCGCTCGCTACCACGAACTGCGCAGTGACACGAAGAAGCTGAACGAAATCATCGATCTTGGTTCTGAAAAAGCATCAAAGGTTGCACAAGCAACGTACGAGCGTGCCGCCAAGGCCATGGGCCTTATTTAAAACAACCGGCTGATCCACCAGTTCTGCAAACTTCCAAGGAAGCCAGTTCCGATGTGTAAGAACATCGAATCAATAATGATGAAGCCTATGACGAATGGCAGCGCCTTAGCGCGAACGTCATAGTACTTACCTAAGTTTCGTTGAGGGATGAACCTCTCGAGAATTGCCGAACCATCGAGTGGAGGAATTGGAATCAGGTTGAAAACGGCAAGCGTGATGTTTACGAGGCCAAGATACTCACCTATGTTGAAGGTCATTTGACTGTGGTTGCTGTGTATTGCGTACTCACAAATTGCGAATCCAACACCCGAAAGCAATATGTTGACAAGTGGCCCAGCGAGAGAAACATAGAGAGACTGCTTGCGAGGATTACGCAGCCGCGAAATATTTACCGGGACTGGTTTCGCGTAGCCAAACATAGGTAAACCACTAAAAATAAGAAGTGCAGGAAGCAAAACAGTTCCGAAGGGGTCAATGTGCTTCAACGGGTTAATGGTGAGCCGTCCCTGCTGTTTTGCCGTCGGATCGCCAAAGTAATTAGCAACCCAGCCATGGCTCACTTCATGCAGAACAATTGAGGGAACAATTGCGAATAGATAGTAGAGATAGTTCACGTTTCCAACCTAATGGGCTCTCGGATGCGCATTCTTGTATTCCTTCTGAAGAGAGGCAATAGAGACTGCCGTGTAAATCTGTGTCGTAGAAATTGAAGAATGGCCCAACAGCTCTTGAACCACACGAATGTCAGCTCCGTGGCTGAGCATGTGTGTGGCGCAACTGTGTCGAAAAACGTGGGCACTAATGGCCGATTGCTCGATTCCGGCAGTTAAAGCGCGCTTATGAATAATGAGGTCAATCCCCTGACGAGTTAGAGGTCCACCGCGAGCATTCAGAAACAACCTTGTTGATTGCTTTGAATTGGAGAACTCACTCCTTCCGCCTTCACCTAAATATGATCGAAGAGCATCTTTCAAGGTCTGACCCATTGGAACGAGCCGTTGCTTGGAGCCTTTTCCGGTCACCAGGATCAACTCTTCGTCGAAATCCACGTCTTGAAGAGAGATTCCAACGACTTCACTAACACGTGCACCTGTTCCGTACAGCAACTCAAAGAGTGCTCTGTCGCGTAGATCTGAAGCACTACTAGAGGGCACTGAATCGAGGAGTTGAATCATCAATGATTCTTCGAGAGGCTTCGGCAGAGTTCTTCCGCGTTTGCCACCAACGATTCTGGTTGTTGGATCAAGAGAAATACTGCCTTCTTCTGCCATGAAGCCAAACCATCCACGAACTGAAGACATTGCTCTGGCAACCGAACTGTCAGCGTGCCCATCTTTACGGAGAAGATTGAAGTACTTTTCGAAGTCAGACTCGCCAACTTTTTTAACAGTGAGCTTCAGCGACGCCATCCATTGCAGAAACGATTCGATGTCGCGCTTGTACGCCTCAATAGTTGCTGAACTTCTTCCCTTTTCAATGCTCAACCATTGAAGGTAGTCAGTTAGTAGTTCCTCACTCGTAGCCAAGGTGAGTTCCAGACAGATCGTGGAACGAGAGAATCACAACGAAGCGTCAACGGAGGCAGGGTCGATGATGTGTGGCTCACGCCCCTCGCCTCTGGCAGCAGCTGCCTTAAGAAGTCCGTAGAACAATGGGTGCGGACGATCAGGCCGTGATTTGAACTCTGGGTGAGCCTGTGTCCCTACGTAATAGGAGTTTGTCGGAATCTCAGAGAACTCAATAAGGCGTCCATCTGGCGAAGCACCTGAGCACTTGAAACCAGATGCTTCGAATTGTTCGCGGTACTTTGCGTTGAATTCGTAGCGGTGACGGTGGCGCTCAGAAACAACAGTCGTGCCATACAGCTCGGCAACTACAGATCCTTCTTCGAGCATTGCTGGGTAAGCGCCCAGGCGCATCGTGCCGCCAAGGTCAGTCACGTTCATCTGTTCGTCCATTAATGCAATAACTGGATTTGTCGAACTCAATGAGAACTCGGTTGAGTGAGCATCGCTCATTCCAAGAACGTGTCGAGCAAACTCAATAACCATCACCTGCATGCCAAGGCAGATACCTAGGAATGGAATGTTGTTTTCGCGAGCGATTTTCGCCGTAGCGATCATTCCCTCGACCCCGCGTTCGCCAAAGCCGCCCGGGACAATGATGCCATCAAGCTGGCGAAGGCGTTCACTATCGATTTCTGACGGCACTCGCTCTGCTTCAAGCCATTCAATTTTTACGTTTGCACCAACTGCGAATCCAGCATGTCGAACGGATTCAGCAACTGAGAGGTATGCATCAGGCATAGTGACGTATTTTCCAACAATGCCAATGCGAAGTGTTTTTGAGGTGTTGTGGACACGGTGCACTACATCGTTCCAAAGCGTCAAGTCAATTGGGTGCTCTTCAATGTCGATGTTGAGTGTCTTGCATACCATTGTGTCGAGGCCTTCTTCGAGCATGACCAGTGGAATGTCATAGATGCTCGGAGCATCAACTGCGGAGATAACACCTTCAAATGGAACGTCACAAAGAAGCGAGATCTTGCGCTTGAGTCCATCAGAGATTGGTTGATCACTTCGACACACAATGATGTCCGGCTGAATACCCCGTGAGCGAAGTTCAGTGACTGAGTGTTGAGTCGGTTTTGTCTTCTGCTCCCCAGATGGCGCCAGGTACGGAACCAGAGTGAGGTGAACGTAACAGACGTTGTCTTTTCCAGCGTCACGACGGTACTGGCGAATTGACTCGATGAAAGGAACGATCTCGATGTCACCAACGGTTCCACCGATTTCAACGATTACAACGTCAGCTCCGAGCGTTCCTAAGCGGCGGATGCGTTCCTTGATTTCGTCGGTGATATGTGGAATTACCTGAACAGTTTTGCCTAGGTAGTCGCCTCGACGTTCTTTTGCAATGACGTTCGAATAAATTGAACCCGTTGTTGTGTTCGACATCTTGGAAAGCGATTCGTCGATAAAGCGTTCGTAGTGGCCAAGGTCAAGGTCAGTTTCTCCACCATCATCGGTTACGTACACTTCACCGTGTTCGCCAGGATTCATTGTTCCTGGGTCGACATTTAGGTAGGGATCGAGTTTGCACATCGTGACTTTGAGTCCACGAGATTTTAAGAGGCGACCTAACGAGGAGGCGGTAAGACCCTTACCTAAGGAGCTCGAAACTCCACCTGTTACAAAAACGAATTTTGTCATTCGTTACTAGCCGCATTCACGGAATCTCATACTAGTCGCCAGGGCGAGAAATTTCTTCTGATTAACGACGAGATTCGAGAAGTTGCGAAGCGAGCGCTCGCGATTCCTGACTTTGAGAGTCGCCGACCAGCATTCTGGCAATTTCGCTTACGCGTTCTTCGCCTTCAACCTTTTTAATCTTGGTCGAGGCTGTGCCGTTAATTATAGTTTTCTCAATTACAAAATGGTGGTCTGCTTTTGCGGCCACTGAAGCCAAGTGTGTCACCGCCAAAACCTGCTGACGATGGCCTAATTCGAGTAGGCAGTCCCCTATTTGTTGGGCAACCTGGCCACCCACCCCAGCGTCTACCTCATCAAAAACGGCCACCACGTCGTCGTGGGCTGTTTCTAGTGAAATAGCTAGCAGGACGCGACTTAATTCTCCGCCGCTGGCCAAGGATTGCAGTGGACCTTCTGGAAGGCCCGGGTTTGGTGTGAAGAGAATCTGAGCATGAGACCCATCATCGCCTCCGACATCAAATCTTAGTAGTGCGTTTGGGAGGGCAACTCGTGGCAGCTGCGCACGGACTGCTTCAGTCAATTTCACCGAAGCGTATTCACGATCCTTTTTAGCCTTCCGAGAAAGTTCAACTTCCTTAGACATCAGTTGGTCGATCTCACCATCGAGATTCTCAATTCGTTCAGCCTCGCCAGTGCGACGCTCTAGATCGGCTGAGAACTCGCTCAGTGCATGTAGGGCTTCTTCGAGCGAATTGTTGTATTTGCGTGCGATGTTTTGTAGTGCAGCGGCTCGTTCATCGAGTGCGCCGAGTCGCTCTTCGTCGAACGCATCTGAATCGGTAAAAGCTGAGAGCTCACGAATACTGTCTCTGGCTTGCTCCAAGGCGCTTCTCAGTCCATCTCGAGCGCCGTCGTATGTTTCACCGGCGGGTATCTCACCTATTGCTCTCGCAAGCCTTGTGAGTACGGCTTCTTCAGCATCCGAATCAAGTGTTTGTATGACACCCATGATGGCGGTCTGTCCATCACGAATTTCAGTCAATCTTGTCAACTCTTCTAGAACTTCTATCAGTTCATCTGCTGAAACAATTTTGACCGACTCAATCTCAGAGATTTGAAACTTCAGGAATTCAATTTCACGTTCTCTGTTGGTGCCATCTCCTCCGAAACCTTCACGCAGTTTCAGGGCCTCACTGAGTTGGCTTCTAACTTCTTGCAGTTCGCTCGTATCAACTTTGCCCGACGTGTCAACAAGACGTAAGATCTCAGAGCGGTTTTTCAAACTAAGTGAATCATGTTGACCGTGGATAACAATCAGTTCTTCTGCAAGCATTCGAAGCGATTCTGCGCTAGTGGTGGCGTTATCTAGGGCACTTCGAAGTCGACCACCTTGACTAGATTCGCGGAGCAGCGAAACTTCTTTGCCGTCTCGATTGATGAACAGAGCTGATGCTTTCATGTCAGTAGTGACTGCATGTCGAGCGTTACTGGCATCACCACCGAGGCAAAGGTCAAGGGCACCTAACAAGAGTGTTTTACCTGCGCCAGTCTCTCCAGTGATGACATTGAACCCTTCAGAGAATTCAATACGAGCTTCTTCAATAACTCCAAGCCCCTGAGCAAAAAGTTCGACTAGCTGTGATTTAGGCATGGCCCTCTCGAAGACCTTGACGTAAACGAACTCCCAGATCGAAGCTACGAGTTGCAACGACACGAACTGGTGTCTGACTCATTGAGACCTCGACAGAATCACCGGTGTTTAGTGCAGTCACTGTGTGACCATCTGCAACCACCAAAGCACGGTTGCTTTCAATAACGAAGCGAAACTTCTTTTCGGCCCCGACAACGATTGAATTTCCAATGGTGAAGTGAGGTGCTATCGGTGTGAGAATCATGAGTGGCAGCGTGGCGTCAACAACAGGCCCTCCGGCGGAGAAGTTGTAACCGGTACTTCCCGTTGGAGTTGAGACCATCACCCCGTCCGCGGAATATGAGAGGAATTCTTCGTTATCTACGAATGTTTTAACTCTGACCATGTGTCCTGATTCAGCGCGCTCTATGACGACCTCATTCATCGCGAATTCCGATTTACTACCTGAGTAAGAGATCTCGAGCGCAATACGGTGATCAACTTCGCTACTCACAAGTGCTTCATTAATGACCGTGACTAATTCAGAAGGCTGAACGTTAAGTAGAAATCCCAGACGTCCGAGGTTTACCCCAACGAGTCGAGCATTGTGCTGGTGAGCAATCCGTGCAGATCGCAGAAACGTCCCATCACCACCCAGGCTCACCACCAGCGTTTTGTCAGTCACGACTGGCAATTCTTCTGAATCAAGAATGTGGACTGAACTAGTGATTCCCGATCCTTGAAGCCGTTCAGCTGCTTCACGTGCAAGGTCCAGGGCATCAGGTCGATTACTGAAAGCTGTGAAAAGCAGTTGCGTCACGTTGCACCTCGTGGCTTAATCGTAGTAACTACTTGTGACCCTTACGTCACTGCCAATAATGGCAAAGGGAGTAAATCATTGGTGTCGAAGGCGGGACTTGAACCCGCACGCCCTTTCGAGCACTAGCCCCTCAAGCTAGCGTGTCTGCCATTTCACCACTTCGACGCGGAGTACCACTTTATACGCTGTGAACAGCAACCACTAATCCGCTAATTGTTGGGAGTAGTGACGACAGTTCCCCACAGTGGAATTTGATCTACGAAGCCCTGGACTGAAAGGCTCCCGTTGGTATTCGATAACGAATTCGACCAAATTGTAAAAGTTGGAATAGTTGCTATGGGCCTTACCCAAAATTGGCTTAGAACCGTTTGGTCGAAATTCTTCCACGTCACAAGTGCAGTTACTGGATTGAAATTCGAAATCGCGGAAGAAAACTGACTGTTCAGTAACGCTGAACGAACACCGCTGGAAAAACTATCAACGTAGCTTGGTCCATAGAAAGAGCGAGCCAATGCAGAGGGTGTCGTTTGGGCAGTTCGAGTAATCATGCCAACGTCGTATCTGTTGTTGGACACTTCGTTTTGAGCTGAGGCGTCATCAGAGAAGAAGTACTCGTAAACAACAATTCCAATTTTACGCCACTGATCCGCTATGAGATTTGCTGTCTTCTTCTCAAAATCAGAAGGACCGACAGCCATGTGAACAACAAGCGCTGCATTGGCACTATTTCTGTAAATCCCCCCAACGAGCTTGAACCCCGCATCCTTGGTCAGAGACGAAATCGCACAAGCAAGACAGTCGCTGACGGTGTTGCCTGTTGATGTTGGTGTTGTACTCGTGGTTTCAGAAGAACCAACGGAGGTTGTTGTAGAACTCTGTGTTGGACCTGGCCCAGATCCACCCGGATAACCACTCTGTCCTTGGGCTAACAGCATCGACGTAGCGGGAGCTGGCGAAAAGGTGACCGCGCCCCACAGAGCATTTAGGACGAGCTGGCGTTGAATTGAAAGTGATAGAGCCTTGCGAACATTGACGTTTCTTGTGGCGAAAGTGCTTGGTGCAAATGTCAATTCAAGGAGATCATCAGACGTTCCGATATGACTTACATATTCGGGGTGGGCACTGAGTGTCATTGACAGAGACTTGCCCACCTGTGTTGTGTATCTCGCGTAATTTACATTTGCTCCAGGAAGTGTTGTTGATGCGCTGATGATGATGCGACCGAATCGATTTGGATTAAGCGTCCACTTCTTGTTCATCGTCAAAACTATTTGCGAAGCACTGGCGGCGGTGACGTTGTACGCTCCAAGCGTTGGTCGCCTCAACAACGCGGACAATGAACAGTCTTGGCTACTAGGAACTGGTGTCACGTCGCGAAACAAAGTATTCCAAGCAGAATAGGGAGTGGCGAACGTCACGGTCACAGTTGTACCCGTTTTGCTCACATCAACAGACTTGATCGCTCGGTACCCATCGGTGGAGACGCTCGAAACTGATTTCGCGTACAGCCACCAATTACGAAGATCTTTTCCGCTAAAGGAATCACCATTTGACCATTTGAAACTTGGGTCGACGGTGTACACGACCGTTTCTGGAGCGAGCGAAGTGAGCTCCGCCGCTGCGATCGGCCCCCCTTCGCCGACAAGAACATCTGAAGTTGAGGTCAGAAAAGCAGAAGGTTGAATTAAATCCAGTACGGCCTTAGATGTTGCATTAGATCCAGCTTCCAGAAATCCGCAGCCGTTGAGAGGACCAGGCAACGAAACTCTGAGCGTGTTCGCATTCTCATTGGAGGTCGCGATTGGCTTTTTCGCAGCGGAGGTGATGACCGTTGGAGTGAAGGTCAGCGTTATGGCAATGCCCGTGATAATTGCGCGGGAAATTGACCCTCTAAGGATCATGGTGACTACTGCAAGCGCAGGTCGAGCGTCAACGTGGCAAAGGTGAATACCAACGCAACAGCAATTGTGATTCTGTCTAAATTTCGTTCAACAACGGTCGATCCAGCGGCGACTGCGCCCACCGAGCCACCCATCAAGTCTGAAATCCCGCCGCCACGTCCTGAGTGGAGGAGAACAAGAAATATAAGTGCAACAGCTGAGACAGCCTCAATTGCAACGATTAACCAAGTCAACATTTAAAACCTCCGGATTAGCGTTTTCCAGCGTAGCAGTCGTTGCACGCTTGAACTATTGCCATGAAGGATTCAGCTTTCAGACTGGCTCCACCGACTAAAAATCCGTCGACGCCAGTCTCGGTTACTAGTGATTCAGCATTCTCTGCGTTCACTGAGCCACCATACAAAACTCGTGCTTCACTGAGCCCCAGTAACGCCAGAGTGCTCCTGATGAAAGAAGTCATCTGTGAAACCTGCTCCGACGATGCAGTCAGGCCAGTACCGATAGCCCAGATTGGTTCGTAAGCGAGCGTTAGTAACTCACGGTGCTTCGGATCAAGCTTTACCAGTGCACTGTGAATCTGCTCCTTGACGTAGTTATCTTGATCGCCTGCTTCACGGACATCGAGTGGCTCACCGACGCAAAGAACTGCATTCATTCCCGACTTCACAACAGCTTGCAGTGTTTGCTCAACGACTGAGTCACGCTGAGCGTACATTGAACGACGTTCTGAATGGCCAACCAATACCCACTTCACGTTGAGACGCTTCAACATCGGAGCACTTATTTCGCCAGTGTGAGCGCCATTTTCGTTGGCGTTCACGTGTTGAGCTGCAACCTCCATAGTGATTCGCTCAGAGTCAATGATCGACGTCACGCTTCTGATGTCAACGAATGGAGGAGCGACAACAATGTCAACATTCTCCATTGGCTTGTTCTTTAACATGACTGCGAACTGCTGACTGAGGTGAACGGCCTCGACGTAGTCAAGATTCATCTTCCAGTTTCCAATTACGAGTGGCTTCGACGACATTTACTTGCTACTTTCACGCAATGCTTTTAGGCCAGGCAGATCGCCAAGCTCCACAAACTCTAGTGATGCACCACCACCAGTTGAGACAAAGCTGACTTGATCTTCCAAGCCGAACATCTGAATCGCCGACACGGAGTCTCCCCCGCCAATTACTGAGATTGCCGATGACTTAGCAACGCATCGAGCTACGGCTTCAGTTCCAGCGCTGAATCTCTCGTCTTCGAAAACGCCCATCGGACCATTCCACAGGACAGTTGCGGCAGAGGCAATTGCTGTTTCAAAATCGCTGACTGACTTAGGTCCAATGTCTAAGCCTTGAAAACCATCTGGAATGTTTGCTCCGAAGTCGATCGGAGTATCACTCCCACCTTTAGAACCAAATGGAAGACCAACGGCGAGACCAATTGAATCTTGTGGGATGAGGACCTTGCCACCGTCCATCAACGTGGAGCACTCGTCTAAGAACGAACTGTCGAACAGCGACCCACCGATAGTTCGTCCCTGTGTTGATTGGAACGTAAAAGCCATTCCACCACCGACAATCACCGTGTCGGCTTGCTCACTGAGAACTTTTACGATTCCAAGCTTGTCAGCAACTTTTGCCCCACCAACAATCGCCACGAACGGTCGTGCAGGATTTTGAAGAATGCCAGAAAGTGTGGCAACTTCTTTTTGTAGGTTTGGCCCAGCCGCACTTGGGAGCAATACCGGTGGCCACATAATTGAGGCGTGCTCTCGGTGCGATGCACTGAAAGCTTCGTTGATGTAATAGTCGAATCCAGCAACTAATTGTTCGCCGCATGCACGGTCGTTCGACTCTTCACCTGGATTGAATCTGAGATTTTCCAACAGCTCAACTTGCGGACAGAGTTCCTTCAAACGCCGACGAACTGGAGCAACGCTGTACTTCTCTACGACAGCTCCCTGTGGTCTTCCAAAGTGAGTGCAGGCAACAACCGTTGCGCCACGGCTAAGAAGATCCTCAAAGAGAGGTAGCGTCGCCCTGATTCGAAAGTCGTCAGTGACTTCAAGTTGTCCATTGACTTCGTCAACGGGTGTATTGAAGTCAACCCTTACGAGAACCCGCTTGCCTTCAAGGCTTCCCCATCGCTCGTAAGACGGTAGCAAATCTGTCATTGACTACTTACCAATGTGTGTTGTTAGGTCAACCAGACGGTTGGAGTAGCCCCACTCGTTGTCATACCAACCAAAGATCTTTACCAATGACTTCTTGTCATCGATTTTTTGGACCATGGTCATCTGCGAGTCAAATGTGCATGAAGCAGGCTGGCCAACAATGTCAGAAGAGACAATCAAATCCTCAGTGTAAACAAGCACACCCTTGAGTTCGCCTTCGGCGGCCTTCTTGAAGGCAGCATTGATTTCTTCGACCGATGTTGAATTAACTATTGCAGTGAAGTCAGTGATTGAACCGTCTGGAATTGGGACTCGAAGTGACGTTCCGTCCAGTCGACCCTTCATTGCTTCAAGAACAAGACTTGTTGCGCGCGCAGCACCCGTTGAAGAGGGAACAATGTTTACTGCTGCGGCACGAGCACGACGAAGGTCACCGTGTTGAAGGTCAAGCAGATTCTGGTCATTGGTGTAGGCGTGGATTGTGGTCATGAGACCCGTGTCAACACCGAATGCGTCGTCCAATACCTTCACCATGGGAACGAAGCAGTTTGTGGTGCACGAAGCGTTGCTCACAATGAAGTGACTGCTTGCGTCGTAGGTTGAGTGGTTAACACCGTAAACAAAGGTTGCATCAACATCTGTTCCAGGAGCTGAGATGATTACACGCTTTGCTCCGGCACTGAGGTGAGCCGCAGCCTTTTCGCGAGTAGTGAACAAACCGGTCGATTCAATGACGACGTCAATGTTCAACTCACCCCACGGAAGTGCCTCAGGGCTTCGTTCGGCGTACACCTTGATGGTCTTGTTGCCAACTTTGATACCGCTGTCGCTGACCGACACTTCTGCATCAATCCGACCGTGGGTGGAGTCGTACTTAAGGAGATGGGCAATCGTTGCCGGAGGAGTTAAGTCGTTAACCGCAACAATGTCAATGTTTGGATTGTTGAGTGATGCACGAAGAAAATTACGGCCGATGCGACCAAAACCATTAATAGCTACGCGAGTTGACACCGGCATGCTCCTTCTCATTAGGGGAACTTCTAGTATCACACTTCAGCATAAATAAATGGTGCTTGTCGTCAGAATGCTTAGCCATCAGGAAAAACCTGAGAATTATTTAGCGAGCAATGTCGCGGTGGAACACAGCGTTTTCGATATTCAGTCGATTTCTGATCTCTTCAGAAATTGCAACCGAACGGTGTCGCCCACCAGTGCAACCGATTGCGATAGATAAATACGATTTACCCTCTTTGGCGAATTCTGGAATCTGCCATTCAAGTAGAGCGACGACATCCTTTAAGAAGTGTTGCGCGGCTTCTTGCTCGAGAACGTAGTTAGAAACAGGTACATCGAGTCCTGTTTGAGGGCGCAGTTCTTCAATCCAGTGCGGATTTGGCAGGAAACGACAGTCAAACACCAGGTCGACATCGCGAGGAATTCCATTCGAGTAACCGAACGAAACCAGAGACACTCGCATTGTTCCGCCGCCAGTGTTCTGAGTGAAGTGTTCCACAATTCGTGATCGAAGCTGATTGGTATTGATTGAGCCAGTGTCGATGACTAAGTCAGCCGCGTCTCTAATTGATTGGAGCAATGTTCGCTCGCCAGTAATTGAGTCAGCGAGCGTTGGAGCAGGAAAAGGATGACGGCGTCGGTTACCTTCAAATCGGTGAATCAAAACATCATCTGGGGCATCAAGAAAAAGGATCTTTGCGTTCTCGTGCATTTGTTGTAACTCTTTTTCAACTGCCAGAAGAGCGTCAGGTTGAATACGTCCAGATCTTCCGACAATGAATGCAACTCCCGCGTAGTCAAGTGAACCTGCAGCCGCAAGTTCACCAACACGTGCAATTAGTTCAAGGGGAAGATTGTCAATGACGAACCAGCCGAGATCCTCGAGAGCAGCCGAAACGGTGGAGCGCCCAGCGCCCGACATTCCCGTTACCAGCAATACCTCACTCATCGTCTGGACTCCCCTTTTTGGGCTTTGGCAGGCCCGGTGCCTGTAAGTGATCGTAGATGCTGCGAGCCACCTCACTCGGCAACCAGGCAAGAGCGTCAAGCTCTTCATACGTTGCATGCCTTAACGCGTCAAGAGAACCGAACTGCTCCATGAGCCGGTCTCTTCGCGCTGGCCCTAGGCCCTCAACGCCATCGAGTGATGTCGCCACCATTGATTTGCCACGCTTTGACCGGTGGAAGGTGATCGCGAACCTGTGCGCTTCATCTCTAATTCGCTGCACAAGATAGAGCGATTCCGAACCGCGATCTAAGACAATGGGTTCACTGGTTCCAGGAACATACAGAAGCTCTTCACGTTTCGCGATTGCAACAAAATTGACACCAATCGCTCCAGCAGTTTTCGCTGCCTTCTCAGCCGAATGAAGTTGTCCAAGGCCACCGTCAATAATTATGAGATCAGCTCGTCGAAACTTTGATGTTGACTGTTCTTCATTCCAATATCCAAGACGACGTCGAACAACTTCTTCCATTGCCCCAAAGTCGTCATTGCCGAGAATTTCCTTGACATTGAAATGTCGGTATTCGCTCTTCTTGGGAAGTCCGTCTTCAAATACCACCATTGAGCCCACATAATTTGTTCCCTGGAGGTGACTCATATCAAAACACTCAATGCGAAAAGGAGGCTGTTCGAGGCTCAAAGCACTTCCCAGTTCTTGAAGCGCTCGAGACCTGACGTTGTGATCACTCTGGCGTCGAAGTGAATCTCTATTGATGACGGCCTCGGCATCAACGAGTGCAAGTTCCAAGAGTCGTCGACGTTTTCCACGTTGCGGTGCAACGAGTTCAACATTCTTTCCTCGCATGTTGTTGAGATACTCACCGAGAACCGGAGTGATCGCACGGTTATTGGAAACCACAACACAATCTGGGACTGATTCCTTATCGGGGAATAGCTCTGGAAACACACTTTCCAAAATTTCAGCTTCTGTCTCATCCAAGGATTTGTCAATCAGATGCACGGTTCTTCCAATAATTCGTCCGAAACGAACACGAAAGCGGACAGCTGCTGCTCTCCCACCGTCGGCGCCGACTGAAACGACGTCGATGTTGGAGTAGTCATCGAGAACAACGCTCTGATCACTCGCTGCACGTTCCAATGCCGCAAGGCCGTCACGAGCCAAGGCTGCTGCCTCGTAATGCTTCGCCTTCGATGCAGCGTCCATTCGATCTTGCAGCAGAGTTCTAAGTTGGCGAACATCACCTTCGAAGAAGCGCGCCCACGAGAGAACTATCTCGCGATATCCCGGTGGATCGATCGCCTTCACACACGGACCAGAGCATTTTCCAATGTCGTAGAGCAAACACGGACGCCCAATACGTTCTTGATAATTGAACTTGTGTTTAGTGCATGAACGAAGCGGGAACGCCTGTAGCAGTTCGTCGATCGTGCGACGAAGTGCTCGTGCATCGACAAATGGACCGAAGTAACGAACTCCCTTTATGTGTTTGCCCCTGGTCACGTAGGGTGCAGGGAAATCCGTTCTCATGTCAATTGCGACATAAGGAAAGCTCTTGTCATCCTTTAGTCGCATGTTGTACCGAGGTTGATTTTCCTTGATCAACTCATTTTCAAGAATCAAGGCATCTAGCTCACTCGGTGTGACTATCCAATCGACACCAGTTGCCTCGTTCATCAGCGCCTGCGTCTTTAATGTCAGTGAGCTTGATTTTTGAAAGTAACTCGAGAGTCGCTGAGTTAATGATCGAGCTTTTCCGACATAGATGACAGTTCCGGAATCATTGCGAAACAAGTAGCAGCCACTTTGACGTGGAATGCCAGAAGGCTTTTCAAATGTCACGAACTCGCCTGGCCGTGGGCCAACACTTCTCGCAACACAGTTCCGGTTGCGGTCTTCATCTTTGCAATTTTCTCTGGCGTTCCTTCACCGACGATTAACCCTCCGCGGCGTCCGCCCTCTGGCCCAAGGTCAATAACCCAGTCTGCAGTTTTGATGACGTCAAGGTTGTGTTCAATTGTGATCACAGTGTTACCAGCATCAACGAGACGATGAAGAACTGTGAGCAAACGATTTACGTCCTCGAAGTGAAGACCAGTCGTTGGTTCATCAAGAACGTAGAGCGTGTGGCCAGTTGGGCGGCGTGCAAGTTCGGTAGCAAGCTTCACTCGTTGCGCTTCGCCACCTGACAGAGTGGGCGCACTTTGTCCGAGACGGACATAACCGAGTCCCACATCATTGAGGCTTTGGATAATGCGAAGAATCGATGGCTGCCGGTCGAAGAACTCAAGTGCTTCAGAGATTGGCATGTTGAGCACATCGGCGATTGACTTACCGCGGTACAAGATTTCAAGTGTCTCTCGGTTGTAACGAGCGCCGTCACATACTTCGCAGTTCACATAGACATCTGGCAAGAAGAACATTTCAATCTTGATGGTTCCATCACCAGCACACGTTTCGCATCGTCCGCCCTTCACATTGAACGAGAAACGACCCTGTTGGTAACCGCGCACCTTAGATTCTTGAGTCTCAGCGAAAAGCTTTCGGATCTTGTCGAATACTCCGGTATACGTTGCAGCATTCGAGCGTGGTGTTCTTCCAATTGGCTGTTGGTCAACCGCGACAACTTTGTCAATGTTGTTCACCCCAGTAATGCTGTCGTGTTCAAGAACAATTGTCTTTGCACGATTGATCTGGCGTTCAAGGGAACTCAGAAGAATGTGATTAATGAGTGTCGATTTACCGGACCCAGAGACTCCGGTGACCGCAACAAAGTCACCTAACGGAATATCAACGGAAACGTTCTGAAGATTGTTCGCTCGAGCACCCTTGATAGTCAGCTTTTTGCCATCGCCTTTGCGACGAGTTGTCGGGACTGGGATGAACTTCTTTCCAGATAAGTACTGTCCCGTGATCGAACGGTCATTCTTCAAAATGTCTTTGTATGAACCCGAATGGACGACTTCCCCGCCGTACTCACCTGCTCCGGGTCCAATGTCAACCAGGTAGTCGGCGCAGCGGATTGTTTCTTCATCGTGCTCAACAACAATGACCGTGTTACCCAGGTCTCGAAGTCGCTCAAGAGTCGTGATCAGACGCTTGTTGTCTCGCTGGTGAAGGCCAATTGACGGTTCGTCCAGCACATACAGCACTCCTACCAAGTGGCTTCCGATTTGACTCGCTAGTCGGATGCGCTGAGCCTCGCCTCCAGACAGCGTTGCTGAAGCTCGACTGAGTGTCAGATAATCAAGACCAACATCGAGCAAAAAAGTCAATCGTTCCAGGATCTCTTTAATGATCAAACGAGCAATAGATTCTTCTCGCTTGGTCAGCTTGAGCTTTTTAAAGAAGTCAATCGCCTCATCAATGGTCATGAAATTGACGTCAGCAATACTTCTTGATTGAATTTTTACGGCAAGAACTTCTGGCTTTAAACGTTGTCCGACACAAGTGGTGCATTCAACCTCGCGCATGTACTGCTCAGCTTGTTCACGAGACCAGTCACCATCGGCGTCATTGCGCTTGCGCTCCAGCCATTCAACGATTCCGTTGTAGGTCGTTTCATAGGTTTTCACCTTGCCGTAACGGTTGCGGTACTTAACGGGAACAGTTTTCTTGTCAACACCGTACAGAACAAGCTTCTTATCTTTCGCCTTCAAGTTCTTCCACGGTGTGTCAACATCAAACTCGCCAAGGTCTGCGATACCGCCGATAAGTCGCTCAAAGTACTTGAACCTTGCTCCGCCCCACGGAGCTAATGCTCCGTCAGCGAGTGACAGGGTTTCATCTGGAACAACCAGCTCCGGATCAACTTCAAATCTGGTTCCAAGACCAGTGCACACAGGGCATGCTCCATAGGGAGAGTTAAAGGAGAAATCTCGGGGAACTAGTTCGGTGAAGCTAATCCCACAATCACTGCAAGCCATCTTTTCGGAGAACTGAACAAGCTCATTGGTGTCCGTAAACAATACCGAAACAAGTCCCTTTGTGAGCTTCAAAGCAGCTTCAACAGATTCTGTGAGGCGTTGTCTGTTGCTCGACTTAACACTGAGTCGGTCGAGGACTACATCAATCGTGTGCTTTTCATGTCTCTTCAACGTCAGAGATTCACGCTCACTTAATTCGATGACCTTTCCATCAACACGTGCTCGAGAAAATCCTTGAGCTACGAGTTCGTTGAGTAACGTGCTGTACTCACCTTTGCGTCCTTCAACAACAGTTGCGAGCACCAAGAATTTTGCGTCTGCTTCGCTCTCCAAGACTTGATCAACGATTTGTTGTGGCGTTTGTCTAGAAACTGTTTTTCCACACTCTGGACAGTGAGGAATTCCGATACGTGCGAACAACAGACGTAGGTAGTCATGAACTTCAGTGATTGTTCCAACCGTTGATCGTGGATTCCTCGAAGCAGTTTTTTGATCAATCGAAATTGCTGGCGAAAGTCCTTCGATAAATTCAACGTCGGGCTTTTCCATCTGTCCAAGAAACTGACGGGCGTAAGCAGAGAGACTCTCAACGTAACGACGCTGGCCCTCGGCGTAAATAGTGTCAAAAGCCAGCGACGACTTTCCGGAGCCAGACAGCCCCGTGAAGATGATCAGCTTGTCGCGTGGCACCTCAACCGAGACATTTTTTAGGTTATGTACGCGAGCGCCTTGCACTCGAATCGACTGAGTCATAGCGAAAATCTAATGGCTAAACGTCTTCTGAGGTGACGTCGGAGCTTCCAGCGATTCCTTGGCGCTGAAGTGTCACCAAATAGTCACGGAGCGCTGCAGCTTCTTCAAAGCGCAGATCCTTGGCTGCCTGAAGCATTGCTTCTTCGATCCTGGCAATCTCAAGGTTGTAATCATCGGGAAGATTTCCTTCGAGTGATGAAACACCATGGGATTTATTCTTCGGCTCCGGAGCGGATTCACTGCGGAGTCTTCCAAGAATGTCGGCAACATTTTTCGTAACTGTTTGAGGGGTGATGCCGCGCTCTTCGTTATACGCAATTTGAGCGATTCGACGACGTTCAGTAGTTGTGATGGCGCTACGCATCGAGTCAGTAATGCGATCGGCATAAAGGATCGCCTCTCCATTGGCATTACGAGCAGCTCTACCTATTGTCTGAATGAGAGCACTTCTGGAGCGGAGGAAGCCTTCTTTATCTGCGTCAAGGATTGCGACAAGAGAAACTTCTGGAAGGTCGAGCCCTTCTCGAAGCAAGTTAATTCCAATCAAGATGTCAAATTCACCAAGTCGTAGCGACCGGAGAATTTCAATTCTCTGGATGGTGTCAATGTCGCTGTGCAAATACTGAACTCGGTAGCCAGCTTTCGTGAGAAAGTTCGTCAGATCTTCTGACATGCGCTTTGTGAGCGTGGTGATGAGGGCACGCTCATTACGTGCGACTACTGCATCGAGTCGTGCGCGAAGATCATCAATCTGATTCTTTGTTGGCACAACTGTGATCGTTGGATCCAACAGTCCAGTTGGTCTAATCACTTGCTCGGCGATTTGATCGCTGTGCTCAATTTCATATGGTCCGGGTGTTGCCGAGACAAAAACCATTTGAGGAACGATATTCATGAACTCATCGAACGTGAGGGGGCGATTATCCATTGCGCTCGGCAGTCTGAAGCCGTGTTCAACCAGAGTTTCCTTGCGTGAGCGGTCCCCCGCATACTGACCGCGAATTTGCGGAACAGCGACGTGCGATTCATCGATCACGACGAGCATGTCTTCAGGGAAATAGTCAAGCAACGTGTAGGGGCGCTCTCCTGGTTTCCTTCCGTCTAAGTGTGCCGAGTAGTTTTCAATTCCTGCACAGATTCCCGTCTGCTCCATCATTTCCAGGTCGTGTTCAGTTCGCGAGCGAAGACGCTGCATCTCGAGGAGCTTTCCCTCTTTTTCGAACTTCGCCAATTGAACTTGCAACTCTTCTTCAATTGTTCGACAAGCGTTATTCAGAGTTTCAGAACTTGTGGCGTAGTGCGAAGCAGAAAACAATGTGAATTCCTTGACCTTCACGCGTTGCTCTTGGGTCACCGGGTTAAAGAAAGTGATTTCTTCCACTTCGTCGTCAAAGAAAGAAATTCGAACTGCTTCGTTGCTGTAAGCAGGTTGAATTTCGAGAGTGTCACCCTTCATGCGAAAGAGCCCACGTTCTAGAACAAGCTCGTTTCGGTTGTACTGCATCTCTACTAGTCGTCGAAGCAACTCTCTTTGATCGAACTTCATACCGACTTCAATGAGCAGCATTCTCGCCCGATATTCCACTGGAGACCCGAGGCCATAGATACATGAAACTGAAGCGACGACAATCGTGTCGCGATGCGTTAAAAGAGAGGACGTGGCTGCGTGGCGCAAGCGGTCAATTTCTTCGTTGATCGAACTGTCCTTTTCGATAAACGTGTCGGTTCGAGGAATGTACGCCTCGGGTTGGTAGTAGTCGTAATAGGAGACAAAAAACTCAACCCTGTTTTGAGGCAACATCTCTTTTAGCTCTGAGGCCAACTGAGCTGCGAGAGACTTATTTGGTTCCAGGATCAACGTAGGTCGCTGAACTTGTTCTACCAACCAGGCAATCGTTGCGGTTTTGCCACTACCGGTAATTCCTTCGAGTGTCTGATAGCGAAGGCCGTCATTAATTCCAGATGACAGCGTTGCAATTGCGGTCGGCTGATCACCCGAAGGTTGAAAAGGTGACTCAACGAGGAACTTATCCACTCAGTAAGCCCTCGCTGGCGAGTGCCTCGTTCAAACCTTGTTCCAATTCTGCCGGAGTTCCTTCGTTCCAAATCACCTTGTCAACGATTGATGATCGAACTTCATTCGACACCTGGGTGTCGATTCGTGCCTGGGCATCGTTTTCACTAAAACCGCGATGTTCAACGAGGCGCTTCTTGGCTATTTCCGGAGAAACCAAAACTGCCCAGGCGCTATCCAGGGAGAAAATCTGCCGGTGTTCAACTCGGAACAGTGGTAGAGCAATGAAGACTGCTGGAGTTGTACAGGCTTCGATTTGGCGAAGTACTTCAAAACCTATTGCCGGGTGCGTAATTGAGTTGAGTCGATTTCGAGCTGAATCGTTCGAAAAGACGATCTTCGCTAGAAATTCGCGGTTAATGCTCTGATCAGGTTGAAGTACAGAATCACCGAAAGCATCACGGATTGCTTGCCAGGCTGGCTTTCCTGGCTCAACAATCTGGTGAGCCACATCATCAGAGTCAATGACGCTAAAACCTTTTTTTACTAAAAAATCGCAGGCCAGAGACTTACCGGCGCCAATCCCACCCGCGATTGCGATTCTCTTCATTACTCCACGGTACTAAGAATTATCAAAGTTAAGGCCAACTTGACATTTGTGCAGTAAAAGTTTGGCTATTGTTTCCCAAGTACCTGAGGGGGGACGTGGGACGATATTTACTTCAACGATTAGTGACGCTGATAGCGATTCTCTTTGTCGTGTCGATCGGTAGTTTCTACTTAATTCATCTTCTTCCGGGTGACCCGGCATTCCTTATTTTGGGATTCAACTACAACCCGGTCACCAAGGCAGTTCTGGATGCGCAACTGGGATTGAACCAACCGATTTATCTTCAGTACTTCACCTGGATTAATCACGTATTCCACGGAAACCTGGGAACGTCATTCATTTCGCACCAACCAGTGTTGCAGACGATTCTTCGCGCAATCCCAATTGACCTTGAGATGATTGTTATTAGTCAAATCATTGCTTTTGGTGCTGCAATTCCACTCGCCATGCGTTCAGCCAGACGTCCAGACAGCACGCTTGACCGCCTTCTTAGTGCCGGTAGCTTCATTCTGCTTTCGGTTCCAGGCTTCATCGTCATTGTTCTACTTGTGCTGATTGTTTCCGTGAAATTGGGAGTACCAAATACTGGTCCGTCAACATACGTTCCTTTCATGGAAAATCCATTCCAGAACCTTTCAAGTCTTCTACTTCCTTCAATAACGCTGGCCGTAGGAAGCTTTGTTTTGTACTTCCGAGTTCTACGCAGTGACCTCACGGGAGTTCTCCAGGAAGAGTTCATCACCATGGCTCGATCCAAGGGAATCAGCCAACGTCGAATCATGTGGAGACACGCTTTCCGTCCTGCATCGGTTTCTCTGCTTGGAAGCGCCGGTGTAAACATTGGTGGACTACTCGCGAGTGGATTTATTGTTGAGTTCTTGCTCGCTATTCCAGGCATCGGATTCATTCTGGTTGGAGCAATTAACACATCTGACTACCTGCTCGTTCAAGGAGTCGTTCTCTTTGTTTCAGGTTCAGTTGTGCTTATCAACTTCTTATTCGACTTCATAATCTTCTTCGTTGACCCAAGGATTTCACGTGACTAAGCAACCTCGATTCAACAAAATCCTGCTAAAGCTAGGTCGAGATGCGTCTAACAACGCAATGATGAAGCCTGAGAAAAAGAAGCCACTTGGCATCTTGTTCTGGGTTTGTGTTGGCTGGATCATTCTCAATGTTCTTTTGGCAGTGTTCGCAAGCTTCTTGCCACTTATTGATCCGCTGTATCAGAACTACAACGCAGTGAACTCAGGCCCTAGCCTTCATCACTTGTTGGGAACGGACGACCTTGGCCGAGACATCCTCTCTCGAATCATCTTTGGTTCACGTGTTTCAATTTTTGTGAGTTTTGGCGCCATGGCAATTGCCTTCCTCGTTGGTGTCCCAACCTCGATGTTGGCTTCCTTGCGAAGAGGTCGATTCGACAAGATTTTGACCACGGTGATGTATTCATTCTTGGCGTTCCCTGCGATCATCGCGACGATTTCAGTGCTTTCCTTCTGGGAGCCAAGAAGTCTTTCCAAGGTAACCATCATCGTAGGAATCTTCTCAATTCCACTCGTCTACCGAGTAATCAGAACGGCGTCGCTGGCTGTTGCTGGACGTGAATACGTAACAGCCGCAAAAGTTCAAGGTGCCACCGACCGTCGTATTTTGATTCGTGAAATTCTTCCGAACATCACACCAATTCTCGTGTCGTTCCTATTGATTGGAATCGCAGCGGTTGTGGCACTTGAAGGAGCGCTCGCGTTCCTCGGACTTTCAATCAACCCACCTACTCCATCATGGGGAAACATGATTAACGAAGCACGTACGGTGCTCGACGTAAACCCATGGCTCGTAATTTTCCCATCAATAGCGCTCGTGCTATTCATCCTGTCGCTGAACTTCATTGGTGACCGTCTTCGCAACCACTTCGATGTAGCTGAGGTAAAGATATGAGCAACGAACTACTGGTCGTTAAAGATCTCCACACCACATTCGCAACAGCGGGTGGTGACCTGCCTGCAGTTGATGGCATCTCATTCACGCTGGGTGAGAACGAGACTCTCGGGATCGTTGGAGAATCTGGTTCTGGAAAAACTGTTTTGGCCAGAACCATCATGGGACTCCAAGCAATCAAAAACGCCACTGTCACTGGTTCAGTAAAGATCAACGGCTCTGAAGTTGTGGGCACCTCTGAGGCAGACAAGCGCAAAATCTGGGGCACCGAAGTTGCAATGATCTTCCAGGACCCGATGACCTCACTGAACCCAGTTATGCGAATTGGCAAGCAGGTTGACGAAACTCTTCGCATCTTGATGGGCATGTCTAAAGAAGACGCCAAGAAGAGGGCAATCGAGCTTCTCGAACTGGTAGGAATTCCTTCACCAGAAGAGCGTTACGAAGCATTTCCGTCAGAGCTCTCAGGTGGAATGCGCCAACGCGTAGTTATCGCCACGGCACTGGCCTGCTCACCAAAACTTGTTCTTGCTGACGAGCCAACAACAGGACTTGACGTAACAATCCAAGCGCAGATTCTGAACCTCCTCGATGAACTTAAAGAGAAGATGCAGATGTCGGTAATTCTCATTACTCACGACCTCGGTGTTGTTGCTACACGTACATCCCGAATCATTGTTATGTACGCCGGACGAATCGTTGAAATGGGCTCGACCCAGGATGTGTTCAAGGATCACCGCATGCCTTACACCCGTGCGTTGCTAGAGAGCGCTCCTAAGGTCTCTAACCCATCACACACTCGCCTAGTGACTATTGCTGGTCGACCACCAAATCTTCTCGCTTTGGAAAAGGGTTGCGCCTTCGCTCCACGATGCAAGTACGCCACTGACAAGTGCCACAACGAGCGTCCAGAGCTACAGGCAACTGGTACCGAAGGTCACATGTTTGCTTGTTGGAATCCTCTTACTTCTAGCCGCGGAGATGCATGATGGAAAACAGAACTCCAGTATTAAAAGTTGAAGACCTCGTAGTTAACTTTGGTAGTGGCTCAAAGACAGTTAGCGCTGTTGCTGGTGTCAGTTTCGAAGTGTTCGAAGGCGAAACTCTTGGAATCGTTGGAGAGTCCGGTTGCGGTAAGTCAACTACCGGTAAAGCTCTCATGCGCATTATTGAGCTAACGAGCGGCACCGTTGAAATTGATGGCGTAAACATCTCAACAATGAGCAAGAAAGTCCTACGCAAGGCTCGCACGAGCATGCAAATGATCTTCCAGGACCCTATTAGTTCTCTCAACCCACGACGTCGAATCAAGGACATCGTTGCAGAGCCACTCGACTGTTGGGAACCTAATCGTCCTGACCGTGAAAGCATTGTCGTTGACCTTCTCAACAAAGTTGGAATCGACCCTGAAGTGTACGGAAACCGTTATGCCCGTCAGTTCTCTGGTGGACAGTGTCAGCGCATTTCGATCGCACGTTCGCTCGCAATGCGTCCAAAGATTCTTATTTGTGACGAAATGGTGTCTGCACTCGACGTTTCAGTTCAGGCTCAGATTCTTAACCTGCTCGAAGACCTGAAGAAGGAATACGGTCTGACCCTTCTGTTCATTGCGCACGACCTTGCAGTTGTGAAGAACGTAAGTGACCGAGTTGCCGTTATGTACTTGGGAAAGATCTGTGAAATCGGACCATCTGACCAGTTGTACGCTTCTCCAGCTCACCCGTACACCAAGTTCTTGCTCGGTGCTGCTCTTGAAGCTGACCCAGACTCTGACAAGCACGATGAAGTTCTTACGGGAGAACCACCGAGCCCTATGAACCCACCGAGTGGATGTCGCTTCCGTACACGTTGCCCTAACGCAACTCAAAAGTGTGCTGATGAGGTTCCACTACCTCAGATGGTCGGTGAAGGTCATGAAGTTGCCTGTCACTACCCTCTTACAATCACTCGTAAGTAAGTACTCTAAACTCCCCTAAGCGTTTTAAATAACAGGGGGAATCATGTCATCAACACCAACTTCAGGGTTGCAACTTCGTTCGACGGTTTCAGAGAGCGGAACGCTCGAACTCACACTGGTAGAAGTGCCAGTACCAGCACCAAACGAGAATGACGTAGTTATTCGAGTCGAGGCATCTCCAATCAACCCTTCCGACCTTGGACTTCTATTGGCAGCAGCTGATGTCTCTAAAGCGCAAGCAAGTGAACGCGATGGTTTTCCCGTTGTCAGCGCACCAATCGATCCGACTTTCCTTCGTTCTCTCTCAGCTCGACTCGGAGAGTCAATGGCAGTAGGAAACGAAGGCGCAGGAACAGTTGTCGCTGCCGGCTCTTCTCCAGCGGCTCAGGCGCTACTCGGAAAGACAGTCTCGGCCGCGGGTGGTCAAATGTATTCCCAGTACCGCAAGGTCGACGTATCGCTCTGCCTTGAGCTCCCAGAGGGCACTCCAGCCAAAGCGGGAGCCTCTTCATTCGTTAATCCAATGACTGCACTTGGCATGGTTGAAACAATGCGCATGGAAGGTCACAAGGCCCTTGTTCACACCGCGGCTGCGTCCAACCTCGGTCAAATGCTAGTAAAGCTCTGCATTGAGGAACAGGTTCCACTCGTGAACATTGTTCGATCACAAAAGCAAGTAGACATCCTTCGCTCAATCGGTGCGAAATACGTGTGCGACTCCAGTTCACCAACGTTTATGAATGATTTAATTGATGCGCTTACTGAGACCTCGGCAACTCTTGCATTCGATGCAACTGGTGGTGGCTCTCTCGGAAGTCAGATATTGACAGGAATTGAAATCGCTGCCAATAAGAACGCAACTGAATACAGTCGCTACGGTTCAACTACTTATAAGCAGCTCTACATCTATGGTGGACTTGACCGCAGCGAAACAGTTCTAACTCGTAGCTTCGGATTCGCTTGGGGTGTGGGTGGATGGTTGCTAACTCCATTCCTCGGAAAGATTGGACTTGAGGGACTCATTCGACTTCGCCAACGTGTGGCCGATGGAATCACTACAACATTCGCCAGTCACTACACCCAAGAAATCTCACTGCGAGATGCTCTCAGGCCTGAGATTATGCAACAGTACGCACGTCAAGCAACGGGTGAAAAGTTCCTCATAAATCCACAGGCCTAACCTTTGCCCTGTGTCCAAGCACGGGTTACTATTCACAAAACACTAAGGGGGGCCAATGGCTGATTTCATGAATGACCGAAGACTCGATCCAAGAGTCAAAGCAGTTCTTTCAATGTTGCCGGATCTTTCAGCAGGTGACGTCTCGAGCAGACAGCAAATGCTTGACGAGGCATCTCAGGAGAGCGCAATTGCTCAAGTTGCAGGGATGAAAGCCGTCACAGACTTCATTGATAATGAAGATCTTGCTCCATCAAAAGGTCTCACCATTACCGAGAAGGACATTATTTCTGATCCGGATGGCAACACCATCAAGCTGCGAATCATTCGTCCCGACACGAGCGAAAAGCTCGCCTGCATCTATTACATCCATGGTGGTGGCATGGCATCTTTGTCTGCGTTTGACGGCAACTACCGTGCGTGGGGAAAAATTATTGCAGCAAAAAATGTCGCAGTAGTGATGGTCGAATTCAGAAACTCAATTGTCCCCTCTGAGGTCAAAGAAGTAGCTGCTTTCCCAGGCGGACTGAATGACTGCATCTCTGGTTTTAAGTGGACAATTGCGAATGCAGAAACGCTGAACATTGACGCCAACAAAGTAACAATTGCTGGCGAGAGTGGAGGTGGAAATCTCACTCTTGCGACAGCGCTCGCGCTTAAGAAGGAGGGGAACCTCGGGCTTGTTAAAGGACTCTACGCATTGTGTCCATACATTGTCGGAAAATATCCAGATACTCGTTACCCATCCACGACAGAAAATAATGGAATCTTTATCGACATTCACAACAATCGCGGAATATACAGTTATGGAATCGAAGAGTTTGAGTCGAAGAATCCAATTGCTTGGCCTGCATTCGCAACGGTAGAGGATGTGACTGGATTTCCACCAACTGTGATCAGCGTCAACGAGTGTGACCCTCTACGAGACGAAGGCGTTGAGTTCTATCGACTTCTCCTCGAAGCAGGAGTTCAGGCTCGTGGTCGCATGATCCTTGGGACTATGCACGGTACAGAAATTCTTCCTATCGCCTGTCCTGATATTTCCCATGACACAGCACGACACATGGCGGACTTCGCTAACTCTTGATTAGACAGCTTTAGCGTCTGAAAAACGAAAATAGCCCGTTCTCACGGCCCTGGGGCTGAGAGAACGGGCTATTTACTTAGATAAAGCTATTCGGCGCTTGGTGCCTCTTCAGTAGCGACTTCAGTAGCAACGGCTTCTGGAGCCTTTGTTACTTCAGTTGCGTACTCAGCCCATGCAGCCTGTGCTTCTGTTTCAGGCGTGAATTCACCGTACTCAACGCCACCGATGTAGTTACCCTCGGTGTCATAAGCGTGTGAACCAAAGGCCTCACGGTATTCAGCTGAAACTTCACCACCGTCAGCGGCCTGCTTTACAGAAAGACTGATTCGACGCTTTGCAGTGTCAAGTTCAATAATCTTCACCCATAGCTCTTCACCAGCAGCAACGACCTGGTCAGGTGTATCTACGTGGTGAGCAGCAAGCTCTGAAATGTGAACAAGTCCTTCAATGCCGTCTCCAACCTGAACGAAGGCTCCGAATGGAACGAGCTTCGTTACGCGGCCATAGACAAGCTGGTCAACAGCGTGTGACTCAGCAAATACTTGCCATGGGTCAGACTGCGTTGCCTTAAGTGAAAGTGAAATGCGCTCCTTGGAGAAGTCGACTTCGAGCACTTCAACGTCAACTTCGTCACCAACGGTAACGACCTGACTTGGGTGGTCAATGTGCTTCCAACTGAGCTCTGAAACGTGAATAAGGCCGTCCATGCCGCCGAGGTCAACGAAGGCACCAAAGTTAACAACCGACGAAATAACTCCGTGACGGCGCTCACCTGGCTTCAGGTTCGTGAGGAAATCCCCACGCTGTTCCTTCTGAGTCTCTTCGAGCCAAGCACGACGCGACAACACAACATTGTTGCGGTTGCGGTCAAGCTCAATGATCTTGGCTTCAACGGTCTGACCAATGTATGGCTGCAATTCGCGAACTCGACGGAGTTCAACGAGTGAAGCAGGAAGGAATCCACGAAGACCGATGTCAACGATAAGACCACCCTTAACTACTTCAATAACAACACCCTTAACCATTTCGTCACGGTTCTTGATTTCTTCGATGTTTGCCCAGGCCTTTTCGTACTGTGCGCGCTTCTTAGAGAGAACAAGGCGTCCTTCTTTGTCTTCCTTCATGAGAACGAGGCACTCAACGCGCTCGCCCATTGAAACGATTTCAGATGGATCTACGTCATTGCGAATAGAAAGTTCGCGTGAAGGAATTACACCTTCTGATTTGAAGCCAATGTCGAGGAGAACTTCGTCGTGGTCAATCTTTACGACTGTTCCAACTACGAGGTCGCCGTCTTCAAACTCAAGGACACTGTTGCCAACAAGTTCAGCAAGGTCAGTTCCTACAAGGTTGTCTTCGGTGATAACACGAGGAACATACGTTCCATCAGCGTTAAAGGTTCCCATTTGCTGGGAGGAAAGGAGGCTTTTAGCGTCCGTCATGCGTACATCCAATACAGATCACACCGGGATCATCTAGGCAATAGGGACTGGGTTTCCGGTGTAAACCCAGCAGACAACCCTACCACCGAGGCTCTTAGCCCTTAGCCGCCGCCCAGTTATCGCCCCAGTGGAGCGAAACCTCAAGGGGAACAGTCAATTTCGCGGCGTTCATCAGGCAGTCCAGCACAATTGCCTCGACTTGGTCTTTCTCTTTCTCAGGTGCCTCAACAACCACTTCGTCATGAACCTGCAGAATCAGTCTCGCCTGTAGTTTTTCAGACGTGAGCTTGCGATCGAGTCTCACTAGAGCATTCTTAAAAATGTCAGCAGCAAGACCCTGGATTCCAGCATTCATTGCCTGTCGCTCTGCAGCTTGGCGCTGTGGCCCAACAGCAGTAGCTAAGTCTGGGAACGGACGAATACGTCCGAATTCAGTTCTGGAGTAGCCGTTGTTTCGAATCTCTTTAATCGTGTTGTCCATGTACTTGCGAAGATCTGGAAAACCAGCGAAGTAGGCATCCATAATCTTCTTGGCTTCACCCACCGAAACGCCAAGGCGACGAGATAGTCCGAAGGCTTCCATTCCGTAAGCCAAACCGTACGAGACCGCCTTGGCTTGTTCACGCTGCTCGTGGTCAACCTTGTCAGGTTTCACGCCGAAAACTGAGGCAGCGATCGTGCGGTGGACATCCTCGTTAGAGCTAAATGCTGCAAGAAGACTGGAGTCTTGGGCTAGGTGCGCGAGGATTCGAAGTTCGATTTGGTTGTAGTCAGCGACACAGAGATTCCATTTCGATGTTGGAACAAATGCAAATCTGAGACGTCGGCCTTCTTGACTACGAACTGGAATGTTGTGAAGGTTTGGGTTCTCTGATGAAAGACGGCCAGTCCTTGCAACCGTCTGATTGAACGTCGCGTGGATGCGTCCGTCTGCTCCAACTGCATCGATCAGTGGTTGTCCGTAAGTTGACCTAAGTTTTTCAACTTCGCGGTATCGAAGAATCAATGGAATGATTTTGTGCTCATCTTCAATTGCTTCGAGAGACGCTGCATCCGTTGAAAATCCAGTCTTGATCTTCTTGACCGCTGTGAGGCCAAGCTCTTCAAACAGAACAGTTTGAAGTTGCTGTGGCGAATTGACCTTAAATTCATGACCAGCAGCCTTTTGAATCTTTGCGTCAAGTGATGTTGCTTCTTCTGCGAACTCCTTTGCAATAGTTCGAAGCATTTCTAAGTCAACACTGATACCTCGTGATTCCATGCGTCCAAGGACCGCCACTAGTGGAAGTTCAATGTCTTCATAGACACTCGTGAGCTTCCATGTTTCAATTTCATGCCTGAGCTGGTCTCTTAGTCGCGCAACCAGCTCAACACTTCTAAGAAGTCGTGCTTCATCGTCTTCTTCATCAAAAAGTGATGGAGCTTCTTCAGGGAACGGCTCATTGAGATAGCGCTGAGCAACGTCATCGAGTTCGTAGCGACCTGAAGTTGCATCAACCAAAAAGGCCATGATTGAAGTGTCGTCAGCAGGTTCACTAATCGTCACTGACTGGTCCTGGGACCAGCGATAAAGATTCTTTAAATCATGTCCAGAGATGCGAACATCTCCCACTTTCGTTAGAAACTCATCGAGTGTTCCAACAGCACAAAGTCCAGTTTCTGGATTCAGCACTGCGACTTTTGACTTGCTATAGCTAACTACGACTGACGTGGCACCATCGAGAACCTTATCGACCGACTTTTGTGAAGTTAAAACCTTGGCTTTTGGAGCTGGCTTCTTCGCTTCAACTTTTTCTGTTGCACCGGAAGTTGACGATGCCTCACCGAGAAGACCCTCGCGCATCAGTTTCTCGAAGCGACCTTTCATTGAATTCATCTCGAAGCGATCAAAAAATGCTGCAACTTCGACTCTGTTCCAACCACCCATCGAAAGGCCATCGATTGAGAAATCAAGTGGCACATCTCGCACTAGCTTCATGATCTCAACATTGCTACGTGCTCGATTTTCATAAAGAGCCAAATTCTCTCGGAGCTTTGGCGTCAGCGCATCGAGGTTCGCATAGAGCTCATCAAGTCCTTTGTACTGAGCAAACAACTTGGCGGCGGTCTTCTCTCCCACTCCGGGGACTCCTGGAAGATTGTCCGAGGTGTCGCCACGAAGAGCCGCGAGAAGCGTGTAACGCTGGGGATCGATTCCGCAACGTTCAAAGATTCCAGCTTCGTCATAGAGCGAGTAGTCAGACACTCCGCGCCGGTTGTAGAGAACTTTTACGTACGGGTCTTCGACTAACTGGAAGGAGTCACGGTCACCAGTGACTACCACTACTGGAATCTTCTGGTCTCTCCCCCAAGTAGCGAGGGTGGCTAGGACATCATCAGCTTCGTAACCTTGGACGCTAAGAACAGGAATGTGCAGAACATCGCACAGGTTTCTACAAAGTTCGAACTGGTGTTCAATCTCGTCTGGAGTTTCAGCGCGACCACCCTTATAGTCCTCGGTCATTTCATCTCTGAAGGTTCCCCCAGAAAGATCAAAGGCAACAGCTAAAGCGCGAGGGTTTTGCGTTCTGATGAGTGAAGTCAACATTGAAGCGAATCCATGAAGGGCGTTAGTAACAACACCCTCGGACGTTGCAATGTCAGTGCTTAGGGCGAAAAAAGCTCTAAAAATAAGTGACATGCCATCCAACAGCAACAGTGGCCGTTGGTCAGTCTCTTCCTTAGCCAACGAATTCGCCCTTCAGAATCAACTGAGCAACGTCTCGCATACGACTTCTTGTCTTCATTGCAGATTGCTGAATAACTTCGAACGCATCAGGTTCGCTGAGACCACGATCGGTCATGAGTTTTTCTTTTGCTCGTTGGACGATGTCACGAGTTTCGATCTTGTCGTCGACTGATGCAGTAATTACTGGAACATTTTCAGTCTCGAGTGGATTCAAAATCGCCGCAAGTTTTGGAAGGAGTTCACTACTTCTAAATGGCTTTACCAAGTAGGCAACTACGCCCGCGTCACGCGCACTTTCAATGAGTGCGCGCTGAGAGAAGGCGGTGAGGAGAACTACCGTGATTCCGAGATCTTTAATTTGACTAGCAACTTCGATTCCGTCGAGTCCTGGCATCTTCACGTCGAGAATGGCGAGGTCTGGCTTCAGTTCTCTGATCATTGTCAAAGCATCGTCACCTCTTGCCGCTTCTCCGACAACCAGGTAACCGTCTGCTTCGAGAATTTCTTTGAGGTCGAGACGGATGATTGATTCATCATCGGCAATTACTACTCGCTTATCCATTTTCATCCTTTGGTGTCCACTCACGCAGAAGTTCATCTCGTTCAACAATCAAAGCAGAAACCTCGCCTTGGCGGCGCTCTAATTCAGCGTTCGCCGTAGCCACATGTCTTGATAGTTCGTCATATTCTTGCGCTTGGAGAGGGGTCTCGGAGACCATTGCCCGGATTCTTGTGTCATCTAAGGCATCGTTCCATACCGCAACCTGCTCTTCGAGCACGTGGAGACTCTCTCGAGCCTTCCCGAGACGCCTCTGGAGGTCTTCTAAACGTCGGCGCTGCAGACGAGTTCCCATGGAGAAAGTCTAGAACCTCGGGCTAAAAAATGTTCAAGGTATTGACGAATTCTCTCGTCGCGGCAATACCGAACGACTGATCGTCACTTACAAAATTCTGTGAGCCCCCACCAAACCCAAGTGCAACTTCGCCCAGATCACTGGGTTGGTCGGTGCATGCATTGGCTAAGTGACGATTCACGGTTCTTGCGAACTCCGATTCGAAAAAACCGCCAACGTAGGCGTCAATCCCAAGAGATTGTGCTTTCGCAATCATTGTCCGAGCATTGGCAAGACCGCCAACTCGCGATGGCTTCACACAAACAAGTTTTGCTGCGGAGTATCTCGCAATTTGCTCAAGGTCACGGATAGACCTAACTCCCTCATCAAGACTCACTGCGACATGCAACTGTTCACTGAGTCTTGCATGATCGACAACGTTCCCAACTGCGAAGGGCTGTTCAACGGCCATAATCTCGATGATTCCATCCAGTGCAGCTACTTGCGAAAGAACATCTTCGTCACTCCGTGCCGAGCAATTGAAATCAAGTATCACTGGCTTTGAGAGTGAACGAATTCGTGAAAGTTGATTTTCAGAAATCTCGCCGGGCGAGGTCTTGACTCTGATTCGCTGCGACCCCTCGTGCAGATTCCAGTCCTCATCGTCGAGGATTGAAACGGTCGACATTATTGGCGTTACGTAAGTTGCCGGCCAAATTTGAGACACCCGAAGTTCTTGCTTTCTCAATTCGAAGTCGAGAACTGCCATTTCAATAAGTGCGACGGCGAAGAAGCTCGACGAACGAGGCCCGGCAAAGCGAGCTACACGTGACCACGACGGAATTGCTCCTTCACGAGCGCACACCTCTTGAAACTGCGGAAGTGCGAAATCTCTAAGTTCGTCTAGAACTTCAGCGACTGATGGGTCACCATTTAGCGACGTTGACTGAGGAGATACTTCACCAATACCACGAATGCCTTGATCTTGAATTGACAAATAAATGTGCGTACGAGTGGAGTGAATCTCTCCGGCAGCGCGAACTGACGATTGCAATGTTGCGTCGCTGAGCCCTAAACGAAGTTCCATTCCTGCCACCTTAGAGTTGCTGGTAGCGTTATCCACCGCAGCCCGGATGGCGGAACGGCAGACGCGGAGGACTCAAAATCCTCTACTTGAAAGGGTGTGTGGGTTCGAATCCCACTCCGGGCACGCTGTTACTTTATAAACATGACTTACACCTTTTCTGAAAACCTGGTTTGCCTGTTCCCAGGACAAGGCTCATTATCGAGTGGAGCAGGTCTTCAGTGGCAAGAATCCAGACACTGGGACCAGATTGGCGTCATCAGTGAAGCTTCCGGAATTGACGTCGCGGCACTACTCACCACGGCTTCTAGTGAAGATGTTGTGCGAACCGATAACGCACAGATTGCAACCTTCGCCCTCTCAACAATTTCCTACCTCGAACTTCTCGACAAGGGCGTGCGTCCTCGTTACTTGCTTGGTCACAGTCTCGGTGAGTTTTCAGCTTTGGTCGCCTCTGGCCTACTCACAATCGAAGATGGCGCAAAACTCATTGGAGTGCGTGGATCGGCAATGCTGCGCTGTGCTGAGACGACCGAGGGTTCAATGGTCGCGCTTATGGGCGGAGAAGACGGAGCTTTGGAGAATCTAACGACGCTCGAGAACGTGTGGCTTGCGAACATCAATGGAACGGGACAGATCGTTGTGAGTGGAACAAGAGCTGGTCTTGACGATTTGATGTCACGTAATAAAGAACTTGGATGGAAAAGAGCAACGCCACTTCCAGTTGGAGGAGCATTCCACTCTCCTCTCATGTCTCCTGCGCAAGATGAACTTGATGCAGCCCTGGCAAATGTCGAGTGGAAGAGCACTGACTCAATTCTCGTTGCGAACGTTGATGGCAAAGTTCACACTTCGCCAGAAGATTGGAAGGCTTTGCTTTCTCGTCAGCTCACCTCACCGGTTGAGTTTCTGGACGCCACACAGACTCTTCCAGAGAGTGTCACTCACACCATTGAGATGGCACCAGCTGGTGTGCTGACTGGTCTCACCAAAAGAATTAGAACCTTCGAAACTCAATACTCACCATCTACGCTTAAAGAACTACAGGAGATTGAACTATGAGTCGTCACGTAATCGTCACGGGTGCCAGCCGAGGAATCGGTGCGGCAATTGCACAACACTTCATTGATCTCGGTGACAATGTCGTTGGCATGTCACGCTCTGGAACAGCTCCTGCAGGGTGTGTTAGATCGTTTGCCGTTGATGTATCCAACTCTGCATCAGTAAACGAGGCAGTGAAAGCTTCTATTGAAGAATTAGGCCCAGTTGAAGTGTGTGTCGTAAACGCTGGTGTCACGCGAGATGGCCTGGCTATGCGAATGACTGACGAACAATGGCGTGAAGTTATGGCAACTGATCTCGACGGTGCCTTCTACACCGCACGTGCAACTATGGCCTCAATGGTGAGAAATCGTCAAGGGTCAATTATTTTTATTGGATCAATTAGCCCCTTCATTGGTGTGCCCGGCCAAGCAAACTACGGAGCTGCTAAGGCTGGACTTGTGGGCCTCGCACGCTCACTCGCCCAAGAAGTCGCATCTCGAAGCATCACTGTGAATGTTGTCGCTCCCGGACTTATTGAGACCGATATGACAAGTGACCTCGGCCCATCAAAAGATCAGATGATGGCGTTGATCCCAATGGGACGCATTGGCCAACCTTCCGATATCGCTGGCGTTGTAGGGTTCCTTGCCAGTAACCATGCTCGCTACATCACTGGAGCGGTAATCGCTTCTGATGGGGGTCTTGCACTCGGTCACTAGGTGGCCAGTTTTTCGTTGGATTTTTAGTACGATTACACGAGAGAAATTAAGGGGTTAACCATGGACCGTAACGAAGCATTCGCAAAATTGACCGACAACGTTGTTGAAGTACTGGCCGTTGAACCAAGCACCGTAACTATGGAAGCTAACTTTTTTGACGACCTCGGAGCTGACAGCCTCGACCTCGTAGAACTTGTAATGGCCCTTGAAGAAACTTTCAACGTTGAAGTTGGCGAAGAAGAGCTCAAGGACATCTCAACAGTTGGCGCTGCCTTCGAACTGATCTACGCCAAGCTGTAGTGCAAGTAGCAGTAACCCCATCTGGTCCACTACAAGGACGTCGAGTCGCTGTCACGGGTCTAGGGGCTATCACCTGCGCAGGAGTAGGAGCAGAGGCTCTCTGGCAGGCGTTGCAGAGCTCTACCCCACCAGCATCAAAGCGCATCGGTGAATTCGATGCCTCGCACCTAGGTGGACCGAAAGAACTTCGCAGATTCGACCCTTTCACGCTGTACGGACTGATGGCGGCTCAAGAAGCCTGGGACCAGAGTGGACTTGAAGGCCCAATCCTTGACGGTGGTTCAATTGTCACAACGGGGATTGGTGGCCTACAAACGGTTCTTGAACAGTTTCGTGTGCTGAGTGAAAAAGGCCCAGACCGAGTGTCTCCATTCATGGTGCCAATGATGATGCCAAACGCAGCTACTGCAGCCGTTTCGATGCGCTTCGGGCTTGGTGGTCCAGCTGAAACCGTAACGACCGCTTGTGCCGCTGGAACTCACGCCATTGGAAACGCTGCGAGATTAATTGCATCGGGACGCTGCAGCGTGGCCGTAGCTGGTGGAGCAGAAGCAGTAATGGTTCCACTCTCTGAAGCTGGATTCAAAAACATGACTGCACTAAGTAACGAAGAAATTTCTCGTCCATTTGACGTGAATCGTAATGGTTTCGTAATGGGTGAAGGCGCAGGAATTCTCATACTTGAAGACTGGGACCATGCAATTTCACGAGGAGCAACAATCCTTGCTGAAGTTATAGGTGCAGCGTCCACAGCTGACGCCCATCACATCACCGCACCGGACCCAGAAGGTAATGGCGCGCTTCGATGCATGGAGTTAGCACTTAGCGACGCAGCAATTGCTCCTGAGGACGTGTCGCACATCAATGCTCACGGAACTTCAACTCCGCTCAACGACCTTGGTGAATCCGTTGCTATGAAGCGGGTCTTCAGAAAAGGGGTTCCACCAATCACTTCAATTAAGGGACACCTCGGCCACTCTCTGTCGGCTGCAGGCGCACTTGAAGGTGTTGCATCCGTTCTTAGTCTTTTGAACCAATCAATTCCTCCAACCGCAGGAACTACAGAGGTCGATCCTGAAATTGGTCTTGATGTTGTTCTCGGAGCACCACGAAAAGCTGAATTAGAAGTTGTTCTGTCTAATTCCTTCGGCTTTGGCGGTCATAACGGAAGTGTCATATTCCGTCGCTTCCATCCTTAGAGGTTGAACCACTCTTCGCTTCTGCGCAGAACCAGGCTGTTGTCGAATGCCCATTTTGCATTTCCAATGAATGCCCCCAGTCGTGCCGGGTCTTTAACCCCGAGAGTCGATTCAACGCCTGATCGAACGTCAACTCCCCACACGGGATAGTTCTGAACAACATCTGCCACATTTAGATCGCTGAGGCCTCCTCCGACAATGATCGGAGTACGGAGCGCCTCATCGGCAAAAACTTCCAGACAATCAACGAGGTTCTCATAATCATCAACGTCAGGCATAAGCAGATAGTCAGCTTCAGGGATGGGAACTTCGGCTCCATAGTCAAAATCACTTGGAATACTTCTGATAATCGTATTTACTCGTTCTCCAATGTATTGGAGCTGTGACTGGCTGCATGGTCCATCAATTTGGACCATGGTTAAACCAATCGTGTTCGCGATTTCAACAACACGCTCGGGGAGTTCATTACGAAATACTCCAACTGAAATAGCCCCACTTGGTAATCGCCTGACGATATCGTGAGCGTGCGTTGGTGAAACCTGCCACGCTGAAGGAAGGAAATCGAAACTTACGGCACTAGCTCCCAGACCAATAGAAAACAGAGCATCTTCTTCAGTAGTAACTCCCGAGATCTTTATAAAAAGGCCATCACGGAGAAGTCGCATAACTAGAAATCTGCCTCAAAATGAACATCGGAGAACTGTGAGAGAACATCTGAGTCCAATAGCGTTCTGTGAACGATTGCGAGTGCTTGAGTCGCGCCCTCGGCGACCACACTGCTTGTTATGCCCTTGGGCCCTTCTGGCCCCTTTGACATAATTGCCTCGCTGATTCGATCAAGTGAAGGCCCGGTTACTCGCACCAGTCTCCACGGAACACTTGAGCCTCGAGCGTCAAGTCGGCCGACTAATTCTTGTCCGGTAAAGCAACCTTTTGTAAACGAAATCGATTCGCCTACGATCCTTGATCCGTAACACTGAGGAGTCAGAGAGAGTTCGCATTCATTGGAACCAATCCAACCGGCAGTAATTAGCTCCGAAAGTGAAGAGAAGGGTCCAGAGTCAATATCACGTATTTCGATTGTGCATTTAACTCTTAGGTGAAATCTACGAAGGCGTGCAACTGAAATCTCAGCAAGTTGACGTTCAACAATCAGTGAAAATCCATCCTCCAGCTTTCGTACAGTTAAGGCTGCAATGACTGAAGAGTCAGGTTGGAGAAGGAGCGTCCAAGATCCAGACGCGTTTATCGACGAAAGATCTTGAGTTATTTGACCCTGGAGAAATGACTCGCTGTCTGGCCCATTGACCAGAATCTCGGACCACAGCAATTGTGCGTCTGTTGAATTCATTACTTGACTACTCACACCTATTACGCTATTCGCCACCGCAACAATTTGCACCGATTATTAAAGGTAATGCTTAATGTCCATCCAGAACGAACTGAATACGATCACTTCGACGCTTAATGAGCTCTCACACCGCATCACCACACTCGTTGAGGCCGAAGGTCCAGCACTCGAAGCAGATACCTATACAGAGCTCGTTGCGGCAGAAAGAACAATAGGTGCCCTACTTCGTAGACTCAACCGAGTTGCTGGACGAATCAATTAGTTACCCAAGTAGCATTTGAACATGGCCAATTGGATCTCAACGACAAAGTTGACCGATGAACAACGCCTTGACGTTCTCGCACTTCTCAATCGAACTGACGCAGTTCTGGGCAGAGAAGCGATTGACGAGTCGCGCCGCAGAAGTGTCGTTCATGGCTGGAGTGCCCAACATTGGCTCGCACACGAAAATGGTCAGCTTGTTGGATATGCCATTGGAAGCCCTACCGATAACACAGCACTTGAAATGTGTGGCGGTGGATTTGATGAGTCCCTCCTGAAAACGGTTCTTTCGGAGCATGATTCAATCCAGTGGTGGTTGCGGGATCCGAAGTCAAAAACAAACGGAGAAACGATTCGGACGCTTCAACTGCTTCGTATCGAACTTCCGGTTACCACCATTGCAATCCCCGAAGGGTCCACACTTCGTCCATTCGAGGCAATGACCGACAAGGAGTCTTGGCTACTCCAAAATAATTCTGCATTCGCACATCATCCTGAACAGGGCACTTGGGACATCAAAGATCTCGAAGACCGAATTGCCGAGCCATGGTTCGATCCATCAGGATTTCTGCTCCTTGAAATCGACGGAAAACTTTGTGCTTCATGTTGGACAAAAGTTCACGAACTTCACCCAGATCGTTCTGGTGAAATCTACGTAATTTCAGTAGATCCACAATTCCAAGGACGAAATTTAGGGCGAATTATGGTGACACAAGGACTAGCAGCACTCCACAAGAAGGGAGTGAACAACGCAATACTTTTCGTCGATGAATCAAATGAATCTGCGAGAAAGCTCTACGCGTCTCTTGGGTTCTCACTGCTACGTGAGGATCAACTCGTTCTATTTAAGAACTAGTTACTTCCGACTACGTGTCCAAGGAAGTACGTAACACCTGAAGCAAGGGCTGCAATGAACAATTGACGCAATGCCCATCTGGTGATTCCACGTCCCGTGAACCAGCCAACAACTCCTCCAGCTGCCATTGAACCAACTACAGCAAGCGCAATTGATATGTTTGCGGCATTGCCGCTGGCGCCGAAGAGCCATGGAATAAGCGGGACAAGTGCCCCAAGGGCGAATGAAGCGAAAGAGGAGAACGCCGCAACGAAGGGCTTGCCTGCTGCTGATGGGTCGATACCGAGCTCTTCGCGAACATGTGTAACAAGTGCAAGGTCAGGGTCTCGCATCAGATCAACTGAAAGTCGCTCGGCTAATTCACTATCGATACCGCGGTCAATAAATATTTGACGAAGTTCCTTTTGCTCACCTTCAGGATTGGCTAGTAGTGCCGCGCGTTCAACAGAAACCTCGTAGTCAACTAGCTCTTTCTGTGCGCGAACTGAAATGTACTCTCCACTGGCCATTGAAAACGCTCCAGCCACAAGTCCCGTCAGTCCCACAAGGCGTACAACACTGTGCCCCGGGTTGGCTCCCACAAATCCAAGTATTAATGAAACATTCGTGATCAGTCCATCGCTGAAGCCGAACACTGAAGCCCTGAACCAGGAGTCGAAAACTGGCCGATGGTGCTCAGATTCATGTTCTTGCGTCATCAGCCCAGCATACGGCAACGATAAGTGAATTTCATGTGAAAAACGATATTAGAGTTTGCCTAGGAGGTTCGAAATGACTACACAAGTGAACAGCATCGACGAATTAAAGGGCTTGATCGGAACACACGTAGGTTACGGCGAGTACTTGACCGTTACCCAAGAAGCAGTGAATCAATTTGCAGACGCAACTGGAGACCACCAGTGGATTCACATTGATCCCGTACGCGCAGCAGCTGGACCATTCGGCGGGACAATTGCACACGGTTACATGACGCTTTCGCTGATCCCTGCCCTTTTAAACGGCGTGATGCAAGTAGCGGGAGTCAAGATGGGCGTTAACTACGGATCAAACAAAGTTCGCTTCACCTCCCCTGTTCTTGTTGGATCACAAGTTCGCGCTGGTTCGACCTTGGTCGCTGTGGAAGAGATTCCCGGCGGCGCACAAGTCACCATGGACATCGTCATTGAAATCAAGGATGCCCCAAAGCCTGCCTGCTTTGCACAGGTAGTAACTCGTTACTACACATAAACAGTGATCGACAGTTCCCTCCCCCAGGGTGAAGAAAAGACGCGCCAAGTGCGCGCAATGTTCGACACGATTGCACCTCGCTATGAGTTTGTAAACAAACTCATGACTTTTGGCCTCGATGTGAGGTGGCGTCGTCGTGCGGTTTCAGATCTTCGTCTCGCGAAGAAGAGCCTTGTGCTTGACATCGCCGCAGGAACCGGTGACTTCACGAGAGAACTCACCAGGCAAGGTCACAGAGCTGTGGCTACTGACCTCAGTTTTGGCATGCTTGACGCAGGTAGACAAATGCCTGACCGAGTTCAAGCAGATGCATCAAAACTCCCATTTAGAGTTGCCAGCTTTGATGGTGTGACCTGTGGATACGCCCTTCGAAATTTCACGGACCTCGCAGGAACGTTTGACGAAATGGCTCGGATACTTCGACCAGGCGGACGTCTTTCCATTCTTGAGATTGCCGAGCCGGAGTCGGGATTACTCCGAACAGGTTTTCAAATCTGGTTCCGAAAGATCGTTCCGTTCATCGGTTCGATACTTTCTGATCGAAAGGCTTACCAATACCTTCCTAAGTCGACTGCCTACCTTCCTACTGCTCCTGAAATCGTGAAGATGCTGAACGCATCAGGTTTCAGTGCAGTGAATCACCGAAAAGTGATGGGTGGTCTCAGTCAGCAATTCATTGCCACGAGGGCTCAATGAAATTCATTCGCGAAGTAATTCCTACTCAAAGTCTGGAAGTGCTTCGTGCACTTGGTGCCCGAGACGGTTGGTTGATCGAAAATTCTGAAGTAATTCGAATAGGTTTTGGAAAGGTCGCCGACAAAATCGTGCTCGCAGGCGGCTTAGAGCCAGACTTTGCCGCCACTGATCAACTTCGATCTCACGAATTGTCGGGTGTCACTGGACCATCTGGCACTGGGATTGTGGCATTTGGATCGTTAGCCTTTGACCGAACTGCACCAGGCCACCTGGACATTCCTGAATTCTTGATTACTCAAAATGCCAACGGAAATGCATGGCTCTCGAGACTAGAAGAGTCTCTCGATTGGCAGGACCACATAACTTCAGTGATCATTCCTACACAGGAAACCCAGAGTCTCAGGTCAATTAGCTTTCTTCCTACACCTGAAGAATATGCACACAACGTTGCTGTTGCTGTTGAAATTCTTCGCAGGAAAGAAATCGTGAAGGTTGTTCTCGCAAGGTCAGTAAGTGGATCTGTGCCTGATGTGCTCGACCCTGCCGCAATTACTGCACGACTTAAGACGAGAGAGCCGATTTGTACGTTGTACAGCCTTCCGACTGAGGACGGACGGAGATTTGTCGGAGCGAGCCCAGAACTTTTACTCAGGAGAACTGGGGCAAATGTCCTTTGCCATCCACTTGCCGGAACTATTGCGCTACCACCTAATGTTCAGCCAGATGATTATCAGAACTGGCTTCTTGGCAGTTCAAAGAATTTGCACGAACACGAAGTTCCAGTTAATGAAATTGTCTCTGCACTGGCTACTGTTTATGAAAATGTTGAAGCGGATGCCACTCCATCAATTGTGACTCTACGGACACTTGCCCATTTAGGAACTTGGATCAAGGCCAGTGTCGAGCACGAAGTTGACTCACCAGACGCGTTAGAGGTTCTTCGCCTCCTTCACCCCACAGCTGCCGTAGGAGGAATTCCACGCAAGGATTCCTATGAACTTATTCAGAGACTTGAGGACCACGACCGAGGCCACTACGCAGGGCCAGTTGGCTGGGTTGATGCCAGAGGCGATGGTGAGTGGTGGATCGGAATTAGAGGGATTTTGCTTCACGAAAATACTTTTGAAGCCTGGGCTGGTGCAGGAATTGTCAGTGAATCAGATCCGACGGCTGAGCGAGAAGAAACAAGAGCGAAGCTAGCGAGTGTGCTCTCGTCTGTGCTGGTTGACAGCGTTCAGTGAGCCTGGATTCCAAAAGGGCGACCAAGTGCCCATTTGGTAACGAGCAGAAGAGCCTCAACAACAATTGCACTCGACATCTTTGATTCACCGAGCTCGCGGTCGATGAATGAAATCGGAACTTCAATAACTGATGCTCCACCACGACGCGCACGATACGTCATTTCAATCTGGAATCCGTAACCATCAGCAGTCACAGTTTCATAGTCAATTTTTTCCAGTCCGACTTTCGAATACACCCTGTAACCAGCGGTCGAGTCTTTTACGTGGAGCCCCAGCATGATGGAAGCGTACTGATTTCCGCCTCGAGACAAAAGTCGACGAGAGAGTTTCCAGTTTGGAATGTGACCTCCCGCAACGTAGCGTGAACCAATAACAACATCGTGTGATTCGGCTGCCTTCAATAATTGTGGCAATGCCTTAGGGTCATGCGAGAAGTCACAGTCAATTTCAACGAAGTGATCAAACCCTTGCTCGATTCCATGCTTGAAACCAGCGCGGTACGCTCCACCGAGTCCACTCTTCGTCGAACGTCGCAGTACTTCAATCTGACCTAGTTCAGCACCAATTTCTTCTGCTCGATTTGCAGTTCCATCGGGGCTTCCATCGTCTACGACGAGGATGTGCTCACCAGGCACGGCTTCTCTAATCGCTCGAAGCATTGGCTCAATGTTCAGAATTTCGTTGTATGTCGGTAAAACGACCAGTGTTCGCACCTCAAAATCATACTTCGGCGACCTAGACTTCTCTTAAAGGTTTCATAGGAATATTCTTATGACAACTGGCTGAACATGACAGAGAAAAAAGCTACAAAGCGAACCCCAATGCCGCGAGAGTTGCGGATAATTCTCAGTGCTGGATGCTTGGTCTTCGTTTTTGAATATCTAGTACTCCCCCAGTTCGCTTCAGCACGCAAATCACTCCATCTGTTGTCTTCGCTGAATCCCCTTATTGTGTTGCTCGCTATTGGTTTGGAAATGGCCGCAATCTATTCATACGTTGAATTAACACGGACGGTCCTCTACCCATTCGCCCCTAAGAGATACAACACACTTCGTGTAAACCTCGCCGGCCTAGCTATAAGCCACGTAGTACCCGGAGGGACAGCACCAGCTGGCGCACTCTCATATCGAATCTTCAATGAACTTGGCGTGCCGAGCGAAACGAATGCCTTCGGACTCGCAGCACAAGGCAGCGGGTCAGCGGTAGTTCTCAACATCATCTTTTGGATTGCGCTGGTGATTTCTATTCCGCTTAGAGGATTTAACCCTGCATACGGATTTGCAGCACTTGCAGGAGCATTCCTGATGTTGGCATTCTTTGGAACAATTATTTTGATAACCAAGGGTCAGAGCCAAGCAGACATCTGGCTCCGCGCACTGGCTCGTCGGGTTCCAAAACTTGACGAAGAAAAGATCTCGCAACTTCTAGATAAAGTAGCGAATCGGATCACTTTGCTCATCAACAATCGCAGGACCTTGTGGTGGGCCTTCACCTGGGCCGGCCTGAACTGGCTGTTCGATGCAGCGTGTCTCTGGGTATTCCTATGGGCATTCGGGAACATCGTTTCACCCGTAGATCTTCTGGTTGCCTATGGACTAGCCAACATTTTGGCTGCGATTCCACTGACACCAGCTGGACTTGGTGTGATTGAGGGAGTCCTTATTCCGACACTGGTGGGGTTTGGGGTTCCCCACGCTGAAGCGATTCTTGCTGTACTTTCATACCGTTTAGTGAACTTCTGGTTACCCATCCCAATTGGCGCAACTACGTATGCGAGCCTTCAATGGAGAAAAGGTCCTCTTTCTAGAGAAGTTCCCGAGACCGCTGAATCGCCCGAGCTTTAAAAATTCTCTGAGCTGAAATATTGTTCACCGGCTGCAGTCTGCGCCAGCGCCTGTCGGTTCCAAGCACCCAGGTGTACAGATCGTCGCTCCAGCTTATTTCGAAGTTCTCTACGATCTCCTTTTGCAGGGCTGGAACCTGTATTGGAACAGTCACTTCAACGCGGCGGTCCAAGTTTCTTTCCATCATGTCAGCAGATCCGAAGAGTACTTTGAAGTTCTCTGAACCCACTTCTCCAAAAATAAAGACTCGTGAGTGCTCTAAGAATTCACCAACGAGACTTTTTACAGCGATGTTCTCCGAAAGACCAGGCACGCCGGGGCGCAGACTACAGAGAGTTCGAACCTGAAGTCGTATCTGAACACCGGCAGCACTGGCTTCATAAAGGGCATCGATAATTGTTGGGTCAGTAAGTCCATTAACCTTCATTGAAATTGAGCCAGATGCGCCAGCATCACGTTGCTTGTTAATCAACTTGAGAATTTCACTTCTGGTTGAAACGGGACTAACAATCAATTTCGCGTAGTCAGTGTGACGAGAGAATCCTGTTAGGTAGTTAAATAATTCACCTACGTCGCTTGTGATTTGTTCATCACAAGTAAGTAGTCCATAGTCTTCGTAAATCCTGGCGGTCTTTCCGTTGTAGTTACCAGTTCCAATGTGCACGTAGCGCTTAGTCGAGGAGCCTTCCTGGCGAACCACAAGCGAAGTCTTTCCGTGCGTCTTGAGTCCACTGATTCCATAAACGACGTGAACACCCGCATCTTCAAGAGCTTTAGCCCATTCAATATTGGCCGCTTCATCAAACCGTGCTTTCAACTCCACGATCGCGACAACTTGCTTTCCCCTCTCAGCAGCCTTAATCAAAGACGCGACAATTGGGGAATCACCGGATGTTCTGTACAACGTTTGCTTTATTCCAATGACCAGAGGGTCCTTTGCCGCTTGGGCAATGAATCCCTCAACCGCATCAGCGAACGACTCATAGGGGTGGTGGAACAGTATGTCTCCTTCACGAATGGAGGCAAAGATGTCGCCTACATGGTCGCCATCAAGAAGCCTCTTCGGTGTGAGTGGTGACCAGCTTTCGCCCTTCAACTCAGGACGGTCCAACGCGTACAAACTCCACAGGTCATGAAGCCCCAGAAGTGCATCTGTAACGTAGACGTTTGACCTATCTATTTCGAGTTGCTCCACTAGCAATTCAAGGAAGTCTTGATCCATGCCTTTTTGAATTTCGACACGGAGTGCTTCACCGAAGCGACGGCGTCGTAGCTCAATCTCAAGCGCAACCAAAAGGTCGTCAGCCTCATCCTCGTCCAGCGTTAAGTCTGCGTTTCGAGTTACACGAAATAGATCAGCGCGCCCAACCTCCATGCCAGGAAATAGTCGGTTTAGGTTTTCCATGATGAGTTCCTCAAGCAGACAGAACTGAGTGTCTGAGGCTTTTAGAAACCTCGGTAGAGAACTTGGAACCTTAATTCGAGCGCTGCGCTCTTCTTGCGTAGTTTTGTCAACGACGGTGACCGCAATGTTCAGCGAAAGGTTTGAAATCATCGGGAATGGGTGTGCTGGGTCGACAGCAAGTGGCGTCAGCACTGGGTACACATTCTTTTCAAAATACTCAGACAGTTTTTGCTTCTGCTGCTCATCTAATTCGTGGTACTTGACAATTTCTATGTTCGAAAGGGCCAGAGTTGGAATAAGGGTGTCAATAACAAGACGATCCTGGCGATCAACCAATGACATAACGCTTTCGCGGATTGCGTCGAGTTGCTGGCGAGGACGCATACCATCGATCGAAGGGGTATGAACCCCGGCTGCAACTTTGTCTTCCAAATTCACCACTCGCACTTGGAAGAACTCGTCAATCATGTCGGCGAATATTGCCACGAACTTTACTCGTTCCAAAATTGGGAGAGCGTTATTTTCAGCAAGGTCAAGAAGTCGAGCGCCGAACTCAAGACGTGAAAGCTCGCGGTTTGAGAATCGTTCTGAACCGAAAGATTGAGGACTAAAGCTCACCGACAAACATCACTTTCTTCTTGGATGAAGTTAATTATTCAATTCTACGGCTACTGTTGAAACGTGGCGAATCCAGTGCGAAGCAAACGTACAGAAGTAGTTAAATCGTTGTTCACACAACCGTCACAGTTACGCTCCACCGAATTAGGACTTATGTCACTTGCGTGGATAATCACCGTTTCTTTTTACGTTCTTGCTTCACTCGGTGCACATGGAACGATGCCTCCAAAAATCTGGATATTTTTATTTGGCATTGTTGCAATTTCACTAGGAATGCACTTTGCATTGAGAAAATTCGCTCCGAGTTCATCTCAAATCCTTCTTCCAATCGCCACGCTTTTAAATGGTATTGGCTACGTAGAAATTGCACGATGGAACACAACTCGAGCTGCGTACCAATCAATCTGGTACCTCTTGAGTGCCGCTGGCTTCATTCTGGTCTTAAAGTTTGTGAAAAATGTACGCGACCTCGATCGATATAGATACCTAACCCTCAGTTCGGCTATTTTTCTCCTGCTGTTGCCCCTTCTCCCGGGTCTCGGAGTGAATGTAAATGGAGCGCGCCTCTGGGTTAGGGCTGGACCACTTTCGTTTCAGCCAGTTGAACTAGCAAAATTACTTTTAGTTTTTTTCTTTGCCTCGTACTTCGCGTCCAACAGGGAATTACTCTCCACACCAACACAAAGATTTTTTGGACGACTTATTGTTCCCCCTAAGGCACTCTTCCCGATAATTGCCGCATGGGGTTTTGCCCTGGCGATTCTGGGTGGAGAGAACGACATTGGCTTTGCGATGATTCTCTTCGCACTCTTTTTTTCGCTTCTCTGGATCACGACGGGTCTAAAGACGTACATTGGACTCGGGATCGGTTTGTTCGCAGTGGGTTCGTATACGGCCAATCTTTTCTTCACCCAAGTCCACTACCGAATTTCCCAGTGGCTCGACCCCTGGTCTGCAGTTAATTTCAATTTCTCACATCAACTCGCGTATGGATGGTTCTCGCTTGCGGCTGGTGGTATGACAGGCACTGGCTTAGGTCTCGGGCAATCAGGAAACATTCCTGAGGTATCTTCAGACATGATTCTGGCTGCTCTGGGAGAAGAGCTTGGATTCATCGGAATCATTTTGATTCTGTGTCTCTTTGCACTGTTCGTTGGAGAAGGATTTCGAATCGCACAGAAAGCGCACTCAGATTTTGTTCGCCTAGTCGCAGTTGCCCTGACCGCCACGATGGGATTCCAAGCATTTTTCATTATGGCTGGTGTGCTTCGTATTCTTCCCTTCACAGGTATTACTTTGCCCTTTATGGCTTATGGGGGAAGTTCTCTAATTTCGAATTACATAATCGTTGCGTTGTTGCTACGCGTCTCACAAGAGAATTCAAATGAACTTCGAGGTGGAGAAGTTCGAGTAGTGAAGTTCAACTAAACGTAAAACTGCTTGAGAACGCTTTCGGCACAAAGGATTGGTGCAGGAACTGCTTGACGTGAGGCCATAATCAAGGCATCGCTTGTTCTGCAGTCAAGAACGATTCGTCCCTTAGGTGACATCAGGTCAAGCTCAGAGTAAAAGACACCGTTTTCAAACTTTACGATTCGAGCCGCGATCACATCAATGTTTACCTGACCTAAAACATCAGTGAACAACTCATGGGTCGAAGGACGTCGACCTTTATTCTTCTTGAGTGCGTTTTCCAACGATTGGGCCTCTGGCAATGCGATAGGGATTGAAATGCTTCGATATGGCTGATCATCCTCAGTCAGGTGGACTTCTGGAGTTGCATTCACAAGATCAAACGTCACTGACCCAATAGTCATGACAAAAAACTTGACCGGAGCAGCGGCCTCAGTCGCTTCAGACGCAATTACTTCATCACTCATAGGTAGTAAGACTAACTGCCAGAACGTCTCGACACCGAAAGCACCACCCCACCAGCAGCAAAGAACACCATTGCTGCGGAACCTCCGTAGCTGAGGAGTGGGAGGGGAATTCCGGTCATTGGCATAATTCCCATTGTCATTCCAATGTTCTCAAAACAACTGAAGGAAAAGAACACGAAAATACCTAGAACAATTGTTCTACCCATTGTGTCTTTAGCGTTTCGTCCAATTCTGAACATTCGATAAGCCACAAAGGCGAGTAAAGAGATAATCAGGAGCGACCCAATGAATCCGAGCTGCTCTCCAATTGCCGTAAAAATGAAGTCAGTTCGCTGCTCGGGCACGTAACCAAGAACTGTTTGGAGTCCATTAAAGAATCCGGCACCGTGGAGCCCACCAGATCCAATTGCACTCTTCGCATTATTTACTTGATAGATAAGTGCTTGCAGCTGAGCATCAGCTGAACTTGTGTTTTGATTCAGAAACGAAGTGAACCTTTCGATTTGATACTTCTGCAAAATTGAGAAATAGGCAGCAAACAGAATTCCGAAAGATCCAATAACAGCCAGGGCGGTCATAAACCTTGGTGGCACACCAGCGACCACCAACATGGCTCCAATTGAAATCAAGATAATGATTGACGTTCCAAGGTCAGGTTGAAGAACAATCATCACGAGTGGAGCCCCAGCCATCGCCAGAAGTCGCCAAACGTCACGAAGCTTCAAACCCTCTGGGCGTCTCGCACAATAAGTTCCAACAGCAACAATCAAAAACAAAACGGTGAATTCGCTTGGCTGTACTTGGAATAAGCCCAAATTGAACCAACGCTGAGCGCCGAGAGCAGTCGAGCCAAGAAACATAACTCCAAAAAGTCCCAAGAGGCCTGAGACGTACAACGGTGTCGCCACTATCTCAAGGCGGCGATAATCAATAAGTGAAATGCCGTACATCACACCAATGCCCAAAATTACGTAAAGGGCCTGTCGTTCAAGGTAGTAGTGAGGGTTGTAGCCACCACTGATGAGCGCTTGGCGTGTTGCGCTGTAAATCATAATTACGCCAGTAATTCCGAGAGCAATCAATCCCCACAAGAGGCTGACGTCCAAAGAGTCCTTCGAACGTATGCGATTTGAGAGTGCACTTAAAGTGTCGGTCATTTGATTACCTCTAACAAATCATCTCCGTCGATGTCGATATTCCACCAGAACTTGAACTGTAATGCTGCCTGATAGGCCAGCATCGCTAGCCCGTTTGTGGTGCGACACCCTTGTGCCTCAAAGAACGCCAGCCAATCAGATACCAATGGTGAGTAGGTGATGTCAACACAAATAGTCTTTGTAGTGGTTCCAGCAACAGATTCAGGTGCAGTTCTACCAGTAATTGGAATTGTATTTATTAGGACATCGATGGAAGCTGGCAGGTCGCGCGTTACTTTGCTGTACTTTGAAGAAAGTAGTTCTACCTTGGACGGCGTTCTATTTACAACAGTGATGCTTGCAACTTCTGAATGCTGCAAGGCGTCAACGATGCCCGTTGCCGCTCCACCAGCACCAATAACAACTATGTGAGCTCCTGCAAACTCAAAACCAAACTGACTTTCAACAGAATGGATAAACCCTTCTCCATCAGTACAAGCCCCATAGACCTGTCCATCCTTTCGGAGCAAGGAATTAACCATTCCAGTTCGCTGCGCAGCAGAATCTAGGTGATCGCAGATATTCGTTGCGATTGGCTTCAAAGGCATTGTCACCGACAGCGCATCAAACTGATTAGAAATAGCTTCCTTTAATTCCTCTATCTGGCTTGCAGCGATCTGCACTCGAGAAGCACTCCCCTGAAGCCCAGCCAATTGCATTGCGGCTTCTTGGAGTTGAGGTGAAAGGGAATGAGCAACTGGATCGCCAACAACTCCAACCTTCCAGATCATCTGATCCCCCTTGAAACAGCAAGCCGCTCGTTGGCTAGTTGTTCTGCGAAAGTGTTCGAGAACGCTTCTGTTCCGTCTTTTGAGATCAGTGTGAAATACAGCCAGTCACCTTTTGGAGCGTTCATGACAGCTTTCAATGCACCGAGAGAGACCACGCAGATAGGAGTTGGCGTTAGACCTGCGTTCAAATATGTGTTGTAAGGAGTCTGGTACTTCAGCATGGTTGGAGTAACTCGTCCACCATCTTGGCCCAAGTAGTAGAGAACTGTTGAGTCCATCTGCAGTGAGCCACCACGCTTCAACCGGTTGAAAATAACTCGAGCGACCTTGGGCATGTTTGATTGGTAATAGCCTTCCTTCTCAACAATGGAAGCGGCTATGAGTAACTTGTACGCGTTAAGGCCTTGAATACTCGAGCGAGGTGTAAGCCCCGCAGCGGTGGCCTGCTTCGCGAATGAAGCTTGCATTTCATGTAGAAGCTTTGCTGGAGTCGTACCCGGCGTCAGAATGTATTGTCCGGGTCCAATGAGTCCTTCTAGTGAGCCATTCGGATGGAACACACTTGAAGATATTGCTGCATTCACTTCTTGTGCAAATGAGTTAGCAAAAGTGTTTCCTGCGTCATTTACAATCAGCATTTCCACTTCACGAAGAGTCAATCCTGGGTGTACATCTACAACCCTGACGTTTGGGGTGTTTCCAATAATCGACCTAACAAACCCGAATGAAGAGTTCTGGGGAATTTCATAACTCCCCGCGCGAACGACTGGTGCTCCAAAAAGTGCACTGTCGATGCGAAACGCGAAAGTTGAGTGAATAATTCCGACTGCTTGCATTTCAGATGCAATTTGAGAAATCGAATCGCCGGGATGAACCGTAAAAACAACTTCCTTGCCGCCTCCCCCGATGGGGTTCAATTGCAGCATGAACCAAGCTATAGAGATGACTCCGATAGCCAGGAGCGCCTGTATGGCCCTCTTGACAGGCCTAAGCAGAAGGAAGCGCATCTACGTAGTTTTGCAGCATGATCACCGCGGCGGCGCTATCTATGTGCTCTCTATGGTTCTTTGCCTTCATACCGGCCCCAGAAAGCGATTTTTGAGCCTCTAGGGTGGTCAAGCGTTCATCCCACTGAACTACCAAAAAGGCTGGAAAAGCGACTTTTATAGCCTCAAAGAGCTGGTCGGCTACTTCTGTGCTTTGCGTCTCATTTCCTGAGAGTGAGATGGGCCGACCTATGACGATTGACCCGACAAACTCTTCTTCGATTAACTCTGTGAGTTTTTTGATGAACAATTCCCCAGCGTCCAACGCCGGCCGCGGGAAGGCCATGGTCTGAGCCGAGTCGGTGATGGCAACGCCGCATCGGCGAGTGCCCGGATCAATGCCGAGTATTCGACTCATGATCCCTAGAGAGCTTTTGCCGCAGCGAGCACTTTGTCAATGCCCGAGGCATCTTTGCCACCAGCAAGCGCTAAGCGTGCAGATCCTCCTCCGCCACCATTTACAAATTTTGCGAGTTCTTTTACAGTTACCTGCGCGTCAAGTGATTCATCGCTCGCAACGACAATAGAAATCTTGTCTTCGAACGCACCAGCAATTACAACCGCTCTGCGGCCTCGGCGCTGTAGATCCTGCGCCAAAGTACGAAGTTGATCTCCAGGAAAACCATCCACTCGTGCCACTAGTACTGGCGTGTTTGATTCATTGTGGAGTTGTTCTGCGAATGCAGAAAGTTGCGACTGGCGAAGTGAAGACATTTCTTTTTCTACTTCTTTTTGTCGATCGAACACTCTCTCAAGTGCTGGGACAACATCGTCAAGTGATGTCTTAAGAAGTGTGGCAACTGCACCAAGAGCGCTTTCCATTTCTTGACTTCTGCGATATGCACCAAGTCCACTTACCGCTTCAATACGGCGTGTCCCAGAACCAATTGAGGCTTCACTGACTACTTGAATTTGACCAATCGAACCAAGGCTGTCAACGTGCGTTCCACCACAGAACTCAAGGCTGTGCACACCGGCACGAACCACGCGCACCTGATCGCCGTATTTGTCTCCAAAGAACGCAATTGCGCCCATCGTCTCAGCTTCCTTCTTTGAAGTCTGAATTGTCTCGACGGTGTCGTTTTCAACAATGTCACCGTTCGCGAGCGTCAACACTTGGGCCATCTCTTCATGAGCAAGACCCGAACCATGTGCGAAGTCGAAGCGAAGACGATCTGGCCCTACGTAAGAACCTTGTTGGCGAACATGGTCACCCAACACAGTGCGAAGTCCCGCATGCAGAAGGTGTGTGGCGGTGTGATTTCGACGAACCGCTTCACGACGCTCAGGAGCAATCGTTGCAACGCAAACTTGACCCGGAAGAATCTCTCCTGTGAGCTTTCCTCGGTGTGCGAACAACCCGCCAGCCACGTTCTGAGTGTCCATGACTTCGAAGCGTCCAGACTCAGTTACGACCGTTCCCATGTCACCGACCTGACCACCTGATTCTGCGTAGAAAGGTGAGTTCTCCAAGAAGAGTTCGCTTGTTCCATCAGCACCCGAAAGAATCGCAACTACCGATGTTTCAATGCTGTAGCGCTCAACGTCACGGCCTACAAAGTTGGTCGCACCATGGTTTTCAATAAGGTCCTTGTACTGTGACTCATCAGCGAGGTTAAGTGCCTTGGCCTTAGAGCGAGCTCGTTCTTTCTGCTCGGTCATCGCTGCATCGAATGCATCGCGCTCAACGCTAAGACCAGATTCAGCAACAATCTCATCGGTGAGCTCAATTGGGAATCCGTGCGTGTCGTGGAGCTTGAAAGCCATGTCGCCAGGGAAAATCAATGAACCTGACTTAGTGACCTTGTTGCGCTCCTCTTCAAGGAGTGTCATTCCGGCCTTCAGTGTTCGAGAGAATCCAGCTTCTTCACGCTCGAGGATGGAAACAATGAGGTCACGGTCTTTCACGAGAATTGGATAAGCGCCACCCATTTTTTCAATGGTCGCATCTACCAGCTGTGCGGTGAGAGGGACGTCAGATCCAGCGCGACGAGCGGCAAGGATAGCTCGACGAATAATGCGACGAAGAACGTAACCTCGCCCTTCGTTTGACGGAAGAACTCCATCAGAAACCAAGATACTCATTGCGCGGCCGTGCTCTGCAATGCGTCGAATTGCGATGTCAGTGTTTTCATCACGACCGAGTGGAGCATTTACCGCACGTGATGCAGTTTCAATCAGCGGAGCGAAAAGGTCTGTGGCGAATACTGATTCAACACCATTCAGAATTGAAAGCACTCGCTCAAAGCCTGCACCAGTGTCGATGTTCTTTTTTGGAAGATCAATGAACGATTCGTTTGGCCCCTTTTCGAATTGCATGAAAACGAGATTCCAGAATTCAATAAAGCGATCTTCGCCGCCGAATTCCGGCCCACCGTCAGCGCCGAAAGCTGGACCCTTGTCGTAGAAGATTTCAGAGCATGGTCCACATGGTCCGCTGTCACCCATGGCCCAGAAGTTGTCTTCACCGAGACGCTGAATTCGTTCTGGGCGAATACCAATGAGGTCGCGCCACATCTCTGCGGCTTGGTCGTCAGAGTGGTGAACAGTTATCCAGAGTTTGTCTGGATCTAGACCGAATCCCTCAGTGATGAGACCCCAGGCGTATTTGATGGCTCCCTCTTTGAAGTAGTCACCGAATGAGAAGTTTCCCATCATTTCGAAGAAGGTCAAGTGACGCTGTGTGGTTCCAATCTGATCAATGTCTCCAGTTCGAAAACACTTCTGAATTGATACGGCACGGTTGTAAGGCGCAGTTTCTTCTTCGGTGAAATACGGCTTGAACGGAACCATTCCCGCAACCGTGAAAAGGAGCGACTGATCGTGAGGAATCAGGCTTGCTGAAGGGACAATCGTGTGCCCGTTTTCAGCAAAGTAGTTAAGAAAAATAGACCGGAGTTGAGCTGCTTCCACGGCTTTTACTCTACCGGCGTTGAAGTGCCATCTGTGTCTGTTTGGCCAGTCCTACGACGCCACTGCTCAACCAGAGCCTGTTCTCGTCCATAGAACGAGGGCTCGAAGAATCGCGAACCCTTTTGACCATCGGGAAGATACTGCTGGTCAACCCAACCATTATCAAAATCATGTGGATACCGGTAGTTGTTTCCAAAGCCAAGCTCACTGGCTCCGCGGTAGTGCCCATCTCTCAGATGGTCTGGAACTTCAATAACTCCGCCAGCCTGCACTGCCTGGGTAGCTGCACCAAGTGCACGGGTGACTGCATTGCTCTTCGGGAGCAGTGCCAGCGTTATGGTCGCATGAGCAAGGGTGAGACGAGCTTCTGGAAGCCCGACAAATTCAACCGCTCGTGCCGCAGACTCAGCGACAAGGAGACCCATAGGATCAGCCAGTCCAATGTCTTCACTCGCCAGTATGACAAGTCGTCGTGCAAGAAATCTCGCGCTCTCACCGGATTCGAGCAGCGTGACTAACCAATAGAGCGCTGCATCGGGGTCAGAGCCTCTGACTGATTTAATGAATGCACTCACTTGGTCGTAGTGCGTATCTGCAGACTGGTGATACAGCCTTCCGTCACGAGCCTGCGCAATGTGTTCAACAGTGACCTCTGTTCCAACACCTAATTGAGCATGCGCCAAAATAATTGCAGTGTCGAGCGTCGTTAGCGCTCCCCTGGCGTCACCGTCGGCAGATGAGGTAACTGCGCTCAGCGCTTCATCAGTCGCTGATGCATTTCGAAGTTCCAGTCCTCTTCGAGCAAGAGTGAGCAGTTCGTCTTCGCTCAGTGGCTTTAGTCGCCACAGAGTGCAGCGACTCATGAGCGCAGCATTCACTTCGAAGTATGGGTTCTCAGTTGTAGCGCCGATCAGGACAATCTCGCCGGACTCAGTCGCAGGGAGCAGCAAGTCTTGCTGAGATTTGTTGAACCGATGAACCTCATCAATGAACAAAACTGTCTTTTGCCCACGCTCTCCGAGACGCTCATGGGCACGACTGAGTGCTTCGCGCACGTCCTTCACTCCCCCAGTCACGGCGGAGAGACTTTCTGTTGCGTAACCCGCCGACGTTGCGAGAATGCGAGCCAAGGTTGTCTTCCCCGTACCTGCTGGCCCCCAGAGGATCATTGAGGTGAGTTGCTGTGCGCCTACGAAGCTACGAAGCGGTCCGTCTGGCCCAACGAGGTGTGATTGTCCAACCACCTCGTCAAGCGTTCTTGGGCGAAGGAGTTCGGCGAGGGGTGCTGCTTGTTTCAGGCGTTGAGCCACGGCGTCATCAAAGAGTGACGTGATTAACCCTTAAGAACTGGTTTGATTCTGAGATCACGAAGCTGGCGCTCAGTGATGTTCTTTGGCGCTCCAGTCATGAGATCAGAGCCTGACTGAGTCTTTGGATACGCAATCACTTCACGAATGTTTTCTTCACCCGCGAAGATCGCCACCAAGCGGTCGATTCCAAAAGCAAATCCGGCGTGTGGCGGTGCACCGTACTTGAAAGCGCCCATCAAGAATCCGAATCGACTTTCTGCCTCTTCGTCACTAATTCCCAGAGAGGTGAACACTTCTGCCTGGATTGCGGCATCGCTAATACGAACTGATCCACTACCGAGTTCCCAACCATTAAGAACGAGGTCGTAGCAGCGCGCACGAACCTTAAGTGGGTCGCTCTTCATGAGGTGAATGTCTTCAGGGTTAGGCATCGTGAAAGGGTGGTGAGCTGCAATTGGATTGCCATCTTCATCAAGGCCTTCAAACATCGGGAAGTCTGTAATCCAAACGTAGTGATGTGGTCCTTCACTGACTGGAGGAGCACCGAGCGTTACACGAAGTGCTCCGAGCACCTTGCAGGCCTGTGCGTATTCATCAGCAACGCAGAACACAATGTCTCCCACTTGCGCACCGTCAACTGCTGCAATGGCTGCGATCTCAGTTTCGTTGAGGAACTTTGCAAGTGGAGAATCCACGCCGTCTGAAGTGATGCGGAACCAAGCGAGACCCTTCGCGCCAAGTACTTTTGCTTGCTCAGTCAGTTGATCAAGCTTTGCACGAGAGAATTCAGCACCGCCAGGAACACGAAGTGCTTTAACAGTCGGAGCTGAGAAGGCCTTCACTTCAGTTGTCGCGAATACTTCCGAGAGGTCTTGGAGAACCATGGCGAAGCGTAAGTCTGGCTTGTCTGTTCCGTATTCATCAAGTGCTTGGTGCCAGGTCATTGAGCCAATGGGGCCGGGGCGAGTTCCAGTGGCAACTTCAGCTGCATTAAGAACTGCTTCAGAAACGAAGGCCAAGATGTCTTCTTGCGTTACGAAACTCGCTTCAAGGTCGAGTTGTACGAATTCAAACTGGCGGTCAGCACGGAGGTCTTCGTCACGAAGACAACGTGCGATTTGGTAATAACGATCAAAGCCACCAACCATGAGAAGTTGCTTGGCGATTTGTGGACTCTGAGGAAGCACGTAGAAGTCACCTGGGTGCAAACGTGAAGGGACCACAAATTCGCGTGCGCCTTCTGGAGTCGGTGCCCAAAGCAGTGGCGTTTCAACTTCACAGAAACCCTGAGCTTCCATTGAACTGCGAAGTGAAGCATTAACGGCAGCACGAAGACGAAGGTTTCGCTGCATTTTTTCGCGGCGAATGTCTAAGTAGCGGTACTTGAGACGGACTTGCTCATCAATGTCAACGCGCTCATCAAGTTGGAACGGTGGTGGTTCTGCCGCAGAGAGTATTTCGACGGTGCAGTCAGTAAGTTCAACATCACCAGTAGCGAGCTTGTCATTGATGGTGCCATCGGGACGCTTTGTAACTGTGCCAGTAACGCGAATTACGTATTCAGAGCGCACATCTACTTTGCCGTCAACCACTACCTGGAGAAGCCCCGATCGGTCACGAAGGTCAACGAACGCGAGGTGCTCACCGTGTTCACGACGCTTAGCAACCCAGCCACAGAAGCTCAGTTTCTGACCGATGTGCTCAGCGTTAACTGATCCGCAGAGCATGTCACGCATGCTGGTGGCTTCATAATTCTTTGACATTGTCACTTCACTTCGTTATTAGATTGAAAATCGCTGTAGTCACAGAATCTCGAGAAACCTGGCTCTGTGCCTGCTCGTGATCCGCGCTACGTAGGTCTCTAATCGTAACCTGACCAGCAGCCTGTTCTTGGGGACCGATGAGAAGTGCGAAGCGGGCTCCTGATTTATCGGCGAGTTTCATTTGAGACTTCATTGATCG
>Ga0208616_1000029_pt1 | contig 61712 bp, 86 predicted proteins | sample CryBogCBE16Oct07_FD_184575 | JGI IMG/M metagenome (GOLD analysis project Ga0208616, IMG submission 184575) | Freshwater microbial communities from Crystal Bog, Wisconsin, USA - CBE16Oct07 (SPAdes) (version 2) | ecosystem: Environmental > Aquatic > Freshwater > Lake | place: Crystal Bog... | reverse complement strand
TGTTGGATTGCTCTCTGCAACTACAACTTATCCAATAGAAACAGAAGGTGGAACTTTTGAGTTTATTCCACAATTTATTGCTATTGCCCTAGTTGAAAAAGCTTTTGAGAAGGTGCTGAAATGACTCACGATGAATTGCTGGCAAGAATAGATGAAGAAGGCGAATTTCAGGTTCAATATTTTGATGCTAAACCTAAGATGATTTCTGCCCTTCGTGCAGTAGTGGAATTGCATAAGCCTGATTGGCGAAACCAATGTTCTCACTGCCTAGAGCCTAACGACCATGATGAGTTGAATAAGAACTACCTTTACCCCTGCCCAACTATTCAGACTATTGAGAAGGAGTTGGGATGATTGTAAACGGACATAGTATTGTTTATCGTGCTTTTGCTGGGTGGCATTGTGTAAAGTGCAGAGCAATAAACGAAGCCATAGATAAACAATCTTGTCGGAATACTAAGAAAAAGTTGGTTTTACATTGAAAATAAAGATAAAGAAGAGCTGATAAACAGAATGATGGCACTTGTAACAAGAACTGACGGGTGATTGGGGAAACCCTTGACAGAACCTTGCTTTCAATGCTACAATTAGATTTCAAGAGCATATAGCCCTTGATTACGATAACTAACCCCACGAAAGTGGATACGAGATAAGGAGAAATACATGCCAAATCCAGAGATCACTCTGAAAGGCAATCTGGCTTCAATGCCTGAACTAAAGAAACTATCAACAGGTTCATTACTAAAGTTTAGAGTAATAACCAATGATTGGGTAAAAGATCAACAAGGTAATTGGTCAAACAAAGATACTTCGGGCTGGAATATTGAAGTCTGGGGAGAAAAAGCTGACAAGCTAAGCAAGCATCTAAAGAAGGGCTCAGGCGTAATGGTCATGGGCAAGATGCGAGAACGTCTATATGAAGACAAAGATGGTAACAAGCGATCAGTAGTTGAAGTAAAGGCTGAAAGCGTTGCATTAGATATTAATTCCATTGACAAGGATAGCTCTACCGATTCGGGCGATTCTGTATGGAATTCCACAGGAGATATTCCCTTTTAATCTCCACACAATGGTCGTAGGCAGGTAAGAATGTGTGGGGAGTGCTGGTCCAAAGTACTTACACAAGACCCCACACATCACCATAATTATATATAAGAGCGGAATAAAATGAGCGAAAAACAGAAAGGCATTTTAAAAAAATAAAATGTTAAGATTCCATTGGATGCATAGATTTGAGTATGAAAGCTCTCAGAGCGGGATTGTTCAAATGGCAAAAGACTTTGAAGAATCTAATATAAATTCAGTATTATTACCATACTCAGCACTTGGCCCAGATTTTCTTATGTATGTTCCAAAAGCTTTGGAAGAAACTAAAAAAATTACTTTTATGATGGCTTTACCCGCATATGGAATACTTCCAGAATATGCTGCAAAAATATTTAAAACAATGCAAAATTTTCCAAAATCTAGGTTAAGCATAAATTTAGTGGCTGGCAATTTTGATCAAAAAGCACAAGAAATTTTGTTAAAATATTACCCTTGGGACTCTTCAATGGTTGATTCTCATGAAAAAAGAGTGGCTCTAACTGAGCCTTGGGCAAAAAAATTTTTTATGCTTATGGAAGGTCAAAATACAGAATTTTATGTGGTTGGATCATCAGATCAAACTTTATCGGTAGCTAATAAATATGCTGATTATTTAATCATTTCATGGCATGCTTTAAACCATGAATTTCTTTCAAAATTAACAAATGTAAAACCAGTATTGGTTATTGATCCATTAATTAAAACAGATAAACCAGTAGAATATTTTGTAAAAAACCCAATGGATGCTCACCCAATATTTGGAACTAAAGATGAAGTAATAAATCAGATATTGTCTATATCAACTGAATTTAATATAAATGATTTTATGATTTCTACTGATCAAAAGAATATAAAGCCGATAATGGATGTAATTAAAACTATTACAAATGCCGAAAAAATGAGCGAAAAACAGGACCCCAATGCTTGAAATTTATGGTATAGCCATATCAGCATACGCCATAACATTAGGTCTATATATCCTGATATTAAGGCTGATACAGCCAAATAAAGACAAAACGGGCGGGAATTAACCAATGGGTAACTATTGCCTAGAATGTAATAACAAAGCTAACTATATACATATAGACTATATAGAGAAATACACCAATGTGACCTATAGTTGCCAAGAGCATAAATGCTCCAATTGCAAGCCTTTTAAAACCCCGCCCAATTTAAAATATATGAGAGTCAAAGGCTTTCTTAGAAACCCTTTTAGATACTTTAGAATCAAAAAAATAACCCAAGAAATAGTTGATAAGTGGTATTTAGAATAATTCATATGTGGTGGATTTTGCTGCTCCTATGGTATTTATTTCACTGAAAAGTGGAGAATAGTGGAGCAAAGTGGAGAATATACTACATAGATAGATAAATAAATTCAGTTATTAAATATATATACATTATACCTAGTTATAGAGCATAACATATTGCCCATCGTAATGTCAAATTTTGTGCATATGATAAATATCACATAAAAAATGATGTGATTTTGCACACATTTTAGACAATTTTGATGTAAATGTGCACAATTTTGATCTATTTTTAATTAATTTGTGTGAAAAATGATCCATTTTTAATATTTTTATTTTAACATACATTTATATGATCAAAATCACACACAAATTGTTTGACTAAACAAATTTTATATTATATACTAGATGATTTTTTTATTCCAGAGATATTTTATTATGTTCGTAATGTATATATTAAATAAAAATGAAAACCTTTTGGCTCCCGCCAAAAGCTCCAGAGATTTTTAGGCCCGTTCGTAATCTATTTTTTATGTGGCACGGCAAAATTTAAAAAAGATACAAATATATATTTAAATAGATAAACCCCCCAAGCTGCCGATGCTTGGAGGGTTTGTTGTGGACTTGGCTGACGCCTGATCGCCCCTATCTATTTTGGATGAACTCGTTACGTGCCTCTGTAACTCGTCCAACGGTTCCCGTCAGGCCCAACTCCCTAAAGGAACCATAAATCGCTTTGCATTCTTCGTGCACTTCTTGTAAATGTGCAGGCACCACTGGATGTGTTGCCATAATGATTATGTAATTGACAGCATACTGCAACATAGATTCATTAACGTATCTAGATTCGTGTAACATTTTATAAGATAGTGCTGCTGGAGAAACATCTGAGTGTCCCAAACCTTTTACAATTGCTTTATGTGTCTTATCCATAGTTACTCCTCTTCCGATTCTGATTCTAGCACATCATCTTCGTCTTCGTCAAATTCTACGTCCTCAACAACACCTGCATCAAACATCCAGTCACGGATGTGCTCATACAGATCATCTGACCCATAGTCTAATGAAAAACCATTTTGATCAGCATTGTTGTAAAACAATGCCCAGAATTCCTCAAGGCTCATGGTAACGCCATACTCACCTTCGCTACCTTCTTGAAAGTCCCTATATAGGTCCTTGGCTATGTCCCATGCATATACCCAAACCAGGGGCGGGAATAACTGAAGATTGCTAATCCTATCAATAATGTCATTGATATCTTTATATGTATCCATCATACGTGTATGATCTTGTAAATCTAATTCATTAGACATTAGAATTCTCCATATCTTGTTGGGCAAATGAGATGTTATAAGTCAATTGATATAATTCTGTGAAAGCGTCTAATTTACCTTTATAGAATTCTTTATGATCTGGATTAGATCTAGTTAACATCATATTTTCTGCTTCTAACATAAGGACTTTTAGTTCACCATGAATTATATCTAATCCATTAATCCCCGCCCTAACTTGTTTTATAATACGAGAATCTAATTTATCAGACATTTGCCTCCTCCATTACATGTTCGTTGTGGTCATCTTCTGCTCCAAATGAACATTGCGGACATACATAGTTTTCACAATCTTCACAATACTGTGGTTCTTGTTCTAACATCAAATCACAATCAGAACACTTCCATGTATATTGTTCATCTGACAATAATACACCTCTGAGTAATTCTAGTTCTCCGCCCCAGCCCGTTTCTTCTTCATATGACAATGTGAATAAGAGGTCGGGATACTGAGTGGACAATGTAACCAGAGCAGGCATAGGAACACCCCATGCTGTATTAAAACTATAATAAACTACTTTGTTATCACCATTATCTGCAGGACCTTCCATATATGTGAAATCATGATCCTCATTAGATGATTTAGCAACATCCCACTTGGTGCCCCAGTTTCTAACATTCCAGTTATACCAGTCATCTCCAGATCTATCATAGATATCTTTGCTGTGATCAGGTTGGCTAGAATATGCTTCCATATCTGTTGGTTTAATTATGTTCCAGAAAGCAAATACAGGATTTGGATATGTGGTAAGTTTCTTCTTCATCTCCCCAGATTCTATATCCCATGAGTCATGGACAAGAGAGAATGGTTGATTGAGTTGATCTACTAGTTTAGTTATAGATTCTGGCTTACCCTCTGCAGTAAGTCCGTTATACACCCAGTTCGGCATTTTATTCTTCTTTCTATTAGTTGGGTTTATTCTGAAACTTGAATAATGCTATCTTGCTTAACATCTTGATAAGTAATCTCCCACTTATCAAAAGTGGTTTGAGTAGAGATACGTTCGGCTTCCTCAGGTGAGTCAGCCTCTACATCTAGGCAGTAAGATATAACTTGTGTGTTATAGACTTCATATTTTGGCATTTGTATCCTTTCGTTGGGTTAATAGGTTCATTGTATCAGAACCCACCGACAGCCGTCAAGGGCTGGGCGGGAGTGTCGGAATTGAATTCTAAGTTATATTGTGCTAGAGTATATACAGTAAAATTACATCCTTGGTTATATGCCCATTTACAAGCATCTGTGAGACTTTCTGTCTCATATAGTGGATATGGACTCTCATAATCATTATCTAAATCATTATATATTTCATATGAGTTTATTCCACCTGGTGAGACACTATAGTCTATTTCATATATTCGTAAAGTTTCCATGCAAGCATTCTATCAAATAAAATTCAGTTGGTCAATTAAATAAAATCAAAGTTGAGGGTGATTTTTCTCACATCGTAAAGGTGATTTTTATCATAGTCGTAAATGTCCGATTTGTCTGATTTGTTCCGCGGCCCAAACGTCCCATTTTTGTCAAGTGGGACACGCCTGGTTTTATACTCTGCCTTCTGCCATCAATCCTTCAAAGAATTCATATGCTAAATCTAATCCAGCTAGAATTTTAGTATTCTGATTTGAGACTGACTTTTTTGCAAGACCAATGGCATCCATCATTAGTCTTACATCATTTGCATCATATCCCATCATGTTAATACCTCCACAAATTGTTCTAGCCCGAACTTCATACTTCCGACAGTAATTGTTTTATTAACTAAGTTAATTTCTTTATATTCATATTGTTCCTCTGCGGTTATTTCTGAGCCAATATAAATACCATAGCCAGTTTCTGAATCCCGCCCGAGTTTAGTTAGTTGGTCAATGATAATGCGAACGGCATAAGCAGTATCGCCCATCTTTATGCGTGGCATCGCTGCGGAAACAGCAGACTGCATAATTGCGACAGCCTCGTCTCCATCCCAATGAGCATAAACATTTATATTTTGAGAATCAAAGTTTGTCGTTACTATTGTATAGTTTGTTCTTGCACCCATTACAGCATCATTCCTATCGCAAAGATAACTGCTATGGTTAGTGGTATTGCTACATAAAGTAATAAGTCCATTTGGCTATCCTATCCTATTAGTTGGGTTTTGTAAAGTGGGTGGGAACTTGAACCCCACCCACTAAGATTATTTATTTAGAGATACTTTGCAATAGACTTGAAAGTCGTTGCATTTACAGTTTCCTCGTCGGTCATCTTTAAGATGCGGATAGCATTTGAGATTTCCTCAACCATTTCGTTGTAAGTGTGTTGGTGCATTTGTGTGAAATCACGCTTTGGTTCAGCAGGAAAATCAGTTCCATTTGTAGTAATATCAAAATCTACATTTAGAATATTATTCCAAGTGCGGTAGTTTGTGCGGACATTTGTAGCATTTGCAACATTTGATACTGCATAGTCAAATAACTGCTTTTGCCAAGCCTTAAATGCTTCTTGATATTGTGCTTCATATTGTTCTTGATTAGCATAGTCTTTTTGGATTTGTTCTAACTTATCCTCTAAAGACTTGATTACTTTAATAGTTGCTACTTTTACAGATATTGCTCTTGATGCCATATTTTCTTTTCCTTTGTTTGTTGGGTTGTTGGGGTTTATTCTACCACCCCCCACCGACAAGCAGGGGGTAGAGAAATCTAGTCGTTACGGGGTAGGTCAGGCACGACAGGCTTTGTGTGCCAAGCCTTTAGGATCTTGCCTTGAAAGGCGGTAATAATCTTTGCCAAGACCAACTCATCTGCACAAGTAACCTCTACCTGCATATTATCCAGAAGGTCATATTCTACACCAGCGGTGATGGCTTTGCTAATCCCGTTCGCCATACGAGCACGAGACGGGACTTGAATAAGGGCTACTGCCATATTAACACTCCTCTACTGAATATACATCAAAATCTAATACTTCAACTTCGCCATATCCAGATACATTTAGATTACTAAATAACATATCACTCAGGTCATAGGTATCAGTTAAATCTACTTCCATAGTTCCAGATACATTTATGGTTGCAATATATTCAATAGTCTTAGTTAATGGGATACCAAAAATATCTGCAATTTGCAATAATGTTTCTTGATCTGGAGAGTCTTGATATACATCAGAAATAAGATTACGGAGTTGGCTTTCTTTGCCCCACCAATTATTTTCTGCTTTACGGAGTTTGCGGAATTGTTCCATATCCCACTCTAGTTCGTTCATCTTGCGAGTTTCATAGGTTGTTTCACCATCAGTAATAACTTTGTAAGTAACGAGTAGGTTTGGATTATAGTCAGTTGTAAGTTCCATTGTTTCCTCTTTCTTTGTTGGATATATTGTAGCATCTACCACCGACATCAAGGTCATCTGAACACAGCACTTCGGACACATTTCTGCGTGTGGTAATCCCTCAGACTTGATAATCATTACGATATTAGAATCGCAATTTGTGCATAAATAATCCCATTTATACCAGGTTGGTTTTTCATTTGTATTCATCATAGCAGATATTGTAGCAAAATAATTATGGGTAATCAAACGACACGCCGTAAAACCCAGGGTGATTAATATCACATCGTAAACGACACGCCCGACCTCGGGGGCGCGGATTTTTTTAAAGCTTTGTCAAATCAACACGCCGTATTTTATTTTGCGATCTGGACGGGACTTGAACCCGCAACCTCCGCCGTGACAGGGCGACGATCTAACCAATTGATCTACCAGACCAGAATGTGGTGGGGCTTTCGCCCCACCAATTTATTAAGCGAGAGCAAGAACCTGCTTAACAATTTTATTTTTTTCTGCAGTAATAACAGGATCAAATCCGCTTGCACCTGCCATTAGTGAATCTCCACCCTTACGAGCAGTGCGGAAATAATCTAGGCGTTCAGTTAGAGCATTTACAACACCCCAAGCAGTGCCTTTGATATTAGCATTTGTGTTTGAATTGTGATACAACTCATCAAGCAAGAGAACTTTATTTTCCCACTTTTTGATTGAACCTTTTTTATCCAATTCAGGCTTTGGATACATCGTGTTGATAATTTTGCTAAACTTAGCGTCATCAACTTTTGTTTCAAATAGTGTTTGTGCTTGCTTTGAAAATTCATCAAAATAAGCAACTGATAGACCTAGTGCCTCACGAGCAGCAGCAATTTTGCCATCTACGGTTTGTGTGTGGCGAATCTTGAAAGATTGCTTAGCACGTTTCATAGCAAAATTAAGTGTGTTTTGGCAACGGACACGAACAGGTGTAATTGCAGTTTGAACCGCAACTGATCCATCGTGAGAGGTATAAATAACCAAATAAAGATTTGTTTGATCATTTGCACCTTTTGGATCTAGTACTAGAGTGTTTGGAATAGACCATGTGCCAAATACTACACGCCCACCCTTAAGTGATCCCGCAGAATCAACTTTTACATCAGGGTTTGAATCGTGTAGATTTTGTGCGAATGCAAATAAATCTTCATTCTGCACTTCTTTGTAGCGTGATCCTACGGTGGCGAGAACATCTTTTTCGCCATCGTTATATGGGTTATCACGCACTACAAGATAAGAATCGCTAACCATATTATAGGTAGGGACTAAATCTGCAACAGGTTCTAAACGAACATTCCAATTTGAAAGTTTCGCAGAATCCATAATTTGTTGAATTGTAGGTGTTTCAACATCGGCATCCCATACGTGATTTGCAAATGAATGCCACGCAGGTTTTTGGCGGGAATCAACAAGAGCAAAAGACACTTCGCCTTTTTCTACTTCTGATTTATGTGCTAAGTTAGACATTAGTTTCCTTTCGTTAAGTATCCCTAGTCTAGCATATAGAACCGACATATGTCCATTCTTAATAATAAAATAATCATAAATTTGTCCAAAATGTCCGATTTCTTGAGAGTGATTAATATCACATCGTAACATCGGCGTGTCGGCTTGACAGGGCGCGGAATTTTTTTAAAGCTTTGTCAAATCAATTTTTATTTTTAAAAGTTTTATAAATAAAATTAATGAATGCAAATAGGGCCGTATAACACCATAACGTAATTATACGACCCCACATGCTTTTACCCCGTCCCAGTTAAATTTAAATAAATAAAGTTAGATCTTGATCCATAATTTCATTAACGTCTACACCGTTAACTTCTGCAATTGCATCCCATAGATCTTGTTCATTAAAGTCACCGTCTGGATACCATTGCATTAATACTTCATCTAATGATTTACTCATAGTCTTCCTCCACGTAGTCATCCTGGCACCATGATTCTAAGTGATGCGATTCAATAATTGCATATGCGGGAGCACTAGTTTCACCACGCCATAAGACACCTTCGGGTAATTCAATACTACGACCTAGGTCCTCTTCCCAGTATGCATCAATAGCATCTATGCATGGCTGCACCATTGTCAGCGGGACGGGTGGATAATGATTAGATCTTAAGTGAATTCCAATAGCAGTCTCCATACCTATATTTAAATCATTACTTGCTAATTCAGTGGCGAATACACTACCCATTATTTTCTTCTCCTTCAATTTGATCAAACATATTTTCTAGTTGCATGGCTTCATCCGCCATTTTATCAAACTCATCACCCATAAGCAAGTGTGATAGTTTAGTTGCAGTAAGACTTGCAAGAATTGTAGAATACTTAAACATTAGATTAGAGATCCGATCTAATTTCTCAGTATCCCCGTCTGCATATTCCCATGCAATTTCACGAGCAGCAGTCATCACATCAATATCAGTAATGCATTCGCCCACAGTTTCTCTAATTTGAAATAGTGTTGCCAAACTCATTACATCACCACCTTAAGAGTTGCATAGGTATTACCTTCATTTAATTCATCAAGTATTGGCTGAAGTTGTGGGGCAACCAAGGCTTTTAGCATTCCTTCAAGCAGTTCTACTTGCTCATCATTAGATAGTGCAAGCAGGCGCCTAGCGGTTGGATTAGTTTCGTCTAATTCAGTTACGAATTCTAGCGAGTGTTGGATTGAGATAGTCATTTATTTATTTTCCATTTCTTTAGTTGGGGTATTAGGTTTATTATATCAAGGGGCACCGACACGGGGAGACTATAAGTCTCCCATTTCAGCGTCAGCCATGCGGGTCATCATCCGCCACATGTCCTGCTTAAGGACATCATCAGAGCCATATAAAGATCCATCGCAGTCATTTAGCTCATGACCACAACATGGGAAATCTTCACAAGTATTCATTTAGTTTTCCTTTCTTTCAATAATGGAATAATAACACATTGCACCGACACAAGCAAACGACACGCCGTAAATTGCAGAGTTGTAATTATATGATCTTAATCACATGCGACACGCCCGACCTCGGGGGCGCGGAATTTTTTGCAGCTGAAATTATTTTAATTTATTTTTGTGTTTTATTTTTCGTGAATATTTTTTCTTTGATGGAATTGCAGTCGCAGCATTACTGCGACGCAACTCTTGAATTCGCTTTACTTTTTCCATAATTTTATTTCCCACTAACTTTTCCATTACGATAAAAATGTCTTGTGTGCATTTTGCCAGATGCTTCAATTAAATTTACAGTTGCAAATTCATCAGCAAATCCGTGATCAACAAATTTGTTAAAAGAATTTACTGCGTCAAGTGCATTTTCATACCATTGTTGCCAATGGACAGGTTTTCCGTCATATGCGACAGTAATTGAATAATTTGAATATTTCATTTAAGCCTCGCTTCCTGCGAATAGTTGGTGATATTCAGCAATTTCATCTGCTGGAATTTGGTTAGGGTTGCATTCGCAATATTCAAAGTCATAGTCGCCGTCTGGTGATACCCAGCCCGTCATTCCTTGACCATAGCAATTTGAGCAACTTACGATTTCGTCTAGTGCATTTTTTTCTATTGACATTAGTTGTCCTTTCTTGTTAAGCATTTGCATTTATTTAATTGTATTGTATCACCTGCCACCGACAAGGTGGCTAGGGTATCGCATTCATCGCAGATAAAGATATCAAATAAATCAGTCATTATTCGTCATCCTTTCCAATATAAATTGTTGTCCAGAAATCTGGCTTAGGATATCCCTCGCCATTCCATTGTGGTCTTACTTTTACCGCATAAGCATAGCAACCCTCAGGGGTTGAGATATCGCTACGGATATCTGCCTGCTGAATAATTCCCTCACGGCGGGAATTAAATGAACGGATAAATTTACCCTCTAGGGCTTCAGATATTAGCATATATTAGTTATCCTTTCTTATAAACACTCTAAGCAGTTACACTTAGGAAAACTGTTAGAGAATATTACTTGTATTAACCAATTACGTTGAGCCATATTTAGCCCATAAGTGGATTTTGCACCACCATTGTTTACATCGTGGATAATACGATTTTCTAATTGAGCAGATATGCCCAATTCTTTACCTATATTTACTTTATTTAGTGTAGTCATTTTTGACCACCTTTCTTTATTTTTAACTATCGTTAGTTTAGCAGACTTTCTGCTGAATTTCAAGGCGACACGCCGTTGATTAACTAACTTTTTTTCTTATGTAATTTTATATAATGGAATTATAACACATAAAATCGCTACTATCCAGTATACTGACGAGTAGTCTCAGTATTTGGAGCGTCTTAAAAGTGATAAATATCACACCGTAAACGACACGCCCGACCTCGGGGGCGCGGAATTTTTTGAATTTTTATTAAGTTAAAACATTTTAAAAATTGAGCCTTTTACGGAGATCGCTCAGCTCCCAATTTATTTAATTATGATTAACGGTTTTAAAACACTCTTCCCAAAATCTATCTGAGTCAAATCTTTCGTTATCCGTTGAAAACATTTCAATAAAATCATTTACAAGATCTTCAAAAACTTCTAAACGAATTTCTGATCCGTATGAATTTAGAATCTCTGCTGTTGCAACATAGTCTTTACGGGTCATCATTTTATTTTCTCCCCCAGCAAGCACGAGAAAATCTTTCTGTGTCAAACCTATCATTATCTTTTTTCATTACTTCAGAAAATTCGCTTACCAAATCTTCAAACTCTGTAATTTCTAAAGAGGTTGAAAATTTTCTCAAAACTTCTGCGATTACAATGTAGTCTTTTCTTGTCATTTTATTTTCTATCCTTTTCTAATAGGTGAGAGTTCTTACTTACGACATTGGGCGAGAACACTCTCTAAACTGCCCCTGTTTCGTTTTATTATAGCATTACTTAGAAGTTTTTACCATAGCGAAACGCTTTTGACCATTTGCTAGAGTTAGTTGCACTCTTGTTACTTTATTACTTACGGGTGAGAACTTTGCAATTCTGCCTGTAATTCCTGTTTTGCTTGTTGTGAATAAATCACCGATTTGATATGTATATCCTTGAATTGTCATTTTTTTTAGTTTTCCTTTTTTTTTCTTGTTGGGTTTTGGTGAGCAGTTTCTAGTCTTGCTCAGGACTTTTCAGGTATTTCCCGAAAGTTAGAAAGTTACTGTGGTAAATCTTTCCTCGCCATCAACATCAAGCAGAACTAAAGTCTGATTTGGTGTCTTTGGTTCAATAGCCTTGATTACACCTGTAACCTTGCTCTTTTGTGTAGTGAATAGATCGCCTACCTTGTATGTCTTATTTTCTAGAGTCATTTATTTGTCCTTTTCTTTTGTTGTTGTTGATTATAGTCTAGCATAGACCACCGACATCATAGAACCTCGTCAGGGTCAAACTCCCCGACATCTACGAAATCAAAGTCTAATTCGTTATTCATTTCATATTCATCATTTTGAGCCTGCATAAAATCGGCGGGATCTAGTGATGATCGTGTATCTGCATCAAAACTGTATGTATAAGTCATTTATCTGTCCTTAGTGTTTCTTGTGTGTGTAGAAGTTGAAGTGTGTTGTATAACCTTTTATATTGTGTGGTTTAATTACTTTAGCATTAGCCACCGACATTACTGAAAGTAGGGCTACTACTAGTAACGATATAATTAGTCTTTTAATCATTTGTCCAATTCTTAACATCTTGTAGCATATAGTAGCAGAAAGGTATCGCTAACACAAGCGACACGCCGAGGATAAAGCGTAGTAAATATGTAAGATAGATCACACTAGCACCTCTCTATCTGTTACTTCTAGGCTTGTGTAGAGGATAACGCTATCCTCTGCTACTAGGTCAAGGTAGGCGTTAGCCTTTTCCTCTGTTAGGAATAGCAGGCGAGGGGACTTAGTGAAAGACCCATCACTATTTATTGTAGTATAAGTAAGGAAATAATTATGCATTTATTGCAACCCCATTTACATATTGAATAGGCTTAGGTGGATTATAAGCCACAGTGCCACAGCGATAAGAACCGCTAGACACTAGGGCATAGCCACTAAGAGGGTTACCATTTTGGTAACGGATAGACTGATTACAATACACACAGGTAGTAACACCTGCAGGTGTAGCAGTAGAAGGAGAGTGTAATTTATAGTTAGTCATTTATTGACCTACTTTCTTTTAATTTGATTAGACTTTCTAATCTCTTTCCTTGCCTAGATTATTTGCTCTATATTCTAGAGGCTCACTAGGATTATCTATATTTAATTTTTCTTATAGTAGAATACTAGCATACTATTTTGGAAAAATCAAGTCGCAAAACGGACATATCGGACAATTTTGGTGTGATATACACCACATTTGGGTCAAGATATGCATATAAATCGGACATTTCGGGCGGACTATCTTTTTTTTAATTTTGCGTTTCAAACGTGAATCATACACCAAAAAAATCCATTAACATTTTGATCAAAAGTGATTTTTAAGCTGGATGTAACTAAATTCCTAGATCAACATCAGTGATATAGTAGGTCTCATAAAAATTTTGAGCAATTCTACGATGCAAAACGTGATAAAAAATTTGGCGGGAGATAGAAAGATCAGCAAAATCAAACTGATCTAGATATTCAAGAGCAGTTTCAGCACATTTTCTTGATGTAGCATGCTTTCCTTGGAGTGGAGAAGCTGAAATTTTATCAAAACACTTGTTCATAATGCTTAAATCTCTTAAAATTTTGTCGGGAGTCCAGGAATCTTCTCCTCTATCTTTCTTAGCTGGATAAATATGACATGGAGATATAGCAAATGTACCTCTTGTCCAATGAACTGTAGGAAATTTTGTTCTAATCCAAGATTCTTCTTCTTCAAACCATTCTAAAAGTCTTTCAACACGTTCATTTCCAGAATTTAAAGCTTTTTTCCATCTATTATCAGCAATATGTTGTTTTCCATTACGATTTCTACTTTGAGAAAAGACGGGAAGCCGAGAAACTAAATCATTAGCCTTAATTTCTTGCATATTGTAAGACTTTCTCTCTATTTGATAGTTAACTTCTTCTAAAGACGATCTTCTTGGTCTAATTTTGCCCAATTCTCTAAGTTCTGAGTCAGAAGAATCTAAAAGATACTCTGTTTGATTGTAATGGGCATCTAGACCATATTTTAAATGATCTAATCCTGAGACGGGAATCTTAAAAGAATACTTATCTGTATAAATGTGATATAAATCACAATCATTATCTATTTGATAATAAATATTGTGACATAGATCACTAATTGGTTTTAGGGTCATATTGTTAAGTTAGCATTAAATACACATCTAATGCTATTTTTGGTAGGCGGGGAGATAGAGTGATAATGAGATCCATCAATAATAAAAGCAGATCCTCTCTTAGGAGTAATTCTCTTCCATATGGTAGCTTTTTCTAATTTTTGATCTGATGCTGTTTCTTCATACAAAAATGTATCTCCATCAGAATCATTTACATAGTATAAAAAAACATAATGTGGATCATGAGTATCTACATGGGGATATAGAGTCTTTTCAACTGGACTGCATGGAGTAATGTTAAATTTTAATCTTGAAACACCTTTAAAGTCTACATTATGTTTATCTGTAAACTTCTTAATTAATTGAGTTGAAAGGTCATAAATTGGACCATCGGTAATCTGAGGCACATAGGAAAAATAAGGTACATCTTCAGCATGAGTATTTATAACTCCAGTATGATCTAGGTAGTTATCCTGAGTATTTTCAAAATATCTCCAAGCTATCTGCTTTGAAAAATATTCTTCTTCAAATCTTTGCATTTCTTCTTCCGTAAGGAAGTTATCATCATATACAAATAATGACATTATTCTTTATCCTCTTCTTCAAATATAAATGATGGGGCGGGAGCAAGAATCTGTCCAGATTCGTGCAATTCAAATAACCCCTTAGCATCAGCACCTAGCTTATCTGCAATAATAGATAACATATCATAATTACGCTGGGACTGAATAAATATTGCACCTAGAAGTTCACGGATATTTTCATGTATATCAAGTATATTCTCCAATATAGGCGTATTTAGTTCTTCTTCTATATTACCCATTATCTACCCTTACTATCTCATGTGTTATATGATCCCATTTATTGGCTTCCATTCCCGCCGAGTTATTTATAATCAAATCCCCATTTTCGGCGTTATCCATATGAAGCCAAGCAATATCATGAGTCAATTCTACTTTTGCTGCAAATATGTGATCATTTCCCTGTTTGATATGGATCAATATTTGACATTGTTCTTCTTTCTCGTCAAACGGCTCAATGTATGCCCGCTCAATGTATATTTTGGCCATGTGAAGATTGAGACAATAGTGGATAATCTTCCGACATCATATTGTTGAACTCCTCCGATCCTATCCAAAATATATTTCCCAATACCCGCCATGCAAAATTTGATCCTTCTGAGAGATGTTTCTCAATTGCCCAAGACAGAACTTCTGAATCCAGTTTCCGTCCCGCCTCAATGAGCATCGTATAATCTATATCTTTAATTGTGCGAGTTGAGAATATAGCATTACTTCTTGATGGTTTAAATGTATCAGGAATTGTTTCATCTGTCAAGTAATCGCATCTAAATACTTTACATGGAATTGTTGGTCTATCTTCATAATCTCCGCATCCTTCATTTATCTTTACAAAGAAGCAAGGTTTTATGGTACCATCTTCCATCATTCCCATAGGATGCCCTTTAATATCTGCCCTAAGATATCCTTCGCAGCATTTCGTACATCCTTCACAGGATCTATTATTTACAATAGGAAGTAAATCCATTTCTTATTTTTGGCTCACTGATAAATTAGTCGTTCGGCTAAATCGCCAGGAGTTACAGTATTATCAGGATTACCAGTTAAATCCACTCCAACAGCCTTATAAGCCAATGAAACCAGTTCTGAGCAGATTACCCCGTGACGCATTGCAAGCCGTTCTAAAAGGCGAGTATTTGCCAAAACCTTAAGTCCCAAAATTCTAAGGAATATGTTTCCAATATCTAAAAATCCATATGGCTTTCCTACAAAGCTATGTGCTGAATTAATTATATTTTGACGAGTTTGAGCATTTAATTCTTCATGTTGATTCCAAGCAATTTTTGGATATTCAGATGCAAGAGAAATTACTACTCCTGTCGGACGAGCCTCAATTATTTGACCATTGCCAATATAAATAAAAGCATGATTCCATCTTGAAAATGTTCCAAGGCGAATTAAAAATCCCGCCCATCCATTTGTCTTAACTACTCCGTAGTCTCCAAGTCTTGGTTCATACGCCATTTTGTACCCTCTTCATTCTCTTTAATAAATTTTCATATAATTGTTGTCCTGCTACATTTTTGTAGCCACATGCTAAACATTGTAGCACAACTTTTTCATCTTCGTCTTTATGTACCAGTTGATAAATTAAGTCTGGTTCATCCTTGTGCATAGGACAGGCGAGAGGTTCTACCGCTCCCGCCTGTGCTAAATTGTAATACTGTGAAAAAACTTGAATTTTCATCAGTATGCTATGTTCGCCTTCTGAAATACAGATGTGACATATTCACGGACAGATGGGTTGCCTGGAACTGGTTTGCTCCAAGTAGCCATATTGTCAGCTCTTGATGGGTATAGGTGTGCTGCAACAACCTTTTTCCAGTCTTTGTACTTTGCAAATGAAACCTTTAGCTCACTAATGATTCTTGCATCTTGTACCCATTCTGGGGCTTGGCAGGCACTCTTATATCCCATAAAGTTGTTCCATGTTTCGTTCATGTATTGGAATGCTCCACATGCACTACTGGAATAAGACTTGCGTACATAGGCTCCAACGCCACCAGTTTCCTGGGACTTGATTCCGTTTGCTAGTCTTGAGATTATTACCCTTAAATCTACTCTTTGTTTTAAATTTAGCATTTTGCTATAAGCGGGCATTTGAAAAGTTTTTCCAGTGGATAAATCATTGATTAAATAAATTGTCTCACTGTTTTTTCTTTTATTATTTAATATATCTATATTAATAATATCTTTAATATTAACTAAATTAATATATTTATTAATATATAATATATTTTTATTATACACGATAGTTGGTGCTGTTAAAGCGTAAACCTTGGAATTTACTCCAAAAATTAATGTGATAATCATCACACTTATCATAGTCCACGCTGTTCTTATCCTTGTTCTGTTCTCATTGTTCATTTTGAACCTCCTTGAGGAAAGAGTAGTAAAATCTATCCTATCATGATATACTGGTAAAAACAAGTCAGGAATTTAATGAAAATCTCACTTACTGGTGCTCCAGAGTATATGGATCGCAATGTTGGATATGGTGAAGCTTCTTATCATGTATTCAAAGAGTTTGAAAAAAATGATATAGAATGTCTAATTGGATCACCTAAACTAAAAATTGGAATGTCATTTATTCAACCTCCTTTATTTAAATTTGGAAAACATCAATATAAAATTGGTTATACACCTTGGGAATCTACAGATGTTCCCAGGGAATGGAAATCTAATTTAAAAGATGGCATAGATGAACTTTGGACAACTTCTGAATGGTGTGCATCTGTATTTAAAAATTTTACTGATAAACCTGTTTTTGTATATGAACATGGAATTGAAGATTCTTGGGTGCCTGTAAAAAGAAAAATTGATGAGTCCCGCCCATTTAGATTTTTGCACATAGGAGAACCTTACTTTAGAAAAGATGCTCAAGCAGTAGTTGATGCTTTTATAAAATTGTTTGGCAATAATCCAAATGTTGAATTAATATTAAAATGTACCAGAATGAATACAACCAGGGTGTATGACCCTGTTTCAGGCAGAATCCAAGGCTCACCTGGAGCATTTTATCCAAACATCAAGACTATTGAGTCTTTACTTTCCACAGAACAAATCAATGGATTATATGATTTGTGTGATGCTTTTGTATATCCAAGTTGGGGGGAAGGTTTTGGATTCAATCCACTTCAAGCAATGTCAAAAGGCATTCCAACAATTTGTACAGAATCTTGGGCAGCATATGCAAGATATATTACAGCACCATTGGATTCTAAATTAGTTTCATCACCTTGGCCAATATTACATCCAGGTGAAATGTATAAACCAGATTTTGATCAACTAATGTTTTATATGAAAGATGTTTATGAAAATTATGAAAATTATAGTGACATAGCTTATACTAATGCATTTTTAGTTCATAAAGATTATAATTGGACTAAAGTTACAAAGCCCGCTATAAAAAGATTAAAAGAAATTCAAAACTCTGAATTTTAAGAATACCTTGTGGTACACTTAAGTTCTAATATTTTAAGAGGAGTCTCCGTGTCAAATACAATTGAAAATCCCTATGAAAACTTTATTGCATTATCTCGCTATGCAAGATGGTTAGAAGATGAAAACCGTCGTGAAACTTGGGGTGAAACTGTAGACCGTTACTTTAACTTTATGGTTACTCAATTGCGTGAAAAACACGGATATACTCCAGATCAAAAAATTGTTGCAGAACTTCGTGATGCAGTATTCAATAGAAATGTTATGCCATCCATGAGATCTGTTATGACTGCAGGTGCCGCATTAGAAAGAGAAAACGTTTCTGGATATAACTGTGCATTTCTTCCTGTAGATAATGCTCGTTCATTTGATGAAGCCATGTACATTCTTATGTGCGGTACTGGAGTAGGATTTTCCGTTGAATATAAGTACATCAATAAACTTCCCGCCCTTCCAGAAACTTTAGAAAAATCATCAACAACAGTTATTGTTGGGGATTCAAAAGAAGGATGGGCTAAAGCCTATCGTGAATTTTTATCTCTTTTGTGGGCAGGACAAATTCCACAAATTGATATCAGCAAAGTTCGCCCTTCAGGTGCAAGACTTAAAACAATGGGTGGAAGATCATCAGGTCCACAACCACTAGTAAATCTTTTTGACTTTACAATTCAAATATTTAAGGGAGCACTTGGTCGTCAATTAAAGCCTATTGAATGCCACGACTTGATGTGTAAGATTGGTGAAGTGGTTGTTGTTGGTGGAGTACGTCGCTCTGCAATGATTTCTCTTTCAAACATAAATGATATTGAAATGGCAGCAGCAAAATCTGGTAATTGGTGGGAAAAGAATGCACAACGTTCTTTATCAAATAATTCAGTAGCTTATTCTAGAAAACCAGAAATGGCTCAATTTATTGCAGAATGGAAATCGCTTTATGATTCAAAATCAGGTGAAAGAGGTATCTATAATGTGGCAGCAGCCCAAAAACAAGCAGCCAAATATGGTCGTAGAGATCCTGAAATCCACTATGGAACAAACCCTTGCTCAGAAATTATTTTACGTCCTTATCAGTTTTGTAATCTTTCAGAAGTCGTACTTCGTGAAAAAGATACAGTGGAAGATGTTGCAAATAAAGTCCGTCTGGCATCCATTTTAGGAACATGGCAATCAACACTTACAGATTTTAAATATATCCGTAAAATTTGGAAAGATAACACCGAAGAAGAAAGACTTTTAGGAGTTTCATTAACTGGACAATTTGGACATAAGTTTTTTTCAGGACAAGAAGGGCTAGATAAACTTTCTACAGTTTTAGATAATCTTCGTCAAATGGCAGTAGATGTTAATATTGAAGAGGCAATGAAAATTGGGATTCCCGCCTCAGCAGCAGTAACTTGCGTTAAGCCTTCGGGTACAGTGTCCCAATTGGTCGGGGTGTCTTCAGGAATGCATCCATGGCATTCAGATTATTACATTAGAACTGTTCGTGGATCTAAAAATGATCCTATTTCAAAGTTTTTAAAAGATTCTGGAATTCCAACTGAAGATGATGTTATGAAACCAAACGATACTTATGTGTTTTCTTTTCCAGTAAAAGCACCATCGCATGCTATAACCAGAGATAAGTTGACCGCTTTGCAACAGCTTGAAATTTGGCTGGTATACCAACGTCATTGGTGTGAGCATAAGCCATCAATTACTGTTTCGGTAAGAGAAGAAGAGTGGATGGAAGTCGGAGCTTGGGTTTATAAGCATTTTGATGAAGTATCAGGAATCTCATTCCTCCCATATTCAGAGCACTCATATGTTCAAGCACCTTATCAAGAAGTTGATAAGGCTGGTTATGAATCTTTAGTTGCCACAATGCCAAAAACCATTGATTGGGCAGCTTTATCAATGTACGAACTAGAGGATTCAACCACTGGAACCCAAGCACTTGCTTGTGTTTCGGGGGAATGTGAAATAGTAGATATTAATCAGTAAAACTTAGGGATTTATAGCCCAAGATGTTATAATAATTTATAATCCTACCTGTTGGGAAAAATTAGTTTTAAGTTGGTATAAATGGCGGTAAGTTCTGAAGAAAATGTAAATTTTAGGGTTACACAAGGAGAAACCTTTAACCTAGAATTAACTTATGCTCATACTTACCAAGATACATATCAAAGAGAAATAATTGATCCAATAGATATTACTGGGTATAACATCACTATGAAGTTCTATGACAAACCAGGAAGTAGAAATTTAGTTACTTCTTGTACTATAGGAAATGGAATAACAATAGTGGATCCAGTTACTGGAACTCTTGATATTCAAATCACACCCGCCAAAACTAGTGTATTTATTTATCCAAGAACTTATTACAAAATTGAAGCAATTGACGAATATAACCAAGTCTATGTTTTTTTACAAGGTTGGTTTGACGTAGAAGCAGGAATATTGTGAGTGAAAATGTAATTGTAGTCAGAGCCAAGGGAGCCAGAGGATCATCTGGTGCTCAAGGCGTACAGGGTATCCAAGGTTTAACAGGATCTGGTGTTCAAGGTGTACAGGGTATTCAAGGTACAGCGGGAACTTTAGTATTTGACGTCGCATTAGTATCTTTTACATATGAAAAACAATCAAACTCAACAACATGGAATATAACACATAACTTAGGTTTTAGACCAAACGTTATTGTTATGGATTATGGTCAAAATAACATAGAATGTGATATAGCACATATTGATGAAAATAGACTAACTCTGACATTTTCAGAAGCTATTTCGGGATATGCATACTTGTCTTAGGACATAAAAACTAAATAAAAGGGGAATAAAAAATGGCAAAAACATTTTTAACAAATATCAATCTTAAGGGTAATCAGCTGTTAAACGCAGTTATTCATTCTGCTTCCTCAGCACCTAGTGCTCTAGCAGCAGGACAATTATACTTTAATACTGGAAATAATACATTTTATTACTCAACTGGAACGGGAACAGGAAACTGGTCACCAGTAGGAGTTCAATATATTTCATCAGTAGGATCACATCTTTCTGTAACAGATGGAGTGTTAAGTGTAGATCTTTCAGGATATCTTACTACTTCAAATGCTTCTTCAACATATCAAACACAAAGTGGACTTGATAGTGCAGTAAGTAATCTTGGATATGCTAAAACTACAGATATCCCATCTTTGTCTGGATACATTCAAACAGGTGATGATGCAAGCTTAACCAGTTTAACTGTTACACATAATGGTAGCACTGGCGAAAATATTAAAATTGGTGACGATGTCTGGCTTGGAGATGTCAATATTTCCAACACCTTTAACGTAAAGGGTGTAGAGGATCCAGCACAAGGTTTCATCTCATTTGGAAGCAATGGAACATTAATTTCTGGTGCAGGATCCCATAATTATATTGGATTTAATGCAACTGATGTATTGATTGGTTCTAACAACGATATCGTTCTTAAGCCTACAAGTGGTTATGCATATATTGGTACCCAGCTTATTGATGGAAGCAACCGTATTGCTACTATTGGTGATATTAATGCTGATAATTATGTTAAATCTGTAAGTTCACCACTATCTGTTGATATGAGTGGAAATCTTACTATAGATCTCGGAGCATATTTAACAACTACAGATGCATCTTCAACATATTTAACTCAAACAGATGCTTCAAGCACATATTTGACACAAACAAATGCTTCATCTACATACTTGACTCAAACAGATGCATCTAATACATATGCAACTCAAACATCATTAAGTTCTTACCTAACAACAACAGATGCTTCAAATACTTATTTAACACAAACTGATGCATCCAATACATATCAAACATCTTCAGGACTTGATTCAGCGATTTCTGGTTTAGGTTATGCCCATACCACAGACATTCCTTCACTTTCAGGATATGTAACTGAGACGGGAACAGAAACTCTTTCTAATAAGACAATTCAAGGCCCATTATACTTTAATGATAACGTTACTGTTTCTAATGAAGGCGAAATCGTTATAGATTCAGGAACAAATAATTTCCAAGTTATTGCTATTACAAACGATTTAGATCTTGTATCTAATAGTGGAAATATCATACTTGATGCTGGTGGCACTGTATATGTTACTTCTGCCACCTCTGGTAATGAAGTTGCTACACAAGGTTTTGTAACTGGTCAAAACTACATTACCTCTTCTGGACAGTATATTCAGTCTGTTGGACCAGAATTTTCAACAGCAGCAAATGAACTTACATTAAATACTGACGGAACTCTTTATGTAGATGGTTCTAATAACCTTGCCGTTCAATATAGCACAGGTCTTACAGTAGATGTTGATGGAAAGCTCATCGTCAATCAAGACACTATCGCATCTAAGAACTATGTAGATGCAGTTGCTCAGGGTCTTAATGTTAAGAACTCTGTAGCAGTAGCTACAACTGCCAACATTACTATCGTTGGCGCCACACTTTTACTCACAACCAGTATTGATGGTTATACTGTTCAAAATGGTGACCGAGTTCTTGTTAAGAACCAAGATGATGCCACTACAAACGGTATCTATGACTTCACGCCAGCTGCTGGTTACACCCGTGCTGCAGATGAAAGCACTCCTGCAAAGGGTGACTTTGTATTCGTAGAGAACGGTACAGTTAACGGTAAGACTGGTTGGATTCTATCTAATACAGATAGTTTTGATTACACTTGGACACAGTTCTCTGCTGCTGGTGAATACACAGCTGGAAGCGGAATTACAATTTCAGGTAATTCAATTAGCTTCAAAGCTTCAGATGTAGTATCTGGTTCAACATATATTTCAAATACTTCAGGTGTAGTGCTTGATGTTAATCTATCAGCAATTGAATCACAACTTGTTACAGATGGATTTGTAAAATCTTCAGATATTACAACTGTTACTCGTAAGTATGCATTAGATATTACACCAGCAACACCATTTAATACAAACACATTTACAGTTACACATAACTTAGATACAGTAGATGTTATTGCTCGTGTTTATCAAACATATGGTCCAGACAATGGTGCTGATGTTGAAGTAGATATTAAGCGTACATCCAACAATGCTTTGACGGTATCATTTGCTACCGCCCCAGCATCTGGAGAAACTTACACAGTAGTCGTAATCGGCTAAATAAGATATAATAAATTATATGGGGGGAGCGGGAATAATCTTCTCTCTCCCCTCAAAATTATCAAAGGAGTAAAATGGCTAAAAAGTTTTTAACACCGATTGAATTAGTTCCACTGCAAAGTGATCCTTCTAATTCTCAATCGGGTACATTTTACTTTAATTCTAACCTAAAAAAAATAAGATATTTTGACGGGAATGTTTGGGGATCTTTACAAAAAGAATATGAACTTTCTCATACAATATCAAATAACACATCAAATGTAATTGACGAGTGGAATGCAACAGCATTTACAACATTAGAATACACTTTACAAATTAAACAAGGAACAAAATTACGTTCTTCAAAATTAATGGTTTTAACAAATCAAAGTTTGTTTTATTATACAGAATATAGTATAATTGAAATTGGCGGACAAATAAATGGTTTGCAAATTGATACAATAAAGACAAGTTCTAATGGACAATTAGTAATTCAAATATCAGATGCCACAAGTAATAATGCCCAGGTAACAATTGTTAGATCTACAATAGCCTAAATTTAAAGCATTATTAAAAAGGATAAAATAAAGACATGTCACAAGTAAATTTTAAATTAAGTGAGAATATTGTACTTAATGGATATACCTTATCTGCAGAAACTTTAGATAATGGTTTATACTTTAATGGAGATAAACTCGCAACAGAAGGTTATGTAACTTCTGCTATTTCTGGTATTTCTATACCACCCGCTTATATTACATCAGTAAGTTCTCCATTAGCAGTTGATTTAATTGGAAATCTAACTGTAGATTTAAATTCATATCTAACAACTTCTGATGCATCAAGTACATATGCAACCCAATCTTCGTTGAGTTCATACCTAACAACGTCTGATGCTTCAAGTACTTACCTGTCACAATCAGATGCATCTTCTACCTATCAAACCCAATCAGGACTTGATGGAGCAGTCAGTAGTTTAGGATATATTACATCTTCTGGTCAATATATTCAATCAACAGATTCTAACTTTACAGTTACATCTAATGAATTAACATTAAATAGCACAATTTCAGTATCTGAAATTGATGTTGCGGGATCTGGTGACTTTACTGTTACTGGTTCTGCAAATATTGTTTTGAATCCCGCTTCAGGAAGCAAAGCTTATATTGGTTCAGTTTCATCTAATAATGAAATTGTTACAATGGGCAATGTTCCAGCAGGATATACAAATACAGATGTAGATAATCATTTATCTGGCGGAAATGGAATAAACTACTCATCTGGAACAATTAGCGTACATAACGGTTCTGGATTAACATTTAATATTGCTAACCAATTAATTGTTGATACAGACACAATTGCTACAAAAGATTATGTAACAGGATTAGGATATGTAACTGAGACGGGAACAGAAACTCTTTCTAATAAGACTCTATCTAGCCCAACAATTACTGTAGGTTCTGCACCAGTTTCTTTGGATGCTACAAACATTACATTTTGGGTTGCTACTATTGGCGGAGGCGTAAAGCAAGCCAATTTTGAGTTTGATAACGCATCAGCAGAAGCAATCCACACAGCATATCCATCAGGTGGAACCGCACTAGTAACCTTTACTGGTGCTACAGACCTAAATGGTACTTGGCCTCTAACGCTTGGTACTTACTACCCAGCACCAGGTGCACAAGTTGTTGGAACATCAACAAACGCTCACTGGGCTACAATCAGCGCAAGTACCTATCCTGATGCTAATTTAGCCACTGCTTACTCTGGAATATCTGCGTCTGTTGGTACCTTAAGCACCATTTCATCAACTGAGATTTCATACCTAGATGGTGTTACCTCTAATATCCAGACACAGTTAAATTCTAAGCTTGTTTCTTCTGATTTAACTGGTTATGCAACCGAGACCTATGTTGGAAATCAAGGATATATTACATCTTCTGGTCAATATATTCAATCTGTTGGAACACATCTTTCAGTTGATGGCTCTCATGTATTAAATGTAGATCTTTCAGGATATGCACTTACTTCAGACATCCCGTCACTTTCAGGATATGCAACTGAAACCTATGTTGGAAATGCAATTAATGATCTTGTAAATGGTGCTCCAGCAGCACTTAATACATTGAAGGAGCTTGCAGATGCTATCAATGATGATGCTTCTTATGCTTCTACTATCACTACCGCCCTCGGTAATAAGCAAGATACCCTTACCGCTGGTAATGGTATTACACTTACTGGCTCAACAATTTCTCTTAATCCAGATGTTATCATCAACTCTGTATCTCTTACAGATGTTGCTGAAGGTATCAAGGCAGAGACAGTATTGTTTGGTAACAAGGTTACTAGCACATATGCTAAGGGTTCAGCACAATCGCTTTATACCTTTACAACTGGCACAGTAGCTTCTGATATTCTCTTGAATATTGTTGACTCTGCAGGTAACTCACGCACATCTAAGCTTACCGCCGTGTTTAACGGTGGAGCTGCTCCAGTATGGACAGAATACGGTATCGTAGACTCTGCTTCAACTGGTGCTCTTTCTGCAACAGTTTCATTCTCAGGCAATGCAATGTCTGTAAATGTTGCAGGTTCTGGTACATATGCTGTTTATGGTATGGCCTCAAATATGGCAACAGCCTAAAGTTAAATAGTGGGGCGGGAATTAAAAACTCCCGCCTTTACTAATATTATGATAAAATACAATTAGAATTAGTATAGTGGTTGTCTGCAGACAAAATTTAAACCATTATATATTAAAAAAAGGAAAACAAATGGCTTTAACATATAGAATAGAAGATAATAATTTAGTAAAAATCTTTGATCCAGAAAAAGAAGGATCGTTTAGTCAACCAACTTGGCCAAATGGAGATGAATGGGCAAATAAAGAAGAAGCAGAAAGATGGGCAAAACTTTTTATATTGTCTATTGAAGATAAAAATGCTTTGAATGCTCCAAATGAAAGAAATACGATAGGAAATAAAAAGATGACAGAAGAACAAAAAGAAATGATTAAAAATATAGAAAAAGCAGAAACAGAAGAAGAAAAAAAAACTGCTGAAAAAATATTTTTGGATAGTCTTTAAAAATAATCTATCATAGATGTCTTAGACAAATTAAAACTATGATTTATAAAAAAGGAAAATAAATGTTTTTAATAGGAATTGGAAATCAAACTAAATACACAGCATTCACATTATTGGCAGACAAAACTATAGGATATACATTGGTGCCAATTTCAGGATATTCATATTATACAAGTACAACAGGTTCTTCGGGTCAAGGATTAGCTGTAATTGGTTATTATAATAGTTTAGCTTATACAACAGATGGCATTACTTGGAAAAAAGTATCTACAGGCATAACAGGCGCAACAAAAATTATTTATGGAAATAATATTTGGGTAACATTTAATAATTATAAAGTTTATATATCACAAAATGGCGTTGATTACAAAGAATCTTTAACAATGCCCGATTACATAAGAGATGTTGTATTTTTAAATAATAAATTTTATATATATGTTTCAGATAAAAATATTTATGTAACTATAGATGCAAAAAATATAATAACTTCTTATTCTATAAATTTTGACTATGGAATCTTATTTAAGTCAAGCAATACTTTGTATATAATTTCTAATGGTGGCAGATACCTTATTTGGAATGATAATTATCGTAATACAGGTTATTTAGTAGACATAGATCCTTCTTTACCATCATCAGATTACAATGCAGTAAGAAACATAAGTTTAGCAAATGATAAAATATTTGTTACTTATTCAAGTAGTTATGGTGGAGACAACAAAACATTTGTAATAGATGCAAGTACATCTAGTGCTTATGCAAGTACAGCACCTCAATTACCTTTAAACAACTTTATATTTTCATATGGAACTTATTATGCAATTACTGCAGGAGGAATAGTAATATCATCAACAGATCCAACTGGTACATGGAATCAAGAAAATTTAAAAACAAGTTTAACAAATTATAAAAATTCTGGATTGTTTAATGAATTAAACGTAGCCCAAATAGACGGTTTTTCTAATATTGTTTTTGATAATCAAGGTGCAATAGCAACAGTAGATAATACGGGTAATATATATATTAAAAATACTTTTTCAACACAATGGTCAATATTTGCTGCTAATAAACCACAATATGCAGGATACTTTTTAGGTTATGCAAACCCTTATTTTATATATATGGATGATCATAATAATTTTTATTATATTAATTCATCATCTTTAAATGCAGATAATGGACCAGTTTTTTATCCAAATTCTGTTGGTGTAATGGATTCATTTGCAGAAGCAGGAAGCTACAGAATATATAATAAAATAACTTTATTTAATAATAAATATATACTTACTAATACAACGGGAGGCGTTGCTTATTGGGAACCTCTTTCACCACATTTAGCAAAAAGCGGCACCACGTTAGGTAGTGGTCAATATTGGTCATTGCCAATAGAAGGAAAAATAACAACTTTGGTTCAAGTTCAAGTTGCAATTGGCGGTCAAGGAGACGGCTCTGGAGGACAAGCCGAAACCCTAGCCCCAGTAAAAGTTTATACTGTTCCAACTGGTAAAATTGCAACAATTTCTCAAATTAAAGTTATTAATTTGCACTCAGCTTCAATAACTTATGATTTAGGTAAATTATCACTTGGTCAAAAATTAAATCAAGCAAATAGTATTAAATGGGATACAGCGCTTGCTGGAAATGCCACTGATATTTTAAATCAAACAATAAACATGGTTGCTGGAGATTCAATTACCGTACTTCCTTCAACCGTAAATACTGTAGATGTTAAAGTTTACGGCATAGAAAGTAATGCTTAAGTAAGTGCTTTAAGGCGGGTTTTTAAAAACCCGCCTTATCTTAACAAAGGATGTTTAATGTTTAGAATGTCGTTATACGCCCACCCGCACGTTAGAAGGTCTGGCTCGTTTTTTGGATATGCTTATACATATCAAGAAATAGAAAAACATTTAAAAAATTATCAATACAATGATGAAAAACTTAGTTTAGATTTAAATAGTCCAAAATCTAAAATACAACTTTATTATGGTTCTCCACCAGGATTTTTTTATAATCATCAGTATAAAATTCAAATGACACAATGGGAGTCTACCTTAGTACCCCCGCATTGGGTAGATCATGCAAGAGATTATAATGAATGGTGGACTGCAAATCAGTTTGGAGCAGATGCATTTATTAATGCAGGCGTGCCATCAGAAAAAATACACGTATTTGAACACGGAGTAGATGCTTCTATGTGGACACCTAAAAAACGTGGACAAAATGATGTAATTAGGTTCTTACACGTAGACTCTGGTTCTCCAAGAAAAAGAGCTGGCTTTGCAATAGATGCATTTAAAAAAGCTTTTGGAAATAATCCAGATTATGAATTAACCCTTAAATATAGTCATCATGACGCAACACAACAAGACTGGTTTGATCCACATATACTTGAAACATATGGAGAATGGGAAACATTAAATATCAGACATATTAGAGAAAATATGTCTATTGAGCAATTAATTAATCTTTTTCATTTTCATGATGTACTTATATATCCATCAGAAGGAGAAGGCTTTGGCTTAATCCCGCTTCAAGCACTTGCGACGGGGATGCCAGTAATATCAACCTCTAAATGGTGTTCATACGACAAATACTTTAATGAAAATATTATAGAATCTCATTTGGGAATATCAGATGTTGTTGAAACTTATACAAGATTTGGAGATGTTATAATACCTCATTTTGACTCTACTGTTGATTTAATGAAAAAAGTAGTTAATGATTTTGATAACCAATCAAATATATTTTATAATCAAATATTAGAAGTTGTTAGTGAATATGACTGGCAAAGATTAACAAAAAATACTATGGACTACTTGGTTAATAAACTGGGGCGGGAGATGTTTGAAAATTCTACCGAATATTTAAATTGAAATATTCAATAATACACGTTAATGATCGTGCTAAAGAAAATATAGATCGTAATAAATTAATATTAAAAGATTTTGAATACATTGATGATATAGAATATTTTGATGGAAATATAGGTAATGCTTGGGATGTTTTAAATCACATGGGAATTAAAACTGATGTGTGGAACCCATATGATGGAAGAACTTTTCCACCACTGCCTGGAGAATATGGTATTTGGGTTAGCTTAATAAATATTTGGAAATATGTTGTTGATAATAAATTAAAGTCTATTTTAGTTCTTGAAGACGATATTGCATTACAAGAAAATTTTGTTAATTCTTTTAATAAAACAATACAAGATCTTCCATCAAGTTTTGATTTTTTATCTTTATATTATTTTAGTGAACAAAATAAAATTGAAGATCATTTAAGTATAGGCTCTGATAATATTCAAAAATCATACAACCAGTACTCCGCTGGACAAGCAACCCTATACTCATATCATGGATGCAAAAAATTATTAAAACTTGTAAAGATTAAAGGCATAGAATATACAACAGATTGTTTTATTTTTAATAAATCTCAAAATGGAAGCATTGAGGGTTATTCTATTAAACAAGAAAATGATTATTTTTTAAAACACGAATACGTTAATGTAAAGTCTTTAATAGATCCAGATAATTTAAGAAATACATCAGATTTATGAATAAGTTTTTTGAGAACTTGCCAATATATTATATAAATTTAAAACACCGCACAGACAGAAATAGCTTAATGTTAGAGCAATTTAAAAAATTAAAAATATTTGATTATTATAGGATAGAAGCAATTAATAAAAATGATGTTGTTGAATCTCATAATATGTCAAAATCAGAGGTTGCTTGCTCAATGTCACATATTTATGCATTGATTGAATTTTTAAAGTCAGATAATGATTTTGCTATGATTTGCGAAGATGATTCTGATTTTTTTAATTCTTTAAAAATAGATTTTAATTTTTATGAATTAATAAATAATAATGATCAAGACTATTGCCTTCAAACTTCATTAACAACAAGAGAAGAAGATTTTTTGTTGTTTAAAATTAAAAGTAGATCTTTTTGGGATTTTGGAACAATGTCATATATAATAAATAAAAATTATGCTAAAAAAATAGTTGATGTTTATTTTTTAAATAATTATGTTAATTTTGATAATTTTCAATCAAGAAAGATTAATGATCCACGAGGCGGAACCATAAATACTAGACCCGTAGCGGATGAACTAATATACTCTTTATGTGATGTAAAAGTTTTTCCTCTTTTTACATTTAACGTTGTTAAATCAGATATTGGAAGCAGTGATGAATATCAAAGACAATTTGTAAAAAGTAGAAAAGAATTTTTAGATTATTGGAATAATATAAAAAATATAAAAATAAATGATATTATTCTGTAACAATTTGATTGTTCGTTATATTCCACAAAATATTTTTATTTTTTAATAAAGCAATTTGATTCATAATATCATCATATTGTTTTTGTGAAAAATCTTGAAAAGGTTTATATGTCTTGCCAGTTATAAAAGACTCTCGTCCATTTCCTTTATCATCTATAAAAATAGGAAAATCATTTTGATTATGTGGATTAAATATTTTTGTTGGTGTATTTTTTATTAAATATTTTTGAAGATATGCTTCGTCAGTCCATTTTGCAATTATATTGTTATTACGATCAATAGTTCTTAACTCTATTGCTTCATTTACCATTTCAAGCATTTTTTCTCTTGTACCGCCAAAATAACATGTTTGAAAATAAATTTTTTGATAATCTTTGGGATCTATATATGCTGAAGATAGTGGATTTTTTTCATAATGCTCTGCATTATCACCATCTCTATTTACTCTATGCTCAACAACAAAAATTTCAGAAAACATTTCATCTTCTGTAAAATTTCTAAATATATTAGAATCTGCATCTAAACATCCAATATAATCATAATCATAATCTATTGCAATTTCTTTGCACATATCAAGTTTTAATACTGTGCTTTTATCCCAAGTATCAGCAATCTTATGATGAAAAATTACGTTAGTAGAACTTAAATATTTTGAGGGATCTTTATCAGCAACAAAATGAAATGTTAATTCAGCACTTCCTTTATAAAAATAATTTAGTCTATCAATAAGCTTTATTGCCAAAGGAAAATAATTGTTTGTACCCAATACTATAATTGCAACTTTTTTATTATTCATTTATAAATTATAGCATATATAAGATGTATGGGGTATAATGTAGATATGAACTATTCTGGGGTAAGCGTAGCAATAACTGGCGGGACGGGTTTTATTGGATCCCATTTGATTAATCATTTAATTAAACATAATGCAACAATTTTTGTTTTATGTCGTGATAAATTTAGTAATGGTGTTTTAAAAAGTGATGAAATAAATATAGTATATGGAAATGCAACAAAAAAAGAAGACGTTGATTACTTTATAGAAAAATCTAAACCAGATATATTTATTCATCTTGCAGCACAAACTCAAGCATTATATTCAATGGACTATCCATATGAAACAATTTTTAACAATACAATAAGTACATTAAATATTCTTGAATCGCTTTCTAAGTATAAAAAATGTAAAATTGCTATAGTTGCATCCAGCGACAAATCCTATGGAAAACTTTTAAGTGATGAATATACTGAAGACCACATTTTAGGAGGAATTTTTCCATATGACGCATCAAAATCTATTACCGACATACTTGTAAATACTTATAGAAATACAAACGGTTTAAATATTACTTCTATTAGACATTGTAATGTTTATGGGCCAGGTGATATGAACTTTCAAAGACTTATACCAGGTATAGCAAAATCTAAATTTAACAATAAAGAATTTTTATTGCGTAATATGGGCAACGATATAAGAGAATATATATACATAGACGATGTAATTGATGCTTATGATTATGTTATTGAGTATCTTGAAAAAAATAATGATATCCCCGCCTTTAATATAGGATCAGGTGATAGATTAAGTTCTTTAGAAGTATTTAATATAATTAATAAAAATTTAGAAAACAGTATTAGTTTAAAGCTTGAACCACCTGTTTATGGAGAAATAAATAAACAAATAATGAATTATGATTTATTAAATGAAAAAACAAAATGGGTTCCAAAATGTTCTGCAGAAGAGTATATGCCGTATACAGCAAAATGGTACATAGATTATTTTAATAAAAATAAAAAATTATGATAAAGGAAATAAGACCATGGGGATATTATTATATCTTAAATGAATCAAATAATCATAAGACTAAGTATATATTTGTATCTCCTAATAATAAATTATCTTATCAAAAGCATGCACAAAGAGCAGAGCATTGGTTTATTGTTTCTGGATTCCCGTCCGTTACAATAAACGGAGATATAAAAGTATTAAGTCCTGGAGATTCAATAGATATAAAAGTGGGGGATGCTCATAGAATAGAAGCTCTAGATACCCCTGTAGAATTTATAGAAGTACAAACAGGTACATATTTTGGAGAAGATGATATAGTTCGCTTAGATGATGATTATGGAAGAAATTAATGAAAATAATAGTAACAGGCGGAGCGGGATTTATAGGATCCAACCTAGTAGATAAATTAATATCATTAGGTCATAATGTAATATGTATAGATAATGAATCTGCTGAATGTCATGATCAATTTTATTGGAATCCCGCTGCAGATAATTACAAATATGATATATGTGATTATAAGAAGATAGAACCATTATTTGCGGGAATTGATTATGTATTTCATGTTGCAGCAGAAGCTAGAATACAACCATCAATAGTAAATCCACTACAATCAATTAAAACTAATATACTTGGAACAGCAAATATATTACAGGCATCTAGAACCCATAATGTTAAAAAAGTTATTTATTCAACTACATCATCTTATTATGGTAAAAAAAATACATTGCCAAATGTTGAAACTCAAATAGAAGATTGCTTGAATCCATATTCTGTATCTAAAGTAGCAGGAGATAAGTTGTGCAAGATGTATTTTGACCTATATGGGCTAAAAACTGTCACCCTTAGGTATTTCAATGTATATGGTGATCGCCAGCCTACAAAAGGTCATTATGCACCAGTTATAGGGTTATTTTTGAAGCAACGTGAAAACAATCAACCTTTGACAATTGTCGGGGACGGGACTCAAAGAAGAGATTTTACAAATATCCAAGATGTAGTAAATGCCAATATACTAGCAATGACCACAGAGTTAGATACATATGGAGAAGTATTTAATGTGGGATATGGAAAAAATTATTCTATTAATGAAATAGCAGGAATGATATCTGATAATGTTACATTTATTTCCGCCCGCCCAGGAGAAGCAAAAGAAACACTTTCTGATACAAATAAAATTAAAACACAAATGGGCTGGGAGCCAAAAGTAAATCTTCAAGATTGGATTAAATCCCATCAATAATTAAGATGGATACAGATTTGTGGGTTTTGGGTGGAGACCTTTCTTCTTAAAATATTTACAAAACCTATCTGATAGGATATAATAAAAAAATGAACCTTGTTCAAAAAGCTATTGAATCTGGTGGATCAATTACCCCACTAATAATTCCCGCAGACGTATTTCCTGGGACGGGTTTAATGAATGCTTCAGTTTTTAAAGACGATGACGGTCAAATACTATGCATTATTAGACATATAAATTACACCTTATACCATTCAGAAAATAATAAAAATTTTCCTTCAGTTTGGGGACCACTAGCGTATCTTCATCCAGAAAAAGATATGAATTTAAGAACTACCAACTATTTATGCCGTCTAGATGATGACTTTAACGTTGTTGATTCTACAAAAATAGATACAAGTATTTTAGATATTTTGCCAGTTTGGGAGTTTGTTGGCTTAGAAGATGCCAGATTAGTTAAATGGGATAATAAATATTATGCAATAGGTGTTCGCAGAGATGTAAAGTCAAATGGCGAAGGTAGAATGGAATTATCTGAAATAGAGTTAGATAAAGAAAAATGGACTGCTAAAGAAATATCAAGAATTAGAATACCATCTCCAATTGATCAAAATTCATATTGTGAAAAAAATTGGATGCCAATAATTGATAAACCATATCATTTTATTAAATGGACATCTCCAACCGAAGTTGTTAAAACATATCCAGAATTACCCGAAAGATGTGAACAAGTTTTTAAAAGTAATTCAAAACCTTTTTCAATAGATCAAAGAGGCGGGACACAATTAATTCCTTACGGCAATAATTATATAGCTATAACACATGAAGTAAATTTATTTAATAATTATTTAAATCAAAAAGATGGAAAATATCGTCATAGATTGTGTGTTTGGGATAAAGATTTTAATTTAATAGGAATTTCACCTGAAAGTTTTTCATTTATGGATGCAGATATTGAATTTGCAGTTGGAATGACTTTTGTCAATAGCGATTTAATTATATCTTTTGGTTTTCAAGATAATGCAGCATTTGTATTAAAAGTTCCAAGAAATGTTATATCGGAAATGTTTGATGAGGCTATAAAATATGAATTCAATTAAAAAAATTATTGAAGATAATTGTTCAAAAATTTTAGACCCAATAGTAAATTTTGATATAGCAAATGAATATGAATATTTAAATCAAACTGCATCTGCCATATCTTTTTATTTAAGAGCATCAGAATATGGATATGAAACAGAACCCATAATTACATATAATAGTTTGCTTAGAATTTCAATATGCCTTGATAAACAAGGAGAAAGACCAAATAGCGTAATAAATTCTTTATTACAAGCAATACAGTATATGCCAAATAAACCAGAAGCTTATTTTTTGCTTTCAAGTTTTTATGAAAGGTTGGCCAGGTGGCAAGAATGCTATACCACCGCAGAGCTAGGGCTTATAAACTATAAAAGAGATCAAAAATTACCCATAGGGGTAGACTACCCTGGACCAAATGTATTCTTTTTTGAAAAAGCCGTAAGCGGTTGGTGGTTAGGAAAAGAAAAAGAATCTTTAAAAATATTCAATGATTTATTGGGTCAAGATTTACCTCCAAATTATATAGAGGCAATTAAATATAATTTAAAGGTAATGGGAGCAAAATAAATGCTTTTATTTATCAATTTGGTATACTTATAGGATATGAGCCTGCAAACTACCAAGGGTTTTAATTACCCCGAATATACAGATACACCAGATGTCCCAAGAGACATCTTTGCCTTGGCTTCAGAAATTGATAATTATTTAACAACCAATAGAGGTCCACAAGGTATTCAAGGTGTACAAGGTTTGCAAGGTATTCAAGGTGTATGGGGTTTGCAAGGTTTGCAAGGAACACAAGGAACACAAGGTGTTCAAGGAACACAAGGTTTACAGGGTTTACAAGGAACGCAAGGTTTACAAGGAACACAAGGATCACAAGGTTTACAAGGAACGCAAGGCGTTCAGGGTGTTCAAGGTTTACAAGGACTACAAGGTGTGCAAGGCACACAGGGCGTACAAGGCGTTCAAGGTTTACAGGGAATACAAGGATTAACGGGTCCAGCAGGTCCAGCAATTGCAATTACCCCAGTAGAAGCTGCAACAACAGGACCACTCTCTAATTCACCAACATATACGGCGGGAACACAAATAGGTGCTGATGGTGGATATGGATATCAATCTAAATTAACAGCAACAACATATGGTGCATTAACAATTGATGGATATACTCCGACATTTGAAGATATTAATGATAGAATTCTTGTTAAAAATCAAACAGATCCAAAACAAAACGGTATTTATAATTTAATTCAAGGTGACTCAACTCATTATTGGGTATTGACTCGTTCATCTGATTTTGATAACTATGGAACAATTGAAGTTCAAACTGGTGTATTTACAACAGTATACGGTGGAATAAATAATTTAAATTCAACATGGATGATGAATAATCAAGATGGTTCAGGGGTTGATGAAGGAATAGTAATAGGAACAGACCCAATAACTTGGATAGCAACAAATGGAGTTGCAATTCAGGGTATTCAAGGTATTCAAGGACAAGCAATTCAAGGAATTCAAGGTATTCAAGGAACTAATGGAATACAAGGAGTTCAGGGAATTCAAGGTATTCAAGGAATCACAGGTTTGCAGGTACCAGTAGTTTCTAATGCAAAAACAAACAATTACACCATTACCTCATCTGATTATAATAAATTTTTACAGATGAATGGTTCTTATACATTTACTGTAGATACATCTTTAAGTTCCGCCCCAACAGGAACACAAATAAATTTATTTGCTTTAACAACAGGAGTTTCAGTAGTATTTTCTGGAGTTACTGGATACTACACTCCAGGTGCAAAATTAAGAGACCAATACTCTTTAGCAACTTTAGTTTGTATTGCAAGTAATGTTTGGGCTTTAACAGGAGATTTGAGTATATAATGCCAATTTTAGGTTCAATAGCAGGAAGCGGTAAATTACCACCTAGCGCACCAACAATAGTTTCAGCCACAAATGTTGGGATAAATAGACCATTTAACAATGGAGCAGCAGTAGTTACCTGGACAGCGGGAGTTCAAAGAAAATACCCAGATACATCTTATACAGTTACTTCTTTTCCAGGAAACTATAGCACTACTGTTTCAGCATCAAGTTTAACAGCAACAGTTCAAGGATTGCAATCTGGAGTAAATTATGTATTTACTGTAACAGCAAATAATCAAATAAGTTCTACTCCTTCATCAAGTTCTTCTTCTGTTTTTGTAACAACCGTTCCAGATGCCCCCGCAAAGCCAAGTTTATCAAGCCCAACAGCTGGACACGACACATTGTCTTGGGTAGCTCCAGATTCGGGCGGGTCAGCCATAACAGATTATTATTATTATCCAGATGGCGGAACTTATGTAGATGCTGGAAATGTAACATCTTTAGATATTACCGAAACAATGGGTTCTGTAAATTATTTTCAAGTTTCTGCAATTAATGCAAATGGACAATCTTTATTGTCTCCAACATCAGATTCAGTAACCACAGCATTTAGCTTTGCACCATTTGGCTTCGCACCAGTCTTTAGCTTCGCACCAGTCTTTAGCTTCGCACCAGTCTTTAGCTTTGCACCAGTCTTTAGCTTTGCACCAGTCTTTAGCTTTGCACCAGTCTTTAGCTTTGCACCAGTCTTTAACTTTACACCATATGGATTTTCATCAGTATTTAATTTTACACCTTATTCATTTTTTAGCTTTTCATCTGGATACTCTGGGCCAAGATGTATACATGAAGATACTTTAATAAGAACATCTAACGGATTTGTAGCTGCAAAAGACATAAAAGTTGGAGATAAAGTTTTAAGTTTAGATATAAATGAAATTCCAGATAATGGTCCAAATGGAGAAACACAGTACGATTATACAGATTGGCAATCAGCAACACTTACATCTCAAGATGGAATTCAAGAAACAACCGTCGTAAGCTCTATTTTATTAAATAAAGATGCAACCCTTTATTTTAATGAAAAGCAAGATAGTAAATTTAGTTTTGATCATCCTGTTTTTTGTAAAAAAGATGGAATGTATCAAATATTACAAGCTGCTCTTATTGAAGAGGGTGACATATTAATTAATATTTTAGATGACGGGTCTATATCTGAAGAAAAAGTTAATTCAATAGGTATAGTAGAAGGAACTCAAAATGTATATATGTTTGATATGGAACCACAAGACTGGTTTATCGCTGGCGGTTATTTAGTTCACAATAAATAATGACAACTCATATTAATACAAAATATTCTGATTTAAAAAATTTTGATCAGATTAAAAATGATTTATTAAAACCTTTACACTTATATGCACAATACATTTCCCCAAAACCAACAGAGAAAAATGGGGTTTATACTCAATTGCTTTATGCAGAAATTTTAATAAATTTTTTAAATGATGATAAAATAAAATTAATCTCAAGAGCAGCAACCCAACAATTTAAATTAATTGATTTAGATAGCAACGAAGCTCCTTCAGATTGTTTTAAATCTAAGTATGCTTTTTATGTATCTTGGTTTATTGATAAAGATGTTGATGTTTTAATTAAACAATCATCTGATGCAATATGTATTCCAAATTCATTAAAGATAAATTTTAACAAAATATATCAAGAACCCAGAAAAAAATTACAAGAAGTATGGGTTCCATTTTTTATAAAAAAAGAAAGTCAATACATAAAAAGCGATCATGGAAAACTTGATTTAAACATGCCTATATATGATATAATGATTTTAAATGGATAAAATAATAAAATTTTGGCCAGGAAATCCAGAAGAAAAGTCAGAACCACCCGTACCAGCTAGAACAATAATACCTAAATGGTATAAAGATATAACTTTATATAATAGGTCTAATAGTCCAGCGGATGCAAAAATAATAAATTATGATCAGGGTGTTGATGGCTCAGCACTTTCTGTTAAAACTTGTGGACCATTTTATGATGCAATGTCAGCAGGATATCAATATGTTTTACCAGAAGATATTGCAGTTACAATTAATGAAAATGGAACACCATCAATAACCTGGGAATCTGAAAATTTTTTTATAAATAGATTACCAGATGTTGAAATACCAATACCTCCATTCTATCATCCAGTAGCTTTTTCATTTAGAATGATATATGGAATAGAATTGCCAAAAGGAAGTTCAGTATTAGTAACTCAACCAATGAATAGATTTGATTTACCATTTTGGATACCTTCTGGAATAGTAGATGCAGATACAAAATTTGCCCCGCTAGACATAAGGTTGTTTTTAAAAAGAGATTTTGAGGGGGTTGTTCCAAAAGGAACTCCAATAATGCAAGTTATACCCTTCACAAGAGAATCTTGGAAAATGGAAGTTGATAAGAATAAAGAAAACATAAGTGAAAGATTATGGTTTCATGAAAGAAGAAGAACATATCTGCATGGATGGTATCACAAACATGCCCAAGTTAAAAAGGAGTATAACTAATGAAAGATCATAAGTTTTTTGAAAAATATTTAAATAATGATTTAAGTCAACTGTCACAAGAGTTGCAAGAAAGATACGGTTGGATTGAACAGGCAAAAGTTGGAAATGTAACACCAATGAATGGTAAAGAATATTGGGTAGAGTCTGGAAGCATGTCAACTGTTAAATGGAGACAATATAATGTTTTTCAATTTCACAGCGAAGGAATTTTTAATCTTTACAAAGGCATTTCAGATACTGTTAAGGAAGCATGTAATTATTATGAACTTGACTTTAATGAACAAAAGTTTATGGTTCAGGGATGGTTTAATATAAATACATCAAAAGGTGGAAAGTTAGATTGGCATGATCATGGAGAACCGTATGCACCAAATTTTCATGGCTATTATTGTGTAAATGCAGAGCCATCAATAACTCATTACCTTGTAAATGGAAAACAAATAGAAAATGTAAATAAAAATAACAGACTTATTGTTTCAGAAATGGGTCACAAACATGCCATGGGAGACTGGTCCTGGGAAGGACCAAGAATTACTGTTGCATATGACATTGTTCCTTTAAATAAATTGCCAAAAAATCCAGAAGCGGAACAACATTGGATACCACTACTCTAGAAAAAAAAATCAATATCATTTGTATTTCTTATAGAAATAAAAATATAATTCAAACTATTTTAAATGCAATTGAAAATGCAGATAATCCCGAAAAATTAAAATTTTATATTTTAATTCAAGATAGTAATCAAAAAAAAATAATTATACCAAATGCTGAAATTGAAGTATATTATTTAAATTGGGATTCTATGCAAGGGTTTTCTATTAATAGATTTAATTTAATAAAAAAAATTAAAAATAATGAATATATACTTTCAATAGGACCCGAAACAAATTTTTTAAAAAGTTGGGACTCATATTTATTAAATAACTATCAAGACAATGTAATTACTGTTGAAGATGAAAAAGTAGATATAAATTGTATGTTCTTAAAAAAAGAAATAGTTAATATCTGTGGTTACCCTTTTTACTTAAAATTATTGGGAGAATCAGAAGATTTCTCAATTAGGTTATACTCTAACAATATAAAAATAGTTAAAGGAATTTCTGATTTTATAAAAAGTAAAAATTTGTTTCCATATGATTATTTAAGTTTTTCTCAAAGCCATAAATATTATGAAGTTGAAAATTTATTTAAATTTGGAAAAAATTCTTTTTGTGATTTATCAAAAAAGAATAATAAATTTATTGAATATTCAAATAAACATACATTAAAAAAAATACATCATCAAATGGATGACGTATTTTATGAAAGTACAGATTTTCCAAATTTAGATACAGATAGATTAAAGTTTGGAAAGGCAAAGTTCAAAGGATAAATTTAAAAAAATGTGCTATAATCTATATATAACAGAAAGAATATAAATATGCATCAAATATCCATAATTGATAATTTTATTGAACAAGAAGATATAGACGTATTAATAAGTGAAATAGATAATCCATCAGAAACAAACCCATATCCAGACTATTATTCAAATAGAAATGGTGGAACTTCTTTGCCATATAACGACAAGGTTGTTGCTATTTTAAAAAAATATGGTAAAAAATCTAGTGAAGTTCATAAATTAAAAAATAATTTAAGTTCAACTGTTTATACAACCAAAGGATATTCTTCAAAATGGAAACCAGGAAGTGCTCTTGAGCTACACATTGATGATGTAGATCTTGAAGAGTTTATAGAATATAGCACTGTTATATATTTAAATGCATATCCAGAATACAATGGGGGAAAAATTTATTTTCCAGAAAAAAACTTTGAGTATGAACCAGTAAAAGGCTCAGCTGTATTTTTTCCACAAAAAGATAAAAGCTATATTCACGGGGTTACAGAAATAAAAGATGGCTATAGATATACCTTGTTGTTTCATCATAGCTCAAATATTGAGTTTGCTGATCCAGATTTAATATGAAAATACAAGAGTTAGATTTAGGTTTAGTTTATATAACTGAAGTAATAGAAAATCCAGACTTAATAATAAAAGATATTGAAAATCTTGATTTTTTACTTAAAAACAATATTGAAAAACAAAAAGTATCTTCTGCTAATGTATGGGAAAAATGGCAAGACGGAGAAGATTTTTTTTGTTGGCAAAAAAATATACCAGATGTAAAAGATATAAACATTAACGATCCTTTTTATAATGAACAATTAAATATTTCTAAAAAATTATTCACATCTTTAGAAAAAAGTTTGCTTGAATACTTTAAAATATTTCCAATAGCTGAACAAAATATTAAAGGTCGTGAAGGAAGAATGCATATTTTAAAATATGAAAAAGGACATTTTCTTCCACCACACGCAGATCAAGGAATAAGCACCAGAGTACTTTCTGGCTTAACATATTTGAATGACGACTACGTTGGGGGAGAAATAAATTTTCCACAATCTAAAATTAAAATAAAACCAGAAGCAGGGAGCGTTATATTTTTTCCTTCTAACTTTGTATATGTTCATTCTGTAGATAAAATGACTGAAGGAGTTAGATATGCTCTCCCACACTGGTACCATAATGTAAAAAATATTTCAGAATCTACTGGAGAAGCATAATGAATAAAATTATATTTATACCACAACACTCAATGTGTGGTAAAGAAATTGATTCTCCTAAACCTGCAGCACATTCAGTTGAGCAGTGGTATAAAGATGCTCCAAAATTTGCAAGAAGAGACGGCTCCCCAGGAACACTAGAAGAGGCTAAAAGAAGAAAATCTTTTGCCACATTTAAAAACTGCGTCTCTTTTTTTGACATAATGACCGCTGGATACACATTTGATACTGTATGCGACATTAAAGTTTTTAAAGACAAAGATGGAAAAACCAATCTAGAGCTTCCAAAAGGTTATGAAATTTTTGCAGGTAAAAGAGGGTTTACAAAAGATTTTGTGGAACCAGAGGGATACGAAGAAGATCATTTTTATTGGTATCCGCCTTGGTCTGTTAAATTGCCAAAAGGGTATAGTGCTTTGTACATAAACCCTTCAAATAGAACTGAATTGCCCTTTATGTCTTTTGAAGGAATCATAGATAATGATAAGTTAAATATTACTGGCCAATATCCATTTCTTATTAAAAAAGGTTTTGAAGGGATTATTCCAAAAGGTACTCCTTATATGCAAATAATCCCATTTAAAAGAGAAGACTGGGAATCTGAAGTTGAGAAAAAAACCCCTGCAGAAATAGAGCTTTTTCAAACCAGAGGTAATTTTAAATATAGAAAAAACAAGGTAAATTACTATAGAGATAACGAGTGGAATAGAAAAAAATTTAAATGAGAAAGAGTGGTATAATTTAATTATGAGTCCAAAAGGTTTGTGGGGAAAAGAATTTCAAAATCCTGCATTTGTTCAATTATGGGAAAATAAAGTAGCTAACCCCTTTCTTTGGCTACCAAGAAAAATTAAATACATATTTTTGGTCTCATATGTATACTTATTTGGTAAAATAAAAAATAAGTTTTAAATACATCTTTATAAAGGTATAATAGGTTATATGTCCTACAAACAAGCAGTTCTTAGAGATAACCCTATGGGGTTGTGGTTACTTAATGGTCCTTCACAATTAAGGACTTATGCTACATTGCTGCTTGAGTATTCTACATATCAAGATTATTTAAATAATGAACAATCTTACTTGCAAGAAGTTGGATCAACTTATATTAAAGATGATTCTGCCTATCAACATAATGATGGCGGGAGTTTTGGAGGAAATCATGGAGCATTTACAGTAGGGTCACCAAACTTTCAAGATGTAATGACTATTATTACTCATGCAAACTATGATACTCAAAATAATGGATGCAGAATAACAGACAATGTATCTGTAGATATATTTAACATGTACAATGCTTTTAAAAGCGGATATGAAAATAAAACTTTTGGAATAGAATTTTGGGTACTAGCAAAACCAAATACGCCTATAAATTTTCCATTATTTGATTTACTTGCAGATTCTCCAACAATTGCAGGATCACATGAAAGAATGAGTATTTATATAAACGATGATTTAATTTATTTTAAAATAAATTTTTCAGACGGAACAACAAAAACTACAAAAAAACAAATATCTTCTTGGGATAGCCCGTTGCATATATTTGCCAGCGTAAAAGATAAAAAAATAAAAATTTATGTAAATGGATTGTCAGACGAAACCATAGACTTAGATAAAAATTTAAATTATTATTTAGATCAATATAGTCGTTTTAGAATTGGTCCAGCATTACCTGGAAACAGCTTTACAGTTAACGGATTAGCTTTTTATGACTATGAATTATCATTAAATCAAATTAGAACTCACATGATGTGGGCACACAGAGATGCTGAGCCAATTGAAAAATCAAGGCAAACAAATGTTTCTAATTTTTCATTTAACAATGCAGGAAAAGTAATTTTTTCTAAAAAATTTTCTACACCAGAATCTTATAATCAAGGATCATTTTTAAATACAATACAAGATAATACTGGAGTTACTATTGCCAAAAATTTAAATGGTGGTTCAATAACTGGAACATGGATAATTCCAATTTCAACGGTATCATATGAAAATTTTGCAGGGATACAAATGTCTTGGGATACGGGTTCTTATTATGAATCAACATCTTCAAATAAATATGTAAAAGTAGAAATTTCATATGATAATGGAAGCACTTATTATGAGGTGCAAAACGGAACATCTTTCCCATATTTTGTATCTTTATATTCCTCAGTTTTAGCTATTCAAATGTTGATAAAAGTTACAATATTTTCTCCAGACACTTCCCTGGACTATCAGCCAAGAATAGATAATTTAAATCTCAATGTATATTCAAACATTAATGAATTATCTGACTCAGGTTTATTTGAAATTGCACCATTTGCAAGCACTACATATTTAATAAAAAATGATAATACAAATATTCTTTCAAGAGGAAATAATTTAGGAATTAAATTTTATACACAAGATCCTCAAGGAAATCCAGGCTCTGCCGAAATTTCATCAATAGTAACTTATCCTTATCAATCTATAGAATTTTGGTTTCAATATGATGGATACGGATCAGGTGTATTAGACACTGGTGCTGGTAATCCAGATTTATTTATAGATAATGATAGTGTTCTTCAAAAGAATTTCACAGGAGGTCATTTGTATGTGAACGGGATTCAAAGAAATTCAAGCCCAATAACGCTAGTGCATGGAGAGGTTTATCACATCACAGTTGTTTACCCATACAATAAAATACATAATATTTTAATAAATGACTCCTATGATGGTTCAAAATCCCCATGTTTAGCAAGTTATGGATATATAACTATTTATCCATCATTATTAACATCCTCAGAAGTTCAAGCAAGATATTTATCATTTATATCAGTTTATACAGGCATTGCAAGGGACTCGGTTACATCACTAGGCTCAATTTTGGAATATGCTGGTTCAATTACTAATATAAATAACGGACAACCAATTAGTTTTCATCGCCATATATTCTAAAAATGGCATTCATGTGTTCATTTTTTGGGGTTTAACGCAATAAAGTGGTATTATAGGCTTTATGGGAAAAATGAAAATAACACCAATAGATGAAGTAAACTGGGGTCTATATGCTTGGCAGATGCCAGATGGATCTATTGTGATGGATGAAGAAGGTGCTTATTTAAGCATCCCGTCCATGAAAGGCGACATTCGCCAAATCAAGAAACTAAAAGACGTAGCCAGACACTATGGTCTTGAAGAAGGAACTCCAATATTTTTTGCGGGACACAGACCAGTAACAGATGATGAATTGGCAGAACAAAGACAAAGATTAGAATTAGGGCTTGTTCCAGATGAACAAGATCTTCCTGCAATGATGGATTATGTTAAAGAGATGAGGGACATGAAACTTGGCTAATTTAACAGTTGATGACAGTATGGATGATGAGGGAATTGTTGTAAAACTTGATAATCCCGCACATACAGTAGAGCAAGATTTTGGTGACCCATTTGATGCAACATGGGAAGAAATTAAAAAATCAGAAGGCTTAAGTCCAAACTTTCGCAGACAAGCATCAAGACTTGAAAAATCATTTACTGGGCAGGGAGATGCAAAATCTAAAAAACTTGACCCACTAGATCTTACAGGATACTCATTATTTCAAATTGTACAACCGCCATACAACGTGTTGTATTTAGCACAGCTTTATGATATTTCCCCTTATCATCACTCTGCAGTAAATGCTAAAGCAGCCAACGTAGTTGGTCTAGGATATAAGTTTGAAAATACTTGGGCAACAACCATGAAGGTTGAAGAGTCTATGGATAATCCAAAAAGACTTGATAAGTTGCGTTCAAAGATTGAACAAGCAAAAGTAGAACTAAGAGACTACTTAGAATCATTAAACTCAGATGACTCATTCATTGAAACAATGAAAAAGGTCTACATTGACCTAGAGTCAACAGGAAATGCATATCTTGAAGTTGGTCGTACGGCAACAGGAAAAATTGGTTATATTGGACATATTCCTACAACCACCATGAGAATTCGTCGTCACCGTGACGGCTTTGTTCAGGTCGTATATAACCGTTATACATTTTTTAGAAATTTTGGAGATACAGAAACTCCTGATCAAATTGGTACAGACCCACAACCTAACGAAGTAATTCACTTCAAGGTTTTCACTCCTTCAAATACATATTATGGTGTTCCAGATATTCTTTCAGCAAAAAATGCTGTAGCGGGTGATGAATTTGCTCAAAGATTTAACCTAGATTATTTTGAGAACAAAGCAGTTCCTCGTTATATCATTACGGTTAAAGGTGCAAAGCTTACCGCTGATTCAGAAAGAAAATTGCTTGAGTTTTTTCAAACAGGTCTTCGTGGACGTAATCACAGAACCCTTTATATCCCTCTTCCATCGGATGGAGATCAAGGTCGTGTTGAATTCAACATGGAACCAATTGAGGCGGGAATACAAGATTCATCATTCAAAAATTATGCAGTAGAAAACAGAGATCGTATTCTTATTGCACATAGAGTTCCAGTATCAAAAATTGGTATGCCTCAAGGCATATCATTGGCAAATGCTAAAGATGCTGATAAAACATTTAAAGAGCAAGTATGTCGCCCAAGACAAGAAGAACTTGAGTTTAAGATTAATTTAGTAATTAGAGAATTTACTGATGCATTTAGACTTCAATTCAACGAACTTGCACTTACAGATGAAGAGACACAATCAAGAATTGATGATCGTTATCTTAAGGATCAAGTTATTACTCCTAATGAAGTTCGTGCTCGTCGTGGAATGGCTCCACTGACAGGTGGTGATGCTGTTCTTATATTAAATCCTAAAGCAATGCAGGATGCAGCATCCGATCATAGTGGCAATAAAACCCGTGATCAAAATAGAACTTTAAATGCTCCAGATAAAATGGGAACTGGACGTAACGCTAAAGGCGAAGGTCCACAAGAAGGTAATTAAAAATGGCAACGGCATTAGATGTTCTAAACGTTGCTAGAAGCCAAATAGGATTTATTGAAGGTCCTGTTAATGAAAACCCATATGGAATTTGGTACGGGATCCCTAATGCAAGTTATTGTGCAATGGGGATCTCTTGGTGTTTTGCACAAGTTGGATTATCAAATTTAGTAGCAGCACAAACTCCAAAAGGTTTTGCTTACTGCCCTGCTGGATTAAATTGGTTTCAAAGACAAGGCTTAGTTGTCAATAAATATCAGGCACAACCAGGAGATTTAGTTTTCTTTTCTTGGGGTACTGGCGTTGCAGAACATGTTGAAATTGTTGAAGCAGCATCGGGAGATGGATTAACAACTATTGGTTTTAATACTGGTGATCAAAATACAAAAGCAGCAGCAAATGGTGGAGGATGTTACAGAGAACATCGCCCATATCTTTATGTGATGGCAATTGTAAGACCTAAATACCCAGTTCCTGTTCAACCAACAAAATCTGTTGTTACAAATAAGAAAGCAACAGCAACAGTCGCAGCAACTGGGGCAGGAGTAGCTGGAGCATTAGGTGCATCACATCCAGGAACAACTACAACAACACCAGTGCCAACCCCATCACCAACAGCATTTTATGCACCACCTTTTCCTACATCTCAAAATTCATTTAAGTTGGGTCAAACAAATGATGCAGTATTAACTATTCAAAAAGCCTTAGTTAAAAAAGGATTTTTATTATTAAAGTATGCGACGGGAACTATGAATGTTCAAACAGAAGCTGCATTAACCAAGTTTGATAAAACTCTAGGTGTAATTGTTCAAAATGGAGCAGTTCCACAAATAATTTATGATACATTAAAGGGATCATTATGAAGTTAAAACATCATTTTAAATTTCATATAGGTGATGCAAAACAGCTTTTAATAGCCATTTCAGGGGCTATGATTCCATGGGCTTGTCGTGGCTTTGCTCATGACGCAGCAACCCTTTGGTACACCTTTGGAGGCTTTTTAATGGGTGGTTTATCATCACATAACTCCACAGCATCACCAAATGTTCAGCCACAATCTCACATAGAAACTCCCTATGTAAACAACATCAATGATCATAGTTCTGATATTCCACCCAAATTTCAAATACCTGGAACACCGCAACCAGAGCAAACTCAGCAATATCAAAATGTAAAAATTGTGCCAACAAATGGCGGGACAGATAATATCAGTTCAAAAACTATGTGAAAAAAATCACTCCAAATTATGCCTTATTTATAAAACTTGCTATTATTTATTTACATATGGATATTCAAAAAACGTATTGGCAAAACAGCGAAAATTCAATGGTACTTGCTTTTCCTATTGCAAAGGTCAATAAGGAAAAAAGAACAGTATCTGGATTTGCATCACTAGACAATGTTGATAAGCATGGCGATATTGTAACCGCCGAAGCTAGTAAAAAAGCTTTTGAAAGATTCAGAGGAAACATTCGTGAAATGCACGGACCATCTGCCGTTGGTAAGATGCTTAACTTTAAAGAAGATTCTTATTTTGATAAAGAGACTGGAAAGAAATATAACGGAGTTTATGTAACTGCATATATTTCAAAGGGTGCTCAAGATGCATGGGAAAAAGTTCTTGATGGAACTTATACAGGTTTTTCTATTGGTGGAAACATCAATGATGCAAAGATGGAAAAAGCAGATGACGAGGCGGAAGATAGAAGAGTAATTCATGATTACGATCTTCATGAACTATCATTAGTAGATTCTCCAGCAAACCCACTTGCAAACATTTTTTCAATTCAAAAAATGGCTGAAAATATAATTACAGAAAATGTTTTTTGGTGCAAGAATGATGAAGTTGCATCAACATCAACTACTACAACAAAAGATTGCGTTGTTTGTGGAGATAATATGATGAACATCGGTTGGGTTGAACAATCAGATGTAGAAAAGTTTGAAGCAGTTGAAAAGGTTGTAGATTCTTATTTTAAAAAAGATGATGCTCCAACATCAACACACGAAGCAACGGAGACAGCAGATCCAGGTTTGGCGGGAAATGTAATTGATAGCTCAGGCACAATCAATCTTTATCCTGATCAAAACAACAAAAAGAAGATTCCATTTAATGATGGAATTAAAAAGAGTGATGATGAAATTTCACTCAACGAAGGAGGTAATAAAATGGCAGAAGATACAGATACAACAATTGAAAAGTCAATTGATGTAGAGGCTCCAGCCGAAGAAGTTTCAAGCGTTGAAGAAACATCAGAATCTACCCTAGAAAAGGCAGTAGAAATTTCTGAAGTTGAAGATACACTTGATTTTACAAAGATGGTTACTGACCTCAAAACCTTCTTTGGTGAGTCGTTAGAAAAGAACTATGCTTTGCAATCAGCAACAATCGGAGATCTTCAAAAAGTTATTAATGCAACAAATGCAGAACTTGAGAAGATGACTGCTTCACATGAGGAATTGAAGAAGTCTTACGAAGATCTTGTTGAAGAAAATAAGGCAATTAAGAAGACGGTAGAGGATCTAGGTGGCAAAATTGAATATGTTGACCACGCCCTAAAGGGTTTTGAATCCGCAACCGCAGTCCAGAAGTCCATTGGTTTTTCGGAGCCAATGGGTCAAACAAAACCAAAACAAAGTATATGGCAAGGCTCCTTCCTCGGTGTCAATAACCTATAATAAATAAAAAGAAATAAGGTGGTGAAATAAAAAATGAGTAATGAACTTCTACAAAAAGTAATTGATACAACTTCAGGTAGTCTAGGTTCTTCAGCAGTAAATGCATCAGGTGATTCAGCAAACCTTTCAGGTAATGGTCTCCTATATCCAGATCAAGCTAATCGCTTTTTGGATTACATGTGGGATGCAACAATCCTAGCTAAGACAGCCCGCACTATCCGTATGCGTTCAAACACAACCGAGATTGATCGTGTTGCAGTTGGACAACGTATCATGACAGTTGCACAAGAAGATAACCCACGTGACTATGTTGCCTCTTCAGGTACATATTCTAATGCTAATGGATCTACATTCACAGCACAGAACGCACAGTTCAACAAGGTATCTCTTACAACTCGCAAGCTTCGTCTAGATTGGGAACTATCAGCAGAGTCTCTAGAAGACAATGTTGAAGGTCCAGATCTAGAAGATCACATTGCACGTCTTATGGCTACCCAAGCTGGTAACGATATTGAGGATACCCTTATTAACGGTACTGGTTCTGGTAGTGGTTTGCTTTCAGCATTTAAGGGATTCCGTCAACTAGCTCTTGACAACGCACACGTTGTTGATGCTAATGGATATGGCCTTGATAAGACAGTATTTAACCAAGCAATTAAGACATTGCCTCGTAAGTACAAGCAACGTCGTAACCAACTCCGATTCTTCACAGGATCTAACTTGGTACAAGACTATCTGTTTAACCTAACCGCAGAGACTAGCTCTGGCTTTACCCCATTTGATATCGCTTCAGGTATCATTCGTGGTGATGTCGCTGCTAACGATGGTGGTCCAGGTACAGTAACTCCTTTCGCATTCGGTATCCCAGTAATCAACGTTCCGTTGATTGATGAGACCCGTTCGGGAGATTATTCAGGTGCAACTGGCTATCACGGCGAAGTACACTTGACATTCCCGCAAAACTTCATTATTGGTATTAAGCGTGACGTAACAGTCTTCCGCTTGTTCCAACCAAAGAAGGACACAATTGAATACACTCTATTCATTCGTGTTGGTTGCGTAATGGAAAACTACGATGCACATGTTATCGTTAAGAACGTTAAGATTGCAGGTTCTACTATGACCTCTTCTTCATTTGGTTCCGCAATTAACGGAGCAAATGTAACAGGTGGCCTAAACGGAAATACATACTAATTTTAATTAGTTGCAAGGCGGGGGAATACGAAAGTGTTCCCCTTAGCCATTTTCTGATATAATTAACAATGACGAGAGGAAAATATAATGTCATTTACAGATCTAAAAATTACAGAACTAAGAAAAGCTGCAGACTCATTCGGTGTAGATACAACGGGAGTTAAGACAAAGCAGGAAATTATTGCATTGTTAGAAGAAGAAGGAATTACCTATCAAATGTTTGACAAGTTTAATAAGGTTGAAAGAGAAGAAATTGAAGTCCCAGAAGTTGAGAAGAAAAAGAGAGAACAAAAAATTATGAAGACAGTAAATCAAGTACTAGTAAAGATGGAAAGAAGCAACCACTCATATCAAACAAGTGGTCATGAATTTACACAAGATCATCCTTTTGTAGCAATGTCTGAAACAGATGCACAAAGAATTTTTGATACACAAGAAGGTTTTCGCTTGGCTACTCCTAGAGAAGCTCAGGAATACTACGCTTAAAATAAAATAGGGGGTGTTCTGATTGCAAACAATCAACACTAATAGTCAAGAAAAGATTCAATTAGAGGTATATAACAATGGGGTGCTGACTCAAGCAGACAGCATCCCAACGCTATCTATATATGATGCAGATAATGACGGTTCTCCAATAACTGGATTTTCACATTTAACTGCAAATGATGAAGCTCCTTCAGGACTCTATTCTTTTCTTTTAACCCCAGCAATAACCAATATAAATAGGGTTTTGGAAATCAGGTGGACCTATACCATTGGTGGCGTCACAGTAACACAAACAGATTTTTATGCTGTTGAAACACCATATTCTAATGTTTATGAAACCATAGATTTTCTAGGTTTTGGCTCAGTGCCATCTGACATAAATTATGTAGATCCAAAACTTATAGCAAATGCTGAAAAATTAGCAAGAACCATTATAGAGGGATATACTGGTATAAAATTTTATACATATTATGGCGGTCAGGAAATTTACGGTATTGGTGCAGATACAATACATCTAACTGAAAGAATGATAAATCTTGACAAAATTTACGAAAATGAAATTTTAGTTTATGACAATACTCAAGATCCCGCCTACAATACTTTTGGTTACAGTACCGTAATAAGTCCAACGGGCTACGAACTTAGAATTTGGTACCCAGGTTGGCAAGATGGCTGGAACAATCAAATGGATCCAACAATACTTTATAGCGGTAGATTTAGAGATGGATATCTATATCGCTTTGTAGGACAAGTTGGATATAAATATGTTCCAGAGGATATTAAACTAGCTTCAATGCTTTTAATACAAGACATATTATCAAATGATTATAATTGGAGAAATAAGTATTTGCATAAGGTAGACCTTAGCGAAATTTCTTTTGAAATGGCTAAAGGTGCTTTTAATGGTACTGGAAATATTGCAGTAGACAATATTCTTGATCAATATCGCAAAGCAAATATTGTGATCATCTAATGTTTAACTCATCTTTCATAGCGTCTGTTATGAACATGAAAGCAGACGTATATAAGCAAAAAAACACACAAGATCCATCAACTGGTGCAATGACCAGGGAATGGGTTTATGTTAAAACTATTCAATGTAAAGTGGAGCCTATCAAGGTGGGTGGAGCTTCAACAAGATCTGAAAATAAATCTTTTGCTAAGACATCGGATCTAGATTATACTGAAAAATTGCAATTAAAAATGAAATGTTTAGAATTGATGAGTAAGCGTTGGCGTATACAAAATATTCGTTCAAGTGATGATCGTCCTGTTTTTATTGAAATTGATAAATTAGATCAACCAGACACAATTTTTGAAGTCACAGCATCACACGCAGTTTTAGACCCCTTTGCAAAAATTTCTTATTATGAGGTTGTAATTCTAAGAACAGAGATTCAAGATGACAATAAAGCTTGAGGTTAATACTAAAGAGGTTGCTGCAGAATTAGCAGATTGGATGGGTGGAATCCAAGAAATAGTAAACCCGTCAGTATTAACTGAAATAGCAAAAGCTACCTTTGCAATAACAAGTAAAAGATTTATGATTGATATTGATAATTATGCAAGAAGAAATCCTAAAAAAATGCATCATATTTATGAATGGGGCGGGATTGGAAAACCACAATCTAGACTATTTGTATTAGAAAGAACATCTATGTTGTATGGAGATCTTACTATTAGTACAAAATTTTTATCATCAAAATTACCCGTTCCAATTTCTCCAGAATTATTAAAACCAGGACCTACAGGTAAAGTTGTTTCAAAAAAAAATATTTTTAAAAATAAAGCAGAAGTAATGGAATCTGGAACACCAGTATCATTTTCTGCAAAAAGAGTGTTAGCATTTATGGGAAATAATGGAATAGCATTTATATCTCCAGGAACTCAAGTAAATATTTTGCATCCAGGTGGTATTGCAACTAAAAATTCTTTTGCAAGCTATATGCTTGAATGGTATACTAAAAATGCAAGCATTATAATGGATTCATCAGGCTTCTATGAATCAATGGCAAATGATGTAGCAATTGCATTAAATGAAAGTAATGGAAAGGGATCCATTTCAGCTGTAAGATCAGCAGTTGCAAACCTTGCAAATAAAATTGATACAGGGGCGGTAGTTAAATGACAGTAGATTATTCAAGAGTAGCAGCATTTGATGTAAGAAATGCAATATGGCAAGAACTACAAAATGCTGGATTACTTGACCCACAAGATTATTATGCAGATGGTTTTGATTACCCATTAGTACCTATTATTCCATCTCAACAAGTTCCAGAATTTAATAATCTATTGCCTGGAAAACCATATATAACCTACGACATTATTCAAAAAAATTTTGGAGTCCAATGGTGGGTCTCAGAAGAATCAATGATTTTGCAAGTTATATCTAGAAATCATCAACAAATTTTGACTATAATTAATTTTTTAACAGACCTATTTAGAAGATATGAACTCTCAGCAGGAGATATTAATGGTTATGCAAAACCCGTTGGAAGCCCATTTAAATTCCTTTATTTTAGGCTGGAATCAGCAAATCCTGTTCAACCCTTTATTGATGAAGGTGGATTTATGAGCGGGGATTTTTCAATAATTTATACATATACTCGTGAAGTAGATGAAGGCATATCCAACTCTGGAAGATATATCTAAATTTGATTTATTTAGCTTTAATGCTATGATTTTCTATGAGGAAGCAAGTTGTCATCTTTGTTTGTTTTTCTTAAAATAAATAAGGTGGTGAAATAAATAAATGGCTACAAATACAAAAAACGTAATCGTCGGTGCAGCATCTCTATTCGTTTCAGTTGGTAACAGCTCAAATAATACAGGTCGCCCAACAACATACAAATCAGATCTTTCATCTTTAATGCCAGCTAACACATCAGCACGTACAGGACTTCTAAGTTCTTCTGCTTATCGTGAAGTTGGTTATACAAATACAGGTCTTGAGGTTTCATACGAACCAACATACGGTGAAGTAATGGTTGATCAACTTCTTGATGCAGCTCGTATCTTCAAGCAAACACTAAAAGTTATGCTTAAGACCGAACTAACAGAAGCAACTCTTGAAAACCTACAGTTCTCATGGGGTCAAATGGATAGCGTATATGTTGCAAACAATACCAACTCAGTTGTTAACGTTCCAACATTGCTAAATAATGATTCTGCTGTTAACAGCACTCCAGATACACCAGCAGCAACACTAAACATTGCAGCAGGTGCTCTAGGTGATGCTCCAGTAGAGCGTGTACTAGTTGCAGTTGGACAAGCTCCAGCACAAATCGGTACATCAGCAGCTTTCAACGATCCAGCAGCAACAGGTTCAACACCAGTTGTTTCAGTTGGAACAGGTTCAGTAACTACTGTTGCTCGTCAAAAAGAACGTGTCTATGTTGCACGTCGTGTTGTTTCTATTGATACAACAGCTCACGGACTAAAGCGTGATGCAGCAACTGTGTTCCCAGTGAACTTCCGTTGCTTGCCAGATTCTGACTCACAATATGCTGGTGCAGAATATGGCGTAGTAATTGACCGTGTCTACGGTACATTCTAAAAAACTTAATATACAATTTAATAAGATTCAAGCCCCGTCAATTATGGCGGGGCCTCTGAATTTGTATTGACCATATATATTGGTATAATTTAATTAAACAAAGGAGCTATAACTTGGCAACAACAGTGTATGATGTAGTAGAAATTGAATTAAGTAATGGAGAAGTCATTACTTTAAAACCACTACCTATTAAGCAATTAAAAAAGTTTATGGATGCAATAAAAGAAATGGAACTTCCAGAAAACGAATCAGAAGACGCAGCTATGAGCGTTTTTATTAAAGCAGCAATGATATGCCTAGAAGCATCAAAATCCCCTTTGGCAAAAGACAAAGATTTGTTTGAAGAAACGATTGAAGTTCCTACCATGATGAAGATTCTTGAGGTTTGCGGAGGATTAAAACTTAACGACCCAAACCTACTGGGAGCAAGTCTAGTTGGGACGAACTAGACCTAGCCTCCCTTGAGTCCGAAGTTTTCTTGTTAGGTCATTGGAAAAATTATGACGAACTTGAAAGCAACCTTTCTTTAGATGAATTAATGGCAACATTAAATGCATCAAGAGAAAGAGAAAAACGTGAAAGGAAATTCCTAGCAGCAATTCAAGGCATTGATATTGATGATGAAGATAAAGAACCAGAAGACATCACAGATCTACAAAATGCTAAAATTGCAAAAGACGAAGGATTCGGAATAAACGAAGGACTTGGCTTTATGTCTATGGAGGGGTGATAAGTGGCTAATATTCAATTAAAGATCACCGCATTAGGTGATTTCGCAAGTGTTAATGCCCAACTTAAAGCTTTACAAACCCAAGTCCAAACTTTACAAAAAAGTATTGCGGGAGTAGGATTAAGTACTGATCTTACATCTCAACTTAAAGGAATTCAAAATGAATTCAGTAATGCACTTGTATCAAGTGGTAACTTTACAAAACAAACAGTTCAATTAACTTCTGAAACAGAAAAGTTTGGAAAAGCTTTACAATCAGGTAAGCTAAGTCTTGGTCAATATTTTGGCATTATTACTGGAAGATCAGCAGAAGCTCAAAAATCAGTTCAAGCACTTGCCGTAGAACAAGTAAAATTAAATAATTCTATAGTACAACAAGATATTACAAAGCAAGGTGTATACAGTGTGTACACACCAACAACCATTAATGCTACCGCCAAAGCAGTAGAATTAGCCGCTGCTAAGCAAAATATTTTTAATATTGCTGTTCAACAAGGTTCTCAAAAGCTTATTGATTTTGGTAAGAATACTCAGTGGGCAGGTCGTCAATTAACAGTTGGTCTTTCTATGCCAGCATTGCTATTTGGTAGCCAAGCAGTATCAGCTTTTAAAGCAGTAAATACTGAATTAACTAGATTACAAAGACTTTATGGAGAAGGTCTTACACCTCCATCACAAGCACAATTAAATCAAATTTCTGATCAAGTTTTGAAGTTAGGTGCACAAGTTGCAAGTCAAATGGGTATTGCTCAATCAGAAACAACAAAGGTTGCTGCTAATTTTGCTGCTATGGGTAAACAAGGTCAAAGCCTACTAGATGTTACATATCAAGCACAGAGACTGTCCAAGCTAGGAGCAATTGATGCTACACAAGCAACTAATACAATTGTGTCTCTTCAAAATGTATATAAAGTAAGCACTACAGATCTTGCTAATGCTGTTAACTTTATGTCATCTATGCAGAAGCAAACTACAATGTCTTTACAAGATATGACTGATGCTATTCCACGTGTCGGTCCAATTATGGCACAACTTGGTGGCTCATATAAAGATACCGCAGTTATGTTACTTGCAATGCGTGAAGCAGGAGTTCCTGCAGCACAATCTGCCAACGCTCTTAAATCAGCATTTGCATCTATAATTGCACCAACATCTGCAGCATCAAAAGAATTTCAATCATTCGGGATTAACCTAGAATCAATTAAATCAGCAGGAACACCAGTTCAAATGCTTATGTCATTGCAGACAGCATTGGCAAATATAGCACCTTTGGCAAGAGAACAATTAATTGAAAAGCTTTTTGGTAAATTTCAATTTGCTCGTGTTTCAGCACTTCTTGATAACTTTGGAAAAGTTGGATCACAAACTCAAAATGCTTTAAAGGTTGCAGGAGCAACAAATGCTCAACTTGCAACTTTGGCGGGACAAGAAATGGCTCAAGCAACTGCTTCTACAACAGCAAAATGGCAAAGAGCAGTAGAAGGGCTTAAGGCTTCACTATATCCAATAGGACAAAAAATTCTTGAAGTTGGATCTAAGATATTAGAGTTTGGTCAAAAAATTGCAGATTTTTTCAATAAACTACCAGGACCTATTAAATCAGGTCTTGGAATTTTGTTAACACTCGGAGTAATAGCTGGACCAGTTATTATGATTACTGGTTTGTTTGCAAACTTGATGGGTCAAGTAATAAAGGTTGGATATTCATTGCTTGGTGTTATTGATGGAAGTAAAAAGTGGAGAGACTTAATGACTCCCGCTGGCATTGCTGCAAAAACAGCAACAGATGCATTTCAAACAGGTTTGCTTGAAAATGTTACAGCAGTAGATACACTTAATGCTGCACTTCAAAGATTAATTACAAGTCTTGAATCAATTAATATGAATTTCAGTGCAGGCACAGGAGCATCCTTACTTGGAAAAGTTGAAGCAGCTGCAGCTACAGAAGTAGCATCAGGTCAATTAATATTGCCAGGAATGGCAACTGGAGGCTATGTCCCAGGAACTGGAAATACAGATTCTTATCCTGCAATGCTTACTCCAGGAGAAGCGGTAATTCCAAAGAGTGCAGTAGCAGAACATGGACCATTAATTAATGCAATTATATCTGGAAGTTTGCCAGGATATAATGATGGACTTAGAGCTAATGTAAGACAACAATATGGTGGAAATTTTAATTATTTATCTGAAAGTGGAAATGTAAGAAGTTATGCAGATAGAGAAGTAGCACATCTTGATGCCCCAATAGATTTGCCATCAGGTGCAAGTGAAGAAAATGCAAAGGTTGCAATGTACCATAGAGAGATAAATCAAGGTACAAACAGCGGTATGTCAGCAAAAGATTACTTAGACTATTTAAATGGACAAACAATGTCCGTGGGTAATGGTGGAAGACTGATGCCAAATCTAAAAGTTGTTGATGCAAGTGGCAACCCATCTTCAAGATCAATTACTCATAATCAAGAGTTGGCTTATGGACCAATGGCAACAACTGCAGGTATAACTGATCCAAAACAAAGACAAAGTTTTTATGATGAAATTGATAAAAGAATAAAAGCATGGTTAGAGCCATTAGCTAAAGCTAATAAACAAATTAGAGACGTAGCTGGCCCAGGGCAAGGAAGTGCAACTCAAGTAGGACAAATTGTAAATGAAGTTTTAAAACAACAAAATTATGGTCAGGCAGAAGATGCGATTAGCACTTTGCAAGCACCTCTTGAAACAAGAACTACGGGTAAAGGCAGATCGGGAAGAACTAGAAGGTTTGTGGGTGGTGATACCAGAATATCTGGAATAGTTGCAAAGATACTAGCTGGTAAAAATGTAACCAAAGCACAAGAAGATATTGTTTCTAATTCAGGAATTATTGATTCTGGTAATTTTGCTAAACTTGATACAGAAGCAAGAAAACAACTTCAAATAGAATCTCCTTCCAAAAAAGGAGAATCTACAGGAAAAGATTATGTTTCAGGACTTCAAAAGGGTATTAAAGAACAAGCACCGCAACTATGGACAGAAGGAAAACAAACAGTTTCTGAACTTCACAATGGTATTGATGAAGGACTTAATGGATCTGCAGGACAATCAAAAATTCAAGGAATGTTTAATAAAGCATTTGGAGCCAACTCCCGCCTAGGCGGAATGATGTCTAAGTTCTCTGGTATGAGCATGATGGGTCGCATGGGTGTTGGCATGGGTATGGGCATGGTTACACAAATGGCTTCTCCACTTATTAATAAAATTCCAGGTGGCAATTTAATATCTGATGCAATGTCAGGAGCATCAATGGGTGCTGTCTTTGGTCCTTGGGGTATGGCAGCGGGAGCTGCAATAAGCCTTGTAACAGGTGGCATAAAGTCATTAATGAATATGGAAAAACAGCATGCTGCTGAATCTAAAGCAGATTTTCAATCAAGTGCAGATGCAGTTCAAATTATGGGCGGTCAAGTTGCAGACACTACTCATATAATGAGTGTTTGGAATGATACTGTAATAAAAACAAAAGACAAAGCAGTTAAGCCATTAGCAGATGGAATTGCTTATACTAGAGATCAATTAAATTCTTTTACTAATTTATTAAAAACATTACCAAAAGATAATCCATTAACACTAGTAATGTCTCAAATAAAAGGACTTGGTCAAGGAGATGCTGCTAAAGTGGCACAAGAGTTTGCTAAAACTCAAATGGCTATAAATGGAATAAGCAAGTCACAAGCAGACTCCCTAGTTCAAATGATGTTAACAATGTCTGGACATAATGGTGCAGGGGCGGGAGTTGGAGTTGCAGATCAACTTTCAGCTATTAAATCTACCCTATCTTCATTAAAACCAGATACAAAACAATTTTCAGATTTTGTAGGACAAATAACAAACCTTGCTGTAAATACAGATTCATGGGATAAATACAAAACTATAATTGATTCTATAGGAACCTCTGCTCAAAATTCAAAGAATTTTCTTGATGGATTAATTCAATCGTTAATTGCAGCTGGAGATTATCAAGGTGCTAATAATATTGGTGCATTAAAGGGCCAAGGCTTCTCAACTAGACAAGCAGTAGATTTATTGAAAGCTCAACAAGCAGGAGTTAGTGTTGATACTACAGGTGCAAAAACTGCAGGATATGTTGCTCTTGATATTGCAGATAAATCAAATGTAGCTGGAAAACAAACATTAGCACTTGAAAATGCTATTACTGCAGCAATGAAGAAAAAAAATGATGCAACTGTTGCATCAACTAATGCAACAAAAGCTGCAACTGCAGCAGCTGTTGCAGATACAGCAGCATTAACTGCAAAACAAAAACTTCTTGATGCAAACTTAAAATCTTTACAAGACTTACAAAAACAACAAACCGAAAATACAAATTATGCTACAACAAAAGAAGATCTTAAAAATCAAATTTTGATGGCACAAGCAACAGGTGACAATCTAAAAGCACAATTATTACAACAACAATTAATGGGTACCACTAGAGATTTTAATCTTCAAAATAAAGTTAATGAGGCCCAACAAGCTGTTGATGCAAATAGATTGCTTTTAGATGCAGCAAATGCTACTAAAAATGCAGTAGTTAGTGGAACAACCGCAACAGTAAGTGCTATACAAGCTGCTGCTGATAAAATTTCTAAACAAGGTGATGTAAAAGTAAATGCTGGAGACAGTAAATCTTCTGCTATAGATATGGGTGATTTAAAGAGTATATATTCACAAAATCCAGATTTAAAACCAAAAGCTGGAGGCGTATTAAATCCTGGAGTTGATCCAAGCCAATGGAACACAGCCCTAGGAAAATTAGTTGGCGGTGCCTCTGCAAGATCACAAATAAAACTTTTAGCTAAAGAAAGAAATCTACAACCAGGGCAATATTTTTCAATTGAACATAATAACTTAAAATATACTTTTTTGGTAGGCACAGATTCTAATATAGAAATGATTGGTAAGCCTTCAAAAATATCACCAGTTTCCAAAGCCTCTGGAGGACATATTTCAGGTCCAGGATCTGCAACATCCGACTCAATTCCCGCCATGCTTTCAAATGGTGAATATGTAATTAATGCAGGTGCTGTATCACATTATGGCAAGGGAACATTTGATGCACTTAATTCCATGCATTTAGCTAAAGGTGGAGTAGCAAGAACCAATTCATCTATCACTTACCATCGTCAACATATGAATAGAATTTCTCGTCACTTCGCTACTGGTGGATATGTGCCAGCAGCAGTTTCATCTTTGATGTCTCTCTCAAGTGTCCCGCATTATTCTGCAGGTGGATCAGTATCAAACACAGGGGGAAATGTAGTATATAATGTAAATGTGAATGTTGATAAGATTGATTCAACTGTTGATATGACTAAGGCAATAAATGATGCCATGGCAAAAGTTGAAGCAAAGGCAAAAATGAGCGGTATGATGAGTAAGGTAGGTCACTGATGTCGTATTCAATAAATTCAGGAATTGAAGTATCAATAGACAACTCTACTTGGTATAAATTAACAGATGATAATCGTCAACCAATTAAAGTAGCATATGAAGTTATTGAAAAAACTAACCGTATGGCAGATGGAACTTTACGTAGATATGTAATTGCAAGAAAGCATAAGATAACTTCATCTTGGCAAAATGTATGGAGTAAAACTGCTAATTCTTCAGATGGAAATTATGCGGGAGCATGGATGAAATCTTTCTATGAAGCTAATGTGTTTATTCCAATTTATGTAAGACTTACAATAGCTTCCACAAACACCCAAAATATAAATACAACAGATGGTTTTATTCCTACAGAAACCGTAGCAACAAATTATGTATATACAAATGGTGATACATATGTACCTTCATATGTGGCAAATAATTCTAACAATATGACATACAATGTTTTTATGACTGCATTTGATTATGAAGTTGTTAAACGTAATAAAGACTTTGATTTAGTAAACATTAATATAGAGTTTACGGAGATCTAATGCTAGGAAATTCAACTATCCAGCAATATTTTGCGTCTGGAGATTCACATTATGTAACCCCGCAAGTTTCTATTGAATGGAACTATAACCTTTTTTATGCACCATACTCAACTACAAATGGAACAGGAACAAGAATAATTCCTGCGGGGACTTGGGATAATCCACCATCAACAGTAAGCAACGGAAGAATTACTTCAGTATTTAAAGCAGATTTGGGACTAACAACCAGATCATGTTATTCTTTTGCGGGAGTTAATGGGTCAGGACAATCTACATTAACTATATCTAATATTACTTCT
>Ga0208616_1000027_pt1 | contig 68141 bp, 57 predicted proteins | sample CryBogCBE16Oct07_FD_184575 | JGI IMG/M metagenome (GOLD analysis project Ga0208616, IMG submission 184575) | Freshwater microbial communities from Crystal Bog, Wisconsin, USA - CBE16Oct07 (SPAdes) (version 2) | ecosystem: Environmental > Aquatic > Freshwater > Lake | place: Crystal Bog... | reverse complement strand
CGAAGTGCCGCTCAATAATAACGACTTAAATTTGGCAGGGCTTCATCTGCACGAATCGCTGCCCACATGGATTCGGCGATTTGTCGGCAATAATGAACGTGGATACGAGATTTATAAATCTGTGTTTCAAACAATCCTTTCATCGGATCGTCTGGATTATTATACATTCTTTTTTCAGCACTGGACTCTATTTCCCCTTACTTATCAGGCAAAACTTCAGGCAGTCAATCAGCTCCTATTTGGTCATTATGCAGTAAATGATGCAGCAACATCTGTATGGAAAGACGATGATATGGAATATACCGCCGTTTTGTCAAAGCAGTCCATGTTATATAATCAGTTTCGTTATCTATGCGAAATGCGTGATGCGTTTGTGGGGGCAAATCCCGTCTTTGACGGTGGATTTGACTCTACATTTTGGAAGGCGAACCTATTTATTACCGCAGCGCAGATAGAGCTTGAAAAGAAGGAGTGTCCAGGGCACGGCAAGAAGGTCGGCGCCGCTGTTTGGGAAAATACCGAATTCTGGCGCGGCATGCTGCCCCGTTGGTTTCCTAACACCGATGCCAATCGCTTTATGCGTCTTATTCAGGCGCTGGATATTCCCAAGCCGATAGCGTTTCCTACTTAGTCCGTCAGGACTTATTAATTCCACCGCTTCTCACAATGACTATTATGTCCACCAGGGCAGTACGCGTCTTGTTTGAATCCTGGCTCTTGTTGACAACATTCCGCTGTATGAGATTCCTTAGCGTGGGGATTCTTATGACCCGTTTCGGGATTGATGTAAGTAGTACAAAACTTCTTACCACATTCCCAGCACCATGACTTGCCACAGCCGGCACCGATGTAGAAATTTTTCCCATCGGTAGGAAGCCCGCATGCAAAAATATAATTACAAGCATAATCCTTGAGACACCAGCGTTGACACCAAGGGCATTGTTTAGCATCCATGGTTCCTATTTTTACCTATAGAATAAGAAGGAATGGTGCGTGGTGTAAAAACGCGAAAAGTAGGAACTGATTCGTATATTGTTGCAGTTCCTTCCTACAAACGACCTTCTCTTTTACAAAAAAAGACGATTACTACATTGAAGAACGGCGGCGTTCCCGCGTCAAAGGTGTTTGTCTTTGTTGCGAACAAAGAGGAATATGCGGACTATAAGGCGGCATTAGACCCGAAAGACTACAATAAACTGATTGTCGGTAAATTGGGACTCGCCAATCAACGGCAATTTATTTTAGACTATTTTCCCAAAAATCAACTGATTATCTTTATTGATGACGACATTAATAAATTTGTCCATCGGGTCAGTGATACTCAACTAGAGGATATTAAGAATTTGCCGGCGATGATCCGTCAAGGATTTGCGGCTATGAAAAAGGAGGGAGCAAACATATGGGGTATCTATGCATCGGCAAATCCGTTTTACATGACCCCCGGCTACAGCACCAATCTCAAATATCTCATGGGTGGCTTTTTCGGTATACGCAACACTAAGAATCCCGCGTATCGTCTCAAGTACGGAGATAATCAGGAAGACAAAGAACGCACTCTGCGTTACTGGGTAGAGGATAAGAAACTTGTGCGATTTAATGACATTGCCCTCAAAACCACAGTCTATACACCCGGTGGAATTATTGCGGTCCAGCCCGATCGTATTCAGCGGACAAAGGAGGCGACCCAGAAACTGGTAGATGAATTTCCTCAATACGTAACACAAATTTACAAATCGTCTTACGGTATCTATGATATTAAGTTTCGTACCGGCAGGATTGCCATGCCCGGTAAATAAATTCGCTTGAATAAGTATAAGAACAGAATGGCTAATCCTTTCCACTCACCCCGCTCCGGCAAGTTCAACCGCCGCACGCGCGCGCTCCACCGCGCCGCTGCCGCCAAGCAGCCCCGCAACACCAAGGGTCGCTTCACGAAGAAGGCGCGCTCCAGCCGCCGCTCGACCCGCCGTGCCTCCCGCCGGTAAGAACCGCCGTGTCTCCCGCCGGTAAATCGGCTACCATAACTTCTCCTTATTTTTCTGCGTTTTCCTGCGCCACCGATTAAGCCGCTTTGCTAAACTCTCCGCGTTATACATAGTTGCGCCTCGGCATTTCTTTACAATGCCCTCGCGCAAGTACGATACCAAACTTAGGCGCATACTCGTATCATCCTTCGGTAGGAACGGCGAGTTACCATGCACCTGATGAACATCCATTGCCAAGAAATCACCCTCACGGCAATCCACCGCCACTCCATACTGCGGAAAACCGGTATGAGATCCCTTGTAAGGAGCACCGCCCTCTAACACAACTAAATTGCCGAATCCATCCGGCCAATCTCCCGAATCGGTGTGTGCTGCTGTGCGAAAATTCAAATTCGTTGTAATCGTGGAGAACGCTGTACCTTTGATATGAAATGGTGTAGATTTTGCGGCACGGAGTTGACTTGCGTGTTCTTTAGGACATAGGCGTTTGTATTGTACATCAATCTCCTTTATAAGCGGCAGACACTTTGCCCACTTCTCGGGGCTCTTAATATTGAAACTTGTCAACCGACACTTGCTCGGCATCTTAATTCCCGATTGCTTGAATAACATCTTTTGACTCACGGACCACTTATCAAAGTACCCAATAATATTGGACATTACCGGCTTTTTCATACCAGTTGTCTTACCTTTATCGGATCCACTCGCAATCCCGCGGTTTGTTGATGCATGTCTCGCAAACTCTTTTAACGCATTGTATGCATCCTGCGTTGCTTGTTTTGATAGAACATTCTTACGAAATCGCAACAAGAGTTCGCCATCCTCCGTATACACATCGCCATCCTCCTTGAGAACTATAGGAAAGTCACTATCTTTCATAAACACACGCTCTTTTGCCTTTGTTTCCTCATTGGTTAGGATCTTTTTCACGACATATACGGGTACTTTACCCGATCTGTCGAGAGATATAATTGGATTTGCCATCCTCCTTTAATGGGCTCCGATTTCATTTTCATGAATCAAATACACCACTTCTAACGGGTTCGTACGACCTAGACGATTTGCACGACCTATAATCTGGCTTTCCAGTTCCGCCGACATACGATGAAAGAGCACCACATGAGTTGCCGACTCAATATTAAGACCGGCGCCCATGTTTCGTGCATTTAGAAACAGCACATTATGCTTGCCTGCCTTGAACTCGCGCAGAAGCTTTGCGATACGCGCCTGTGATCCATTGAGCGTTGCATAGTGAACATTTGCATCATCTAACGACTGCTCTACCTTAGTAAAACTTGCATCATATGCACTAAACATCAGGACGCGTGCCGTAGGATTATCTTTCATAAATTTTACAAAACTATCATTTTTATTGAGTCGCGAATGAGGTGGTGGTGCCGGCGCCTCCATCGGCGGTGGCGCAGCACCGGTGCCCAATACCTTAATCTCCTTAATATCATCAATACGCGCGCGGCAGAGTGGGCAACTTGCCACCCGCTTGAGTGATTCGCATAGACACGAAAAGCAGAAGAGCTGCTGGCAACAAGGAGTAACCGCAGTATTGGTTAACTCACAATAACAAATCGGGCAGGTCTGTTCCTTTGCCCGCTTGAGCCGTTCCTGAATCGCCGAAATACGGCTCTCAATGGATGCGATCTTCTGTTCGCACGCCTCAATCGCCTTTACCTTCAAAGAATCTGTAGAATACTCCAACGACTTCTTATACTCATAGGTTTTTCGCGCATTGTCCAATTCCTTCTGGAGAGATGCTGTTACGGCTGTTGTAATCTCCGACTCTGTGTACGAATTCATGCCTAAACTCTCTAATGCGCCCGCAACATCACCTGCATTGAGCCGCTCCATCATATCCCGTGAAATAAACCCATCCAGTGCGCGAACATTCGTTGGCGTAGCACACACAATTTGGCGGCTTGTAATGGTTGGCGACGAGAAACTTGTCTGAATATACTGCTCAGATGAATGAATAATAAGTCGCGCGCTCTGGCTAACTGCGGCATTAATCGCAACGGTGGAATGATTCGCAGAAATTCCACACATCCGTCGCACAAGATTCATATGCCGACAACCAGGAATCGTTAAATAATGATTATTCTGTAACTTATTTACCCGTTCTATGACATACGGCGGAGTATCATCAAATGGAGTATACGCAACCGCTGTATTAAAATAGGCACCGCCCGCAAACACCAGATTCAGCCAACTCGCCGAAATGAACCAATAAAATAATCCATGAATATCGTCCCAGTCTGTAGTAATTGCGATACTATCCGCTTCATCTATAAAGACTCGCTTCCAAAGCATATTTCTTACCGAATGATGTGTTTTCAGCGTTGACCACATGGTAGACGAGACAAATAAAGCGTCATATTTATCTATAGTATCAAACAGTTTCTCTACTTCAGCGTCTTTCCGCTTCTTTACAAACAGACACTTAAGATTTGTATCATTGTCTACATATGTTTCCCATTGCCCCATAAGGGCGTGGGGAACAATAAACAATGAAGTATTCACGGGTGTTAGTTTCTGTCCTGTTGCCGTTGTTGTTTGATCACGCGTGCGTAGAAGCCCCACATCACGCCCGTCTCCCAACAGAGAATTACCACGAACAATATACTCATTGTACATGGTTGTGGGCGCTGGCATCTTCACAAGCGCTAACGCTGTAAGCGATTTTCCTGAACCTACACGATCGCCAAGAACACCATACGACGTGAATAATTTACCACCCATTGCCTCTCCCTTTACCGGCTCTACATCCAATCCATTTGTCTTAGCAGTTTCCAGGCGTAAAGCCGCCGCTACCGCCGACTGCTGATGAATTAGTAGCGGAGTTTTGAGCCATGATGGAGTCACCGCCTTTGCCGAATCTTCTGTTAACTCTTGCTCGTACAAGGCTTCAAAAAATGACCATAACTTTCTTCGTGAAATGGTTGACATTATCTAAGACTTTTTTGTCACGGGGTTTTAAATACTAATCTAAATTTTTTGGTCTAAATGAGTGAGTGCGTATTATAAATAAAGATGTCAACTGAATGGCCTGGAAAATTACCAAAATCTCCTATGAAACCGTTTGTATCGATTATTACGCCGACCTACAATCGTCGACAATTTCTACCCTACTTAATTGCCTGTATCAAGGATCAAATATATCCCAAAGAGCGTATGGAATGGGTGGTATTTGATGATGGCTCCGATCCTATTGAAGATATACTCCGTCCTGAACTTCAAACAATGAATATTCAGTATCTTCGGTCTGATACAAAACTAAGTATTGGTGCAAAGCGTAATCGCCTCCACGCCGCAGCACGCGGCGAAATTCTTGTCTGTATGGACGACGACGATTACTATATGCCTGATAGGGTGTCGCATGCGGTTACGATGATACTTTCGCGTAAAGTCTCTATTGCGGGTGCGAGCCGTAACCATGTCTACTTTGTAGACGACCATAGTGTTTGGGAAACTGGACCGTTTGGTACCAATCACGGCACCTTTGGCACAATGGCATTTAAAAAGGCGTACGCCTTAGCGCATCCTTGCGATGAATCGCGAGCATTTGCCGAAGAAATTGAATTTACCAAAAAATATACGGAGCCGCTAGTGCAACTGGATCCCCACAAGGTAATGCTTGTCATTGCACACAAAGGCAATACCTACGATAAGAGCAAACTTCGTACAAATAATAATCCTGGTTTCCGTAAAACGGCACTTAAACTCAATAATTTTGTTCGCAATAAGACTCTACGCGATTTTTACGGCACCCTAACAATGTAAGGATTACTTCTTTCGCATAAGTAGGAATGGCTTCGCTCTTTGAACAGATGCCCGGTATGGGAAATTATGCTGCCACGGCTACATCTAATACTGTAAAAGCTGCCAAAAATGTGGGAGGGTCTCATTACGGCAATTGGGTACTGTATTTACTCTTAGCGCTTATTGTTGTTCTTATTTTTATGATGTTACGCGGCTTCAAATTCAACTTTAATATAATGGACATCTTTCGCACACCGAAGTACAGGGCTCTCAAAGATGGACATCTCTTTTGGAAGGATGGCACGGGCGGTGTAAATGGTTTGGTTGTAACAGATGATTTGCTGCCTGATAATATGAATGTAAAGTACACCTACCATTTTGATTTACTAATAGCAAATACTCGTAATCTAACGAATATTGAGGGACCGTACCGCCATATTTTCCATCGCGGCTCGGATGAGCTCGCACCCTCTAGCAACGATATAGGCGCGCCTGTAAGTAACTCACAGTTGCCGCCCTACGGTCTGCCAAAGCGCCTCAATCCCGGTGTATTTTTGGATCCCAATACCAACGATATACTTGTATTTGTAGATACTAAATCTAAGACCGGCGATGTATACCGTGAGTCAGGTCGTATTGTAGATGTTCCTATGGATAAACCTATCCGTATTACAGTGAGCGTACACAATCAGGTTCTTGAGGTAGATTTGAATTGTAAACTCGAGTTGACAAAGGTGCTTGCGGGCGAGCCGAAACCTGTAGAAAATGAAGTATACGGCGTGTGCGGTCCGGCAGCCGCGGAAGCGGCTATACAAAATCTACATGTCTGGCCTTACGCATTACGAAACGATGCGCTCAAGCACTTTTGCCCTATGCCATTCCCGTCTTTCCAGCCCCCACAGAAGTCGTGCGGTGCCTCAACCGATCCCACATTGCTCGCATCACAGGCAAATGCGTCGGTAAATGCGTCCATTGCTTCGGCAGAAGAAAGCGTAATGTCTCAAATTCATAATGCCACCAAAACCAACTAAGGTTGTAAAAACATAGTCACTTTATAAGAAGGATGAATCCCCTATTTATATTTCTTATAACGATTCTCGTCATTATTGTATTGGGTGCCATATACATGTGGTACTTTACACCAAAATCCGATGAGACACGGGTTCTTGGTCCCTTTGTACTAAAAGGAACACCGTCCGAGCACGAGCCTGCTGGAACCTCATCGCTCCGGTCGGTTCTAACACAGGCACAATTGAACCAATCACTCAAGAGCAACTTCACAATGGGTTTTTTTATCTATATTGACAAAGTTAACGCAGAGCGTATACCATTTGCGGGTCCAGAAGGTGATTACCGTTTCAAACCACTTCTAAAGATACTTGGTGTCGGTGAATTTGTCCTGGACCCCGTACATCAAAAGGGACTCCTTCGGCTCACTCCTCTCGTTGCACCGATGATAGAGCATAATAGTGGAGCACCGCGCGCCGAGATCGACCGTATTTGGAATGCTCGATGGAACCAAGTTACAATTGCCGTTGAGGGTCGCTCCATTGATTTATATGTCAATGGCAAACATGTGACATCACTTATCTTAGAAAATGTTACGTGGTCAAATCCTACAGGTGTTCTTCTAGAAACTTCTCCGGATTTTTGGGGTCAAGCAGGTATGATACAAGCTTGGCCACGACGACTTACCGAAAGAGAAATTTGGGAAAATTACAAACAGGTGACTGATATATATGGTAAGCCAAATATCCCGGATATAGGACCTACATATGAAGGTATCTGGAAACAGCTGTTAAATCTTATGTGCCACGCGGGCTTCTGCCCGAATACAAGAAATAAAGGAAAAAAGGGGAAACAGCCAAGCGGACTGGAGTACGTGGATTACGAATACGCCTGAAGATTTTAACACGATAGGTTAGAAGAATTATGAACGCCGCCAGACAGTTCTATGCCAACAATTCCGGCTTGGTTCAAAATGTCCTCTACATCCTAACGGTTGTAGTTGTGTGCTACCTTGTCTACAGCTACTTGACGGCGGGCTCCAACGAGGAGCGCTATGTGATTCAGCTGGATATGAGCAGTGGATCACTCACCCCATATGGATTACAGGGTAATTCGTCTAGCGCTGCGCTTCCTAACCCCGCCGCATCAACAGGCGATTCTAGCACACCCCAGACAAGCTACTGTATCAATATGGATAACACTGAGGCGCTCGGCAACGCAAATTCTAGCCGTGCTCCTCGCCCGATGCTCCGCATTAAGGAGGGCAGCGACTTCACATTCAGCTGGTGGATGTATGTTAGCGCGTGGAACAGCAACCGTATGGGTGTAATTAAGCCGGTCATCTGTATCACGGACCCCACGGTCTCCGATCCCAGCTCCGGCGGCGATTCGGCGTACATCATGGTCTCCTTCTTATACCCCAACACCAACAAACTCGGCATCCGTTTCCACACACGCCCTACTGCGGCAAATGAGGTCACCTGGATGCAGAACTTCACGCAGTGCGCGAAGGACCCCGCGGCGGCGCAGCAGGCGTTCTCTAACTCTGGCTCATCGCCTGTCTGCGATATCAACGATATTGATATGCAGCGCTGGCTCAACTTTACGGTTGTTGTCTCCGGTCGCGTAGTGGATGTGTACTATGACGGCAAGCTCAACCGCTCCTGCGTACTTCCGGGTCCAGTTGTCGGCTCATCCAAGGGTCTCCAGTTTGCAAATACATCGCTCGTAGGTGGGTTCAACGGCTACCTGAACGGCGCATTCTTCGCCGGTAAAGCACTCACCCCGGACCGCATCTATGGTCTCTACCAGGCGGGTCCCCAGGGCACAACCAGCATTGTGCGTGCTCTATTCACAAAGCTCGGCATTAATATGAATTACAGCGGCGGCTCGCGCTGGACGAACTTCCTGTAATCTTAAAGAGTCATTGATCAATTCTCCATTTATAAAACCAATTATAAATAGAGGAAATGGATTCTACCGCATCCGGTGTAATGGGTTTTGCTTTAGGTCCTGGGCTGGCATCCCAGTTATTTATCGTCATTGTTACAATGTTGGTATTACAATTTATTATGACTATAGTTGAAAAGATCAACGAATTCCTGAACAAGCTGGATCGTCAGGCGGTCGTACTCTTTGATAATACAACGGCGACCTATGTTGAGATTCCTCAGGGTACCGATACAGGATTCCCCATTCTGTATAATAGCCGTGACGAACAGTATGGCGCATCATTCTCGTATTCTATGTTTGTCTTTATCCACCCTGATACCTTTGAACAGTCAGACCATCGCGATAGCTGCGCAAAGAACACACCCGGTCATGATATGGGTACCGCACCAGTGAAACTCAAGCACATCTTCCACAAGGGAAGTGATAGCGGTTTCCCCAATCTTGCACCCGCTGTGTTTGTTGAGAGCAATACCAACACGCTCCGCGTTTACATGAACACGATTGACTCATGGAACAACTATGTAACCGTACCAAACATTCCAGTTGCCAAGTGGTTCCACTTAGTAATCCTACTCAAGGGCAATAACCTGGATGTGTATGTCAACGGCAACATTGCGGTCCGCATGAAGATGGCAACGGTACCCAAGCTCAATACGGGTCCTCTCTATGTCATGAAGAATGTTTACTTCCCTGATAAGTCTGGCTATGATGCACATCTCTTTGCAGATTACAACATTTCTGGACCGATGAAGGGCATGGTGTCCCGTCTCAAGTACTTCTCGTATGCGCTCAACTACGCGCACATCGACTCTCTGTACCGCGAGCGCGCAAACACAACAAGCATTGTCCAGCCGTCCACGGATGTGAATGGCGAACAGCCTCCCTACCTCTGGGACGACTGGTGGGTCAACAAGTACTAAATTGTCGGTCTTCGGCGTTTTTTATATGAATTCATGTATGAAATCGTATAAAAATTGGAAGAGAGAATCGTAGGCGCTTTAGCGTGCGAATTTGAGACCACCCAAACCGCTGCTAATCTCCAAAAAGTTCAGCGTCTCTACAAAAGTGTAAAGATTGTATGTATAACCCGCCAGGTAAGGAATCGGCCAAACATCAACATCCATCTCCAAACGGTCAATACGGCTTGTATTAAGACTGCCTGTTGGCTGTTCAATCGTAGATCCATCGAGAGAGAAACTATACGCACTAATTGGCCACATTTCATACTGTGTTCCAGCCGTCAAGTTATCAACTGGTGCTGCATCTCCTTGCATATAACGGAATGGCACATACTGAGTAAAATAATTGGTATCCTCGCTATCAAACAATTGATTACCATTTGCCGTAAAAAATGTGTTGAGTAAAATATCACGCTGCACACCTGGTAAATTGATACTTGTACGACCCAGTGAACCACTCGTTGTAACATTGGGATAAACCGCTGCGTACGAATTGTTATATTTTGGAATTACAATTGGACGATTCGTTCCCAATGTATACATCCAATTCGTCAAGTTCGTACTTTGATTGCGATAGGTGAGCGCATCACTGCGTCTGGCAAAAAATATCAATCGGGTCGCTATATTATGTACATCCAATCTATATGTATTTCTTGTTGAAATTCCATAAAATGTAAACCACTGGACTTGTCTCACATTGTAACGCAGAGTCCTATTTGTAAACATTAATCGCACATCATCCTGTAAGAATGTATAGGTTGCTTCCAAAGTCGCGTTGAGCGGCCAACCATCTAACAAGGGTACCGCACCTGAAATATCCGTCAAAAAGAACTTCATAGAACCACTTAAATCGCTGCTGCCTCCATACAAGTTTGTCATAGAGAGCGGAATATTGCCATAGTACTTTTGGTTCCAAATCTGGGTATATCTATCAATAGAGGTTCCGTTTGGTAAATAAGACGGCGCAAGCGTCTGGACTCCTGGTCGTACCCTGGCTCCTGACAAATCCAGAGTGGTGTATAAATCACGAATCGGGCGCAACTGAATTGTCACTTCACAATCGTGATACTGAAGACCTACGAGTGGTAGTGCATTTGCCGCAAAATCCGAAAACCATAGACCCAGCGGGATACGAAGAATACGACCAGGAATGGATGGTAGATTATTCTGTCCTGGCATCGTATTGTTTGGATTTCCACGCCACGCAATTACATGAGGATATCCCTGCCCCGCCGGCACACTCGGATCCGAATAAATACCGTTTGCCGGATCAAAACATTCAGGAATATCACCCACCATAATACGCCATTTATTATATGTATCACTATCGTAATCTAACATCGCACGGGCAGAAATCCAGTCGCTATTAAACTGCTGTATAATCTGTCCGCCGATCGTAAACGTAATTGTATCAATCATACGAACACCAATTTGACGAACCCATGCAAACTCATAGGCACGATCTACACTAAAACTAGATCCGCTAGGTCTCAGGTAAGCTTTGCTAAAAATATCGGGCAGAGTCATTCGTAGTACCAAATCACTCAATAGATCGCCTTGACGGGGAATTTTGGTTTTTAATAAGATAGGCGCATCGGTCAACAAGAGATTCGGTCCGTCCAACGGAATTTGAATCGGTTCCTGAGAAAAATGCGTATAACGCTCAAACGACTTATAAAAGTAGGTTGTTTGAGGATTTCCATTGAGAATAATGTTCTCATTTCCGTAACAAACTAATGCTAGTAAGCCGCCCGGCATATCTAATCGGGTAAGGATAATTCCTAAAGAGTAAAAGACGCACACTAAGTTAGAAGGTTTATATAATGGCAAGTAATGCTGTTTCTGCTGCTGTAATAAATAGTGTAAATTCCTCCTCTTCGGTAAGCCTCCCTCAGTTCTCTACTACAACCTCATCCCTTACTACACTAATTATATTGGTTGCTGTCATTGTGGCGTGTGTCGGGATGGCAGTGCTTTTCCAATATTATAAATGGCACGAAAGCCCGTGGTGGTCCGATCGGGCTAAAGCGAGTAGTCACCTATGGGACTGGATGGACTCTTTAAAGGACATGACATCGCTCAATTTCTTTGGATCCATGAAAGATATACCCAGTCCGGTCGTTGAAGTCCCTGAAGCACCACTGGCGCCACCGGCGCAAATGGAACCTTTACCAGTAAAACAACCCGCCTGGTGTTTTATCGGCGAAGATCTCACCGGTCGTTACTGTGTAAAGGTACCCTCTGCCAATGCATGCGACCGTGATCGCGTCTTTAATACCGAACAAGACTGTGAATTACAAGCGGCAAATCATATGCCTGCCGGTGTTGTTATGCCGAACAACGGAACAAAACAAACTCCCTTGGTCTCTGGGCTTCTAACACCGTAAATGAATTGCGTCTGCGGGTGTGAAATAACATTACTCATAAACAATAGGAATGAGTAAGCTTTTACGCCAGCTTCAAAATAGTATAGCTTATAATCTTCATGCTGCTACCTATAATCCCGACGCAGAAGCGTATGCGGCACAAAATGATGAGGCAGATAAAGAGGAGAAAGCGGGACTTGATGAAGCATCCGCGGATGCTGCGATTAAAAAAGAGAAAGAGGATAAAGCTGCTGCTGATAAGGCGGCGGCAGAAGCCGCAGCAGAGAAGAAGGCTGCCGAAGATGCTGAGCGAAATACATTTAGTGTCAAACGCATGTTAAAGCGTGCGTTAACAGTCACAAATTCTGTGGTCACAACATTTTTAATAGTGGCATTGGGTATCTTTGGTGCTTCGCTCGCAACAAACATAAATGTTTACAAACCCTTACCGTACCGTATTTTATATTTGATTTACGGCTTTGTGTTCTTTTTTGTAGTCATTCCCTATGTACTCCTATGGCGTTGGTTATACCAGAAGAAACAACCCCGCTTCTACGCTCTCTTTCCTATCATCGGTATGCATCTAGACAATCCTACAACGGCTGCGCTCTTCAGTTGGCTCAGTTTCAAACCGGATGCCGATATGGAACTCTTAGATGGCTGTGCGAAAGCCTAAATTACTTAGCATAATGCTTGTAGGCGGCGAATGCCACAGCGCCGATACCAACGCCCGCAGCAAGATATAACAGCGACTGAGTGTCCAACAATGAACGCCCACCCGCTGCTGTCTGTGAAAATGAAACCTCACCCATCTGGGATAGCCGTCCCATTCCATAAATGAAATCTTTCCACGCAAATTCTGGCTTCTTAAGTTGTTTATTTACCTCGTTGTGCATATTAAACATCCAACGAATAAGTGCCTGCTTTGTGTGTACAGCGTCCTTCACTGGCATTTTGTCCAAATTTATTTTATAATGCTCCTTGCAAATGGGGCAAGGAATCATGTATTGAAGAGATTCAAAGAAGTTGATTGCTGCCGTTTTTTCCTCCTCGGTAGGAAAGTTGGAATATCCAAGACTTACAATATGCATTGTTGTCCAGAAAATTGGTCCCCATACACTAGGACCCATGCCAATTGGCGGAAACTTCTCCTCCTGCGGTGGGGGAGGCTGCTTCATACTCTCTGGCAATGACATTCTCTTGTAATTAGATATTTTCGCGAGGTTGGTTAACCGAAAAAAGTTAATCCGCTTAGGTAATATGGAGTGTGCTAATTGTGGTGAATTTGGTCATACATTCCGGGATTGTCCCGCGCCGGTAATGTCGTTTGGTATATGCGCTGTAAAATATGTTGATAATATCCCATATTATCTCCTTGTACGCCGTAGGGATTCCCTTTCTTATGTAGAATTCTTACGGGGAAAATACAAGATGGATAAAATGGACTATATTCATTTATTAATCAACGGAATGACAATAGAGGAGCGCGGACGGCTTCTCACAAAACCGTTTGATAAACTATGGTCCGAATTATGGAATGGGCAAAATACCCGACAGTTTCGTACCGAATTTGAAAATGCCCGTCGTAATTTTGAAAATCTCAAAGTAACCGGTGATAAGGAAGGCAAAACACTTGAGTATTATATCACTCACGCAACGGGTACATTTACCGAAGCGGAATGGGGATTTCCAAAAGGACGGCGCGCAGTTGGAGAGAGAAAAACAGTGTGTGCTCTACGCGAATTCAAGGAGGAAACCGGTATTTTAGAAAAACGGATCCATATTCTTGATGAACCTCCGCTTATTGAAGAATATCTCGGCACAAACAATATTCCTTACAAACAGACCTATTTTATAGGATGTTGTAAATCCAATGTTATTGCAGCATTACAGCCTCGCAATCATATTATGAAACGCGAGATTGGCGCAATTAATTGGTTTACATTTGAGGATGCAATGGCACATATTCGTATGTCAAATGTGGAAAAGCGAGCGGTCATGACGGATCTTCATCGTCGAATTACGGAGGGTGATTTGCGTGCCAAAATCGGCACCGCTCTTGAATGGGAAGTTTCTTAGTTGTTGTTATAACTCCTGCGAATAAATCTCTGCGTTCTTTTTAGGAATGCCAAATAACGCTAAAAATAACACAAAGAAGAACACGGCGGCGAATAAAAACAAGAAGAACAACGCTGTGAACACGGCAAACAAGAACAAGAAGAACAACACGGCGAACAAAAAGAACAACACGGCGAACAAAAAGAACAACACAGCAAACAAGAAGAACAACACGGCGAACAAAAAGAACAACACGGCGAACAAAAAGAACAACACAGCAAACAAGAAGAACAACACGGCAAACAAGAAGAACAACACGGCGAACAAAAAGAACAACACGGCGAACAAAAAGAACAACACAGCAAACAAGAAGAACAACACAGCAAACAAGAACAAGACCAACGGAAATAAGAAGAATTCCGGTAATTGTAACGCGGCTCTCAATTATCTCAAGAAGCGAATGAACAGTAGCCCGGATAAGAACCGTTTTAAACTGGCGGTCAACGAACTTGAGGTTAACTGCTCTAATCTCAATAAGGCTAGCAACACCATTAAGAATTATGTAAATATCACAAAGAAGTGGGTAAACGAGAATAAGAAACGCGGCAACAACGGTAATAAGAAGAACAATACTGTAAAGAATAACACAGCGAATAAGAACAAGAAGAATAATACCGTAAAGAACAATGCAAACAAAAACAAGAACAAGAAGAATAATACTGTAAAGAACAACACAGCGAATAAGAATAAGAACAAGAAGAACAACACCGTAAAGAACAATAAACCAAAGAACAATAAGCCAGCCGCAGCAGCAGCAACAGCAGCAACAGCAGCAACAGCTCGCAAGCGTTGGTAATAGTTTATTTAATAAACACGCACTAAAAGCAGAGGAGATGGATGTTCGTAATGTAATCTCTGCGGACCATCGTGGTGCTAATCCATATGTTGTACAAGATGTTGTTCAACGCATGGACAATACCGAGCTTGAGCGGCTCTGGAATAATGAATGGACCGACTTCGGTCTTCGTGACAGCGTTATAGAGGTCATGAAGCAGCGTGGATTTCGCCCTGAAGAACTTGAACGCCGTGAAACACAATATGGCTTATATCCCGATATATCCGATCCAAATTTTGCATCGCGGCTTGCTAGAAAAACCGAATTCTACGATCTTTCATCCAAGCCTGTAAGCGAAGATAGTTGTAAACAAGCCACGGGTACCTTTGATACAACATCTATTCAACGGCTTGTTGCACGATTTTTACATCCTGACACTCCTTACAATGGGGTTCTGTTGTATCATGGTGTAGGAGTAGGTAAGACCTGCTCGGCAATCACTGTTGCCGAAACATATTTAGCCGCAATGCCCTATAATAAAGTCTTTATCATCTCTCCCAAAGCAATTGCCGAAGGATTTCGCCGTACTATTTTTGATGTAAATCGTCTTGTTGAAACCAGTAAAGAAGAATACGCTTTAACAAAGTCTCTGTGGAAATCGCCCCAATGTACCGGTATGACCTATCTACAACTTACAAATACGATGCAAAATCCTAATAAGGACGAAATTGCTAAAGAAGTTGATAAACTTATAAAGCAACGCTATAAAATTATGGGATATCTTGCATTTGCAAACTGGGTAGAGAATCGCTTCAAAGAGATACCTGATGTGATCACCGGTGAAGAATTGACAAAGCGTAAAATTGCAAAATTAAGTGAACTTTTTGCCGATCATTTAATTATTATTGACGAAGCGCACAATCTACGAGATGCTGAAATTGAGACTATAGTGGCGGCGGCAACAGGAGAAGAGGTCGCCGACGAACCCGATGTCGTCAAACTTACCGAACAAGCCGAAGGTAAAAAACTTACACCAATCCTACAAGATATTTTACGAGTCGCGGAAGGGTTGCGTCTTATGCTTATGACTGCAACTCCTATGTACAATATTGCACCCGAAATAGTTTTTCTACTCAACTTACTCTCCCTCAATGATACCAAAGACGATTCTATGCGTCTGGATGTGGGTCAGGTATTTAAGATTGACGGTCAGTTCAAACCTGGCGGTGATAAAAAACTTGTGACTCTTATCAAACGCTATGTAAGTTACATGCGTGGAGAGAATCCTAATACATTCCCTTTACGCTTAACACCACCTGAGCATGCCGGCATGGACTTTATGGACCGCTATCCTACAATTAGTATTTCTAGAAAAGAGGGCAAAGACGGTATGGTACATCTCACCGACGACGATAAAAAGATTATGAAAACCCTACCGTTAATTGTTCATGAAGTCGGCGATACAGAAAACGGCAAAGCCCTACGCAAACATCTATCGCGCAATAGGGAACCTGTTGTCGACGATGATGCCGCAAGTAATCGTGGTACCGAGGTGACCGATTTTATGCTTGAACAAACTATGCAACTCGGCAATATATATTATCCAAATGGAACCTTTGGTGGCAACGGCTGGGCTTCCTACATGAAAGAGAGCATAACCAATATTCATGGCGCAAAGGTAAAACAGTATCGCTGGGCACAGGCACCAGAAGAAGCCGAAAATATGCCCTTATCTGTAACCGATATCTTTCGCGATGAACTTGCAACCTGGGCTCCTAAAATTGCGTCTATTGTAAAAAGTATCACTGAAGGGGACGGTATATCGTTTGTGTATTCACGCTATGTGAAGGCGGGTGCTCTACCTATCGCCATTGCCCTAGAATTAGCGGGTTGGGTCCGCGTTCTCTCCGATGGAACTCCTGCCCCCTTACTTCTAACTAGCGGGTCGAGCAAAGCGACTAAATTCTATATTTTGTTAACGAGTGACCCAGGTCTTTCGCCTAATTTTCCCGCACTTTTACGCTACGCGACAACAATACGAAACGAGAATGAGGCAAACGGATCCAAAGTAAAAGCCATTATCGGTTCTCAAGTTGCATCCGAGGGTCTAGATCTCAAATGTATTCGCCAAATTCATCTACTAGACGGTTGGTACCATTTGAATCGTATTGAACAGATTGAGGGTCGCGGCGTTCGCTATTGCTCTCATGTAAATCTTCCACTAAATAAACGCAATTGTCTAATTTACTTACACACCGGTAATGTGGGAAAATACGAAACTGCTGACTTATACGCGTATAGATTAGCGGTACGCAAAGCCCAACCTATTGGTCGTGTCTCCCGTCTTATGAAAATTAACGCCTGGGATTGTATGCTCAACATTGACGCGATCTTACTCAAAAATATGGGCTCACGATCTATTATTGATGCTCATAACCGTGAATCGGTTGTGACACTACAGGACGAACCCTACACAAGTTTTTGCGATTTCTCTCAAGTTTGTACCTATCAATGCTCGGCAGAAAAAGGACTCGGTAATGCTACACCTGGCTCAAACACTAGCACCCAAGAATCGTACGATTTTCGTCGTACATTCCTGGAATGCCAACAGCGGCTCATTGAGGAATTCAAGGAAGAAACCGCCTTACCTATCGCCGAAGTTCAAAAACGGTTTTATAGTAAAATACCGGATTCTTTTGCAAAAATTGGACTCCGTGATATTATTGATAAAGTAAAAATTCATCGTAATGATGGTATTTATGGCACTCTTAAACTCGTAAATGAATATATTGTCTTTCAGCCCGAAGGGGTTACTGATACACAGATACCTATTGCGCTCCGTTACGGCAGAGCGTATGGTCGTATGCCCGAAGAGTTTGATCTTATGCGCTCTAGCCTATTGGAGACCGCTGCGCCTGCTGCTCCTGCTCCTGTTGCTCCTGCTCCTGCTGCTCCTGCTGCGCCTGCCGCTCCTTCTGCACCTGATACCGATGAAGAGGAATCCGTTGCGGCACCAGCCGTCGCAGACGACGAGGAGATGCTCTTAGATTCGGCACTCAAATCTCTCAGTAATTGGGTTACAATCGTCGATAACATCGTCGGCAAAAAACTTACTGGACCTATTACCAATTTGAAAGAGAATCTCAGTGGCTGGCGATGGGTGTTCCGTTATTTCCGCAATTTGCCTGATACAAAAGCAATCGCCTATCACTGGTTTATGGAAAATTACTGGAGTTACAAACAGCAACGAGCGGTCCTAAGTTATTGGCTGCTCCATGGACTTGATAAACTTGAAGGATACGAAAAGACATGCGCGGATATGTTTAGTGCCGCCAATCGCCGTTGTGAACTTTTCCAAGGTCGTATTAACGGTTGTGTTATCTATAATTTTGATACAAACAAAGTAGAAAATTACTGTCTTATTAGTAATGCTGTATCACAATGCCCTTCAGTATTTGATGCAGATGTAAAAGCAATTCTTGGAAAACCCTTAGATCGTAAGACGGATACTGCGCCGTATTTTGGTTTCCTGGTTTCCAAACAAAAGACGGTTATATTCAAGACTGTGGATAAGGAGAATGGAAGCATTAATGGTGCCGAATGTGCAAATACGAGTAACTTAACAAACCACGAAAAGCGTATTCGCGCAATTCACGATATTCTTCGCAAAAGTGGTGCTCCTATCGCGCCAATGTTACTCAATGATAATCCGGCAGAGAAGCCGACTGCTAAACAGAACAAAGAACGCGAAGATGAAGTTCGTATCCAATTTGAAATTGAAAATCGTCGTTTTACTGCAGCTTCACGCGATCCATTTCAGCATATAGGAGATATGAGTCTCAAACAGGTGTGTCCATACATGGAATTTCTCCTCCGGTATGCGGATAAGACTCGTGTAGGCGGGTCGCGCTGGTTCTTATCAATTGTGGACTCCGCGCGGGCAGGGGTAAAAATGACTTAGAGCGGGGTCGGCATCGCGAAGCGGGGTCGGCAAGCGAAGCGGGGTCGGCAAGCGAAGCGGGGTCGGCAAGCGAAGCGGTGCCGGCTTAAAATTTGAAACATATCAAACCAATAGGATATAAGATAAAAGATGTATCACACCATTTATCTTGATGAGCGTATTGCCCTGACTCCCAGCGAGATGAACCTAGTACAGAAACCCGATGATGTGAAGGATCTTCTTGTAACAAAACTCAAGGAACGCCATGAGTCCAAGTGTAATTCCAACGGATATGTAAAACCAAATTCTATTGACCTTGTCGCACGCTCGGCGGGCGCTGCCGAGAATGGTCGCTACACCGGCAACTTTGTCTACGACTGCAAGATGAAGTGCGATGTTCTATACCCACAGGGTGGCATGGTCATGAATGTACTTGTGATTAAAGTGACGAAGATGGGTGTATACGCCGTATTTGAGGAGGCAATTCGTATTCTCATTCCCCGTGATATTCATATCGGTAATACGGAGTTTGATAATATTAAGGAGGGCGATATTATTACTGTTCGTCTAGAGCGCAGCGAGATTAAGACAAATGCGCCCTTTATCATGGCGGTCGGTAAACTCATCTCTACATCTGCGGAACAGACAAATGAGGAAACCCAATAGTCTTATTAACGATGTCCACAGATGCGCCTGCGCCCGGCACTCTAGCACCCGCTGAATATGAACGCCGCAAAGTATTCCTTGAGAATCTTAAGTCTCTAACAAAGACTGAACACATTGAAATTATTCGAATTCTACAAAAGCATTCCGCCGAATTCTCCGAGAATTTGAACGGTGTCTTTTTTAATTGCTGTAATCTTACTCAGCAGGTATTTGATGATCTTGAATTATTCATTCAGTTCACCCAGACAAATCGTAAGAATCTTGCGGATCGTGAGATGTATCTTAGCTCTTTAACCCGGACTGCGGGACTGGCTGTTGACGAGCCATCTAAATAATACGCCGCTTTATATACATAAATGGTTCATTGGAACGAATTATCTGACTTTTTAAAGTCTAATCCGTTTCAAACATACGGTGTTAAACTTCTTGCCATTGAGACTCCTACGCGCAAAGGGGTAGAGTATTTTCCTATAGAATATGTCGTAGATACTCCAGTGGTATCTACTCCTAAGCCCGCGACTGCTTCTACCTCTACTCCTGTTCCTGTTCCTATTCTTATTCCTGCTCCTGCTCCTGCTCCTGCTCCTGCTAAACCCGTATCCGCTCCCCCACCACCAAAACAAACCAGACAACCCGATAGTCTAAAGTATACCCTTGATCCTATTGTTTTTGGAATTGAACACCGAGATATACTTTATAATGATTCCCCCAAGGCGAGCCGTCGGCAAATGGAAATTGACGAAGCACTCCGCTGTGAAGCACTTATTGATGAACTCTATAAGTCCCAGGGCGGTCGCTCCCGTGGTTGGACCAAAGTGATGCTAGAAGCCGCAATTCGTCCTCGTGGTGCTTCTGGCGGCGATCTACACGAACTCAAACAGGCTAAATCGGTTTTTCTCTGGCAAATGGTCAGCGATGATAAAGCGATTTCAGGATTTCTTGATTTCCTATGTGTTGCCAAACAGATTCAGGTGGCAATTTGGAATGATGAACGCCATGTTATTACAGTATATCCCGCAGCGGAATATGTCGGTGACGGCGCTGTGAAGCAGTATCCACTGTACAATGTATCCAGTAATGGAATGATGATGAAATCTAATACTGTACGAAATGGAGCGGATCTCGTCAAGTTTGCAAATGAGAATAGTTGGACTCTGCTACCACCGCAATCTGTACTTCATACATTGGAGAAGTTAACGCTGGCGGATTTGGAATCTGTAGGAAAGAAACTGGGAATGGCGGAAGTTGTCGGGACGAAGGTGGAACGCATCGCCGCCGTTGCCGGATACAAATTAAAGTCCCGACTTTCGGGGGCGGCGGTCTAGGCACAGCAGGACCGGTAGCCGTGAAACGGTACCGGTCTAGCCCAGGGTTGAGATAAAAGTTGAAGGCTTTAAGCAAAAAGTCTTAGCCTTAATAGAAGTATGTCCCTAGAGCTCAAGTCGGCCGAATCCCAAGCATTGGACACGCTATGGGCTGCGTGGGAATCCGCTACAGAAACAGAGATTGAGGCAACATTTAAAAAGCCTGATGGGAAAGAACTAGACTACACTGCATTCCTTAATGCAATTAAATATCTACGTAGTCTTGGTCTCCAGGAGGCACCACAGGCACCTAAACTAAATATCATGGTTGCCGGTGGTCTACGCTTTACTCTTGTTGGCGAAGGCGTTGTACAAGCGTACTGCCGTGACAATACACTAAAGGGAAAGCCATTCTTCTGTATCCTGAAGGATAAGAAGCAAGCGGGCGCAAAAGGACCAACCGAACTTGATCTACCTGAATACGGCGTTCGTGTGAAACTGCGGCGTGAAATTCCGCTCTCTAGAGATGATCCGCGAGTTGTAGATGCCGTTACAAAGTGGGGCTCTCTACCCAAGGCGTTCCGTTACATTCAGCGTTTCAGTTTTACATCTCTTCACTGGAAAGGAATCCAGTTTGATGCATCGTTTATTCGCGAGAATCGCAAGGATACACGCGGAAACTACATTCAGGCAACAACATTTACCGCTGCCGGCATTGTAAAGCAACCCACCCATTACGAACTTGAGGTGGAAGCGCTCAGCGGCGAGGGCACAACAAAGAAGGCGCTCATCTTTGGCATCGTATCCGTTCTACGCGGATTACAGAAATCGTATATTCTTACTCGTGAATCTGTGCGCCAACAGATTATCGGTTTCATGGAGGGACAGACTGGCGCAAAGAAAGGCGGATTTCCTGGTTCTCAGCCCGTAACGCTGCGTAAGACCCATATCGGTTTGGAAAAGGATGCTGATGCTCCTAACATTCGTATGGAGGATTACAATGTTACCGATAAGGCGGATGGTCTGCGTTGCCTACTTGTTGTTGCAAAGAACGGACGCATGTATCTTGTAGATAGGTCTCTCAATGTGTACGGCACGGACCGACGGCTTGATGACGCTGCGACTGCCGAGTGGGCGGGCGCAATTCTGGACGGCGAGTGGGTCACCACAAATGCATCCAACGAGCCCATGAGCCATTATTACGCCTTTGATATCTTTAATGGACGGCGCGGCGAAGATGTATCGGCGCGTCCCTTTATTGTTCGTGACACCGGTCTCGCCGTCTCGCGTGAGGCAGCAATGCGGGAAACCGTTGCTTCTCTTAATAATGCGCAGTTCACTGTTACCGGTATTCCCAAGCATAACAGCCTATTTATTGACATGAAGACCTTCCAAACACCTGCGGATCCCAGTGACCCCATTGGCATCTTTAAGGAAGCCGCCTCTGTTCTCAATCGTCTCGAAAAATCAGCACCCTATCACACCGACGGTCTTATCTTTACTCCCAACGCATCTCCGCTTGTAAAGAATATCAATACCTGGGAAACACAACTCAAATGGAAACCGGCGTCTCAAAATTCCGTAGATTTCCTTGTTGTGACCGAGAAGGAGAAGGATAGTGAGGGACGGGTAACCGGCGTTGATGCCGTGAGCACACGACTCCGCGAAGACACAAACCAGATTGTCCGCTATAAGACGCTGCGCCTCTTTATTGGTTCATCAGCGGATCCTGCCTTCGTGGATCCCCGCGATACCGTTCTTAACAAGAAGCCTTATCCGTCTTCCCTTCAAGAGGGCGCCCGTGGCGTCTATCGTCCTGTAGAATTTACCCCTCTGCCGCCGGATCCAATGGCATCGGTATGCTATGTGGCGATCAATGCCGGCGCAACGGATGCTGCCGGTGCCGCACCCGCCGCAAATATCGCCGATTCACTGGATGATAATATCTATTGCGAAGAGACTAAAGACCAAATTACCAATCGCACAATTGTGGAAATGATTTACAAACCTGAGGCACCGGCGGGCTGGCGCTGGGTGCCCCTCCGCATTCGTTGGGATAAGACCGAAGATTTCTCGCGTGGCATTGTCGGTGGTACACTCAACAGCGAAAAGGTGGCGAACGATGTGTGGCTCTCTATCCATGATCCGGTAACGGAGTTCATGATTCGTACCGGTGCCATTACGGAAGAAGTAAAGGAGGGCGAAATCGCTGCGCCAATGACATCTAATCTTGCATATTATCAGCGCAAGGCGCCGCAGCGGGATCTCAACAAAATCCGCGGACTCGCCGAGTTTCACAATCGTTATATCAAAGATGATATTCTACTGTCTAAGGTACTCACAGCAGGAGCGTCTGTGTTGGATATGTCAGTTGGTCAAGCCGGCGACATCCATAAGTGGATGAATGCGCGGGTTGGCTGGGTACTCGGCTGTGATATTGCCCAGACCGGCTTGGTAGACAATAAGAACGGCGCCTACCGTCGTTACCTCCAGTACCTGGTACGCTCTAAGAACGGCGCCGGTGTTCCACGCATGCTTTTCGTCCAAGCCGATTCGGCAGTTCGCTACGCGGATGGCTCTGCCGGTCAAACGCCGCTAGACCGTTCTATGCTGCGCACTCTATGGGGTGAGGCGGATCCTACTGCGCCTCCATTCGTCCAAGAGATGCGTGGAATGGCGGCTGCCGGCTTTGATGTGGCGTCCCTCATGTTCTCACTCCACTACTTCTTCAAGGATCACTCCACGCTGGACGGCTGGCTACGCAATCTTGCTGAGACCCTCAAGGTTGGCGGATACTTTGTTGGCTGCTGCTTTGACGGTGATAAAGTTGTCTCTTTGCTCCAAGACTTGCCAATGGACGGCACTCGCCGTGGTGCCGAAGGGGGCTCCGATATTTGGAGCATTACCAAAAAGTATGATGCCGATTTGAGTGTTTTGCCGGCGACCGATGAATCGCTCGGCAAGGCAATCGATGTGAGTTTCATCAGCATTGGCGAAACATATCGTGAGTATCTTGTCTCCTTTGATTACTTTGTACAACGCATGAGCGAAATTGGAATGGACCTACTCAATCCTGGTGAGCTGGCAGCAATGGGTCTACAAGCGTCCACAAATCTCTTCTCTACCTCGCACGAGATGGCGACTACATCAGGTCGTAATTACGCAATGAGCTCTGTGATTCGCCAGTTCAGTTTCCTCAATCGCTGGTTTATCTTCCGTCGTCGGTCCATGGCATCATCGCTTCCTATGCCGCCGGCACCGGTCTTAGCGCCGGTTGTAGCACCACTCGTCGTTGAACAGGCGGAGGTTCCCGCAGTTGCCGAAGTGCCCGCAGTTGCTGAACCATCCGTTGAATCTCTAACAGAATCAGTGATACCGCTGGTTGCCGAAGAGAGCGTCCCTCCTGTTGTAGTAACTCGCAGAGATAATGCGCCAGATGATAGTGCTGCGACATCGCCCGTAGAAGAAGAAGCAGCAGCAGCAGAAGCAGAAGCAGAAGTAGAAGCAGAAGAAGAGGAAGAGGAATCCCCATTATCTCCCGCAGAGGAACTTGCTACCGGTCCTGCATACCCTTTCTACTACAAGTCCGCCGCGAAGGATGACCTCAAGATTAAGGAGAAGAGTTGGCGGCGTATAATTAGCACCTTTGCCCCTTTCATGTTCAAAGATCCCAGAAATCCATCGACTGTGTACCCCAATCTCGAAGCGGTGATTGGCTCACTCAAGTATCAACTCGGTACAAACAAACCTGAACTCGGTGCTCAACTCTTCAGCATAACCGGCAATATCTACCAGAAGTATCTGGAGGAGAAGCGCGCCCTTGGTACCGCCAGTGAAGAGCAACTCACAGCGCTCAATGATGAACTCGGTATTAAGATGCGCGATGCACAGAAGCCTGCTGTTATCAAGAAGACCGGTGCGACATTTACACCTGAAACCTATGTTGCGGGTGTAGAAAATCCTCTACAGGAGTATTTGAAGCAGAGATACGATGAGGATGCGGTGTTCCATAAGATTCTGGATGCCGTAAAGGAGCAGAAGGTGAAACTCGTTGCCTATACTGCTACTGCTGAAAATGAGATGACCGGCACGGTTGCCAAGGATGGCTCGGTCTCTGGCTCCAATATGCTTGGTCGCGCCCTCATGAAGTTGGTTGGACTGACATATTAGTCTAAAATAAAAGAGTTTCTCTAACTATAATAAAGTATGTCATCTATTATCTATGGTGGTGTACGATATATTCAAACTCGTCATGCTATTTATTGTAAAAAATGTTTTGATACAATAGAAAGCAAATCTATACACGATTTTAAGCGCTGTTCTTGTGGCGCAGTGGGAGTGGATGGAGGTATTTCTGCCGGTAATCATATTCTAGGAAATCTATCTGATATGGAGTGTCGCAGTATGTACTGCGCAGTTGTGGCTGGAAAGAAAATTTGGCTGCCGCAGTGCGCTATAGAAAAACTTTTTAGACCGGCAAACATTTTGTATGATTTGCCGTGTCCTGACCTGTGAATCAAATGTCCACAGATCTAAAAATATAATCCAATAAATAGGTAATGGATCCTGTAGCCTACGCACCTTTGCCCTCAGCTCCACCTGCCGACTCAGCTATAACTGTTAAACCTGAAATTCTAACAATTAGGTTCGTGACTCCTGAGCCGGCGGCGACGAATCGGCAGTGGGGTTTATACTGCTGTTTTATTGTAGTCGCCTTTATTTTTGGTTGTGCTTTCTTTTATTATATGATGTTCAGTACTCATAAAAATTGAGACTATTGATCTTTTATTTGATGACTGACATAAAAGAGTATATGCCTCAATCAATCAGCGATGGGGCATTGGCATGGCAGCGGCTAGCAGTAGTCAATAAACACCCGCGCGATGAGCGTATTACATTTGATGAAGAGACCCATAAATATACGATTGATGGGTCTCGTTATGATATCTCTTGTACCGGTTTCGTTCATAGTTTCTTTGGACATTTTGATGCCGACGAAATTATCAAGAAAATGATGCGAAGCCCCAACTGGAAACCTGGCGGTACATCGTACGAAAAGTATAAGGGACTAACGCCGCAGGGGATTAAGGATCTGTGGACAGCGTCTGGTGCCGAAGCGAGTGAAGCGGGTACTCGTATGCATCTGGACATCGAACACTATTACAATTCTGCCCCGATTGGAAATATGGCGCTGGATGGATGGGAGGCGAATCCTAGTCCCGAATGGGATTACTTTATGCGCTACGAACGGAAGTGGCGTATACCACAGGGATTTGTACCTTATCGTACCGAATGGCTCGTCTTTAACGATGAGATTCGTCTTGCCGGCTCCATTGATATGATTTACGCAAAACCTGGCGGCACATTTGCCATTTATGATTGGAAGCGGTCCAAGGAGATTAAGACAGAGAATAAGTACCAGAAGGGGCTCGGTCCACTGTCGCATCTGGATGATTGTAATTACTGGCATTATTCTCTACAGCTCAACAATTACCGGCGGCTTCTAGAGAAATTCTACGGTCTTGTGGTAGACGAGTTGGCTCTGGTCATCTTACATCCTAACAATAAATCGTATCAAATTGTGAAACTCAATTTGATGGATGCGGAAGTAGAGGCGATGTGGGCGACGCGTGCGGCATCCCTGATGGCGGCGGTTGACGGAGTTCCTGCGCCCATGATTCCGCCGGTGGTTGAGGCTGTGTCCGAGGAGGATGAACCAATTGAAAATACCGGCTGTTTGATTACCGACGATTGATGCGTATACAAATTTTTAATTTTTAAACTTCCTATATAAATGTCCTTCGGGACATTATATTTGAATTGGGAATTTAATGGAATTCCTTGGAAACCTACTGAAGTTCGTCTTCATATTCCCGATATAGATGAGTCTGTAAAAATACATTTAGAAACTCATACAGAACAATATAATGAGATCGCTCAACTGGATGTCGATTACAGAAAAATGTATATAAATACGAACGATAAGGTAGTGTTGCCTCCTAAATGTGTTATGAATGCTGATAATGGAGGAATAATCACAGTTCTATTTTCTTTTCATGCGGATAAATAGATGGAGTTGTGGGCATTGCTTGTTTTATTAGTAATTATATTGGCATTAGGAACTGTCAGCAACTTTGTGCATTTTACGCGCCGTCGTGTCGCGGGTCCTTTTGCTTTACATCAAAGCCATTTGCGCCATGTTCACTATGAAGGATTCGGTGGTGGATTTGGAGTTGGCTTTAATGGCGGCTTTGGTGTCGGTGCCAACGGCGGTTTCGGCAGCGACATTGAGCCAAACTTTGGCAGTGTTGGTGTAGATGATAAGAAAATAAAGAGAGAGGGATTCCACGGCGGTGGCAGTCACGGCGGTGGTGGTGGTGGCGGTCACGGCGGCGGTGGTCACGGCGGCGGTGGTCACGGCGGACACGGAGGATGGCACGGACCCGGTGGTTATGGTGGTCCCAATCAGGGCACTTGGCGCGGTTGGGGTGGTAATGATAGCGGTTGGGGCTGGTACGGCTGGAGTTATCCCTGGGCGTGGTACGGTCCTGTAGAAATTGCCGTTGAATGCTACTCCGATGCCGACTGTGGTGAAAATGGAGTATGTGGAACAAATGGATATTGTCTTTAAAAAATAGTTTATGTATTATTGTTATTAAGTGGGTATGCGATCCGCAGGTAGAAGTGCCTCAATATTAATCAACTTAATCTTACGACCAAATTGCTTTTGGGTGCTCTCATAGCATCCATTGCAGTATTTCACAATGTCATCGACCTGCTTACGAATTGCCTCCTTATCGTGACCCTCCGTAAGCACTTGACGAATAATCTCCAATACACCCGCGGCAAACACTTGAAGAATCTGCGCTTTCGCAACACGGAAACGCATGTCCTTTTCCGATCGCTGAAGTGCCGCTTTCCAGTCTTCCTCAGTGAGTTCACCAACCATATACTTTACTCGGAACACTCGTAGTTTCTCTTCCGTATCTGCCGTCTCCACACGAGCCGTATCCTCTGCCTCTCGTGCAAGACGCCATGCCTCTCCAAGGTACACCTGCGTTCGACTCATCTGTTGACGACGATGCTGTCCATACAAATTCACAACACCATACTCATTTCCGTAGAGACCACGGCTAATCTCACGGTCCTGATTGACCGCGCACGCATTTGGTCCTTGTGCCGAGGCTGTTGCCGGATCCCTGCCTTGGCTGCGCAACCACTCAAAGTAGTGCGGATTGTGAACTGGTCCATCCGCCATCTTACCGGTACGCCAATTAAATCCTGTATTACACTGCGTACACCACATCTGGTCACAGCCCTCAATCTTACAAATGCTTACACCACACTTGGGACAGGCGCGGGCTTCACGATTAAGGAGTGTTGCTGTTGCCACCTTCTCCGCGTCACAGTGATGAGTAGGATCATCACGAACCGCCCCCTTCAAGTCGTGGCAATCAGGGCAAGTATAGAGGTCACAAAGACCGCACTTCCACGCCGTAGAAAGGAATCCCTTACAACCGTCGGCAGGGCACGGCTTCACAAATGCAACTGCCTGCTTCTTCACTGCTGCTACCGGCGCTTCACTCGATTCTGCCTGATTAGGAATACGCTCACGACCATATGTTTCAATCGTACGCTCAATGTAATGACATTGCCGGTACGCTTTATCAAGTTCGCGTGAAATACGGCGCGACTCTTCGCGCGCCGCCTCTAACTTTATCTCAGCATCCGCCCTTGCCGCCTTCGCCGCACGAAGCGCCGCGGCATCCTCTTGCGCCGTCGGTAGGCGCGATTTCTCACGATCTGCAAGCACCTTCTCACGGTGCTCTTTGTAAGTCTTAAGACGGAAAGTTGTTGTAAACTCTGCATCCAGGAAATTGCGCTCCCAACCACGATCGCACTCAACATTTACACAACGAGGAACATCGCTCGTATCGCCAAGTAGGTAAGTTTGGAAGCAGATACGACATATCTGTATTTGACAATGCGGGCATGTCGTAGGAGAATGAGTTGTCTTATTAAATTTATCAAAGCATACACAACAAGTAGGCTTTGGAACACGAGGCATCTTAGTTGTCTTATTTTAAATTGGTGGTTACATATCTCAATTTTTGTCATTTATGATCTCCACGAGCGTATAGATGCCGGTAATTCTTCCTCGGTAAGCGTAAATCCTGTAGTTCTCCGATTCTGTAAAGGAATACCATCAACATCAATAACCATAAAATTTGTAGACGGAGATAAGCCACTGATTTCGGTAACCGGTTCAATTCTATGAGTAATTGAATTATAGTGCGTCATAATAACAGTTATATTAAATTCTTCTGCAAGGGCTTTCCAATCATCGTATGATCCATGAAAATCGCCATCTTTCTTAGTAATCCTGCGTATAACTTGATTTAAGAAAGAGGTGCGGTCCAACGATACATAGGCACTTACCTGTATTCTATATAAGGCAGAGTCCCAATCCGCCGGTAAATGTATAGATGCCTCATCTACACCGACCTCTTCAGGATATGTTAGTCCTGTAGTATAACGAGTAGACTGACGATCCTTATATCCTAGTCTATCATAAAGCGCCTCACTGCCACGACCCGTTGCTGAAAACAATAATGCATTATTTTCATAACGAACCTCACTACCTGATAGCGGCTTCAAACGGGGAACACTTCGTGTGAGAATCTCCATTGCTTTGCCAAATGTTCGTAAAAGTTCGTCCGTTAGCCGTGCCGCCATTAAATGTACCGGATCTGTGTACCGCTCCGTCTTAGTTGTATGAATTAAGCATTTGCGCAAAGATTCTTCGCCTCCTGTCCATGAGCAGCCCTCCACGCACTCTCCCTCGGTTTTGATTTGGAGACAATCGCGGCGCAGAACCGACGGCTTTGTTGGTGCGCGATCATCATCACGGTGTATCCACTGGCTGACGATAGGATAGAGAAGCCGGTCAAGGCGTTTCTGGAGTTCAAACAATGGTAATCGATGTTTTGCCTGGCGCAGGAGTTCAATCTGGGTTTTAATTCGTGCGCCCTCTGGCGATGCCAAAAATTCCGAAAATGTGATACGCAGATGCTGGTACGCCTCTTCTAACTCTTCCTCCTTTGTGGCGACTTGTAATGACGAAGTACGCTTCATGGGACCAATAAGCGCCAAATCCGCCTTCCAAGGCTCATCGCCGTCCTCTAACACACGAATCGTCTTAATAAGTTCCGCATAACAGGGGTGCGCCACCTCTTTGCTTCTCTTTAACGGCTTGATAGGAACAATGGCACCGCAACGAAGATCTAAGGCAATAAAGTAATTATCACGCTTGCGCAAAGCGACCGGCAACAATCCAGGCAAAATTACATCTGCAGGCGTACACGATGTAGCGCCTGGCTTCATATACTTCTCTAGTACCTGTGTAATATCGGGCAGTGGCAGGCTCTCCTCACCATATGTGCTAGGGCAGGTTGGTAGAATAAGTCCGTCGTCCACACAGGGAATAAATACAGGTACATCCGCCTCGGTAGGAGAGATCACACCCACTAGGCGATTGCTACGATCACGCAACAATCGCGTAACCATATTGCTCGTATCCACTTCACCTGCGGCAACCAACTCCGTTAAACTTGGTATAGGAATTGTATCGTATATGGGTATCCATGGATGAACTGGTGCGACGGCACGGCTGCATCCCTTATCCACGGATATATAATCGTTTATGAACGATTTGAGGGCGGTCGCCACATTAGACGGAATTGCTGCCATCGTCGCCGCCGCGGGCTGTATCACACCGTACATTTTCTTATCTTTGTCCGTTTTGCCGTCGTATAAAATGAGCGGGTCGTAATTGCCGGTTACCTCGTCTTCTAGGATGAATAGGAAAGGCGGCGGCTGTTCACTATCATGTAAGGATACACCAAACTGCGGGCAGATGAGCGTTGGCGATTCGTTCTTATTTTTGGGAACGCGAATACGGACAAGAATAAATCCAGTTGCCGTAAAAAGTCCTGGTACTGTAAATAGTGATTCCCATAAGCGCAATTCCTTTGGCTCGCGAATATTTTGCACATACTCCTTAAAATTGTGCCACGCCGAGTAAAAACTTTTTGAATACATATTGCTGGGATTGATACCCATTTTCATACACCATTCTTGAATCTTACCTGTGGTTATGATATTCTCAGTCGAATATTTTGAAGTTGCAAATTCATGAATAAGGGTTCCATAATTTGCTTGTTCAAATGCGCGCGCCATTGTCGTTTCGTGTTTCATAAACCATTCTAATACACCAGTTTCTGTAGGAATTTGATGATTGTTACTATGAGTACGGAACTCCTCGGTTGCGTATTGTGCCCAACCAATCAAGGCAAGTAGACTCTTACCTGGCTCTCTTGGATTATGCCCAATACCATAACGTATAAATGCTGTTGCTGCACGGTGATCGTCACGATACGGTAATAAATGGGAATTTGTCTCCTGCTGCTCTACACCGCGATTTCTGGTTAGGAAATCGTCAGGTTTTTGCCCTAAAAACTTATTTACAGACTCAGGTGGAATAGCAATTGCTCCCTTCTCCAATTCAAACCAATCTAATTTAATTCGTCCTAATACATTTTGTGCGGGAATATACCAAGTTTGACCCGCGCGCTCCACTCTAGAGACCGACGAAAATGGACGGTCGCGATTGGCAATATCTTTTGCTGCCGGTACAGGTGCTGGCTCTTCAGTGTCTACTTCGACCACCTCGGTCTCCTCATCCTCTGGCATTTTTGCTCCCTCAGGCGGTGATGTCTTTTTTGGTTCAGTAAAACAGCATGGCAAACCATATTTTTCTGGATGAAACAATCCTCCCAAAAATCCCGAGTACTTTGCAACTTTACCTAAATCTGCCTGTTCGCCGCGCTTGAGAACTGTTTCGCCTATTGCCGGTCTTGCACGATTTTCAATCAGGCGTCCGTGACAGAATGAACACGAATTTGCCATTTTGGGTGTGCCGTCGTATCCCACCGTTCCTTCAAACTCGCCTTTAATCAGGGGTAGATCATCACGAACGCACCAAAACTCTGCACAAATATAATAATTAATATGTTGATTATCTGTACCCGTCTTGGTAACAATCCATAATGGCTTTTTTTCTTGTGCGACCATCAATTCTTTAATTCTTTTATTTTGTTCCTTGAGTTTCTCCTCTCCATCAGTTATACTTTTATTATCTTTGAGGCGAAATCCTTTCTCCAATGCAATAATTTCTAACTTGGCAACCTCCGTTTTGGATATACTCGGCATACCAGGAATGCGTGTGCGCTGTCCTGTCGTCTTACTTGCAACCGCGGCGGCTCGTTGAATCTCCCTATTCAATGGTGCCTCCAACCAGATGACTTTTGATTCAGTTGTGCCTGGAACCAAATATAATTGTTGCGCCCTACGATATGCCTCAGGGGATAGGACATTTGGCTGACGATTTTGTGCGAGCTGGCACTGGCGACTGTACGCTTTCAGTCTTGGATCGCCGGCATCGCTATATTGGAACAAGTCACGGTCACGGCTCTTCAAATTATCCAAATACCACTCCTTTGCAAGCGGTGGAATTACCTCATTTGGTGCTAATGCGGTTGGTACTGCTGCTGTTGCTGCTGTTGCTGCTGTTGCTGCTGCTGCTGTTGTTGCTGCTGCTGCTGTTGCTGTTGCTACTGCTGCCGGTTTTGTCTCCTCTTCTTCTTCTTCCTCCTCATCTTCATCACCAATGCCCAACATACCCTGAAATAATTGCTCATCAAATGCCGATTCCATTTCTTCAGGTACAGCCGGTGCCTCGGCTGCCGTTTCTTCAGGTTCCACCTCCGCAACCGCTGCTTTTTCTGCTACCGTTGTATCCACCTTGAGTGAATCTGCCGTCTGGGATACAAACAAAGTCATCAATGTCAACATGCGATCCAAATCTTTTGTTGTTTCGCAACCCGTAATCAAAATACGGTACCGCGGATGATCGTTGTAAATACGAATCGACGCACCAACATTATAGGCAGCAATTGTTGTATCCTCCTCCGCCGTCTGTGCCTGTTTTGCACTACACTTTGCATCACGAAGTGAGACTTCCTTAATGCGTAAATCGTCTCCTGATTCACTCTTATACGAGATTACATGTTCCGAGTGACGCTGTAGCCATTCATCTTCGGCTGCCGTCGCCTCTGCCGACGAAATACCAAACTCTTTTATGAGTGCCCTGACATATTCACCCGCCGGTACATCAGCGGTTGACTTTGAACTACGATTAAGATAGAGCGCTGTCAAATAATTCATAATAGGATTTCCCATTTTCACATAGTTGCTTACTCCTTTGTACCGTAGAGTAAGTGCGGCACCGTCCCCTTCTATTGGCGGATCAATTGATACCATAGGTGAAAACGGATCTACGCGATTTACGAGTTCCGTTTTTCCTGGCTTTCTTACATCAAGTGTGGTGTTCAGTTCGTATTCGGCAGTAAGTTCGCAGAGATTGGCAGCATTAAGAGTCGCCCATGGGGTATCCGCCAAAATAGTGCGAAACATTGCGTCCGCTTTTGTGATAACCGAAAGGGGCAGCGGTGCGCCGCGGCGGGGCGCGCCAATATACATTTCTGCACTGCCATCCTCGTAAATCCTGAGTGTCCAACATGTGCCCAATGGTGCTTTTTGGTCCACAATAGGTACTTTTACAAGAATCACCGCGCCCATATCGGTAGACGGCTTATCCGCCATGAGACTATCTAGGAGTTTTTCGTTGTGAATAAATGTCTTGCCGTCCTCGTTGGTCGCGATTTTTATAATAGATGGAATACGGTCTTTGGCGGGGAAAAACCGTAGGAACGGTTTTGTAGGGCTCGGCTTCATTTCATAGAATCTTAATTCTAGAAGCCCTGAGGTAAACGCCGGCGCTTTTGGTAGAATACATTTGAAAATATAGAGTTTTGTAAGTTGTGCGGGTTTGGCGCTCTGAACTGTGGCGGATCGTATCCCTGTATCCAACTTCTCTAGGCGTTTTTCTACATAACTACGGTACTCATTCAGCGTATCAAGTGCGTCTTTGGTCATTACGCCGCCGGTAGGCGGGGTTTTAATTTGCGGAAAAAACAGCCGTACAAATCCTTCAAAGACTGGCTCTGTAAGAGGGGCGTTTGGAGTAAGAAGAGATGCGAGTGTCCAAACATGGACTGTGGCGTTCGGTTCTACGGTGGATTCAATCGTTTTGCCGCTATAAATCGTAGGAAATACCGGCTTTTTTCCACCGTTTTCGTAGATTCGTGGATCTGGCTGTTCACGAATAGTATGCGGATCTGGCAGTCCTGCCGTCGCAAATGGCCAGGTAAACTCTAACGGTTTGTAGAGATTTGGCGCAATTTCTACAGCAATAAACAACTGATTCGGCGGTGTAGTTCCTATGGCAAGAGCAATACGCTGTTTGAGATTGAACAGAGTCTCAAATGGATAAATTTTACTGAACTTTGCTTGGTCCAGATTTACGGTACGGCTCTCATCCAAATGAGACAGTATCGTAAGTTTTAGCGGTTCCAGTGATGGTAACCGGGATGGTTTTAGTATCTCCATTGCTATTGTGGTTTGCGTTTTGAATTCTTTGGTACTAACTATTTCAATCCGTCGTCCACCGTCTCTTTGTATTTAGGAGAATCTGTGATATGAACACCACAGTATTCCACGGGATGCGCATTAAAATTTGTATACTGATAAATATCAATCGCCTCCGCCTGTTCCAACATCCACGCAAAATGATTCCAAAACTCTGGTGTATGTCCTATCGTACTCGTACCTACATGACTCATTTCATGTAGGGCTACAAAGAGGATGATATTCTCCTGTACAAGTTCCTCTTTCTCATTACGCTGGCGAAGGCACATTACCACTTTTTCACCCTTGTTTACCGAGTACGATGTATATTGTGCATCGGGTGTTGACTCACTAAACCGCTCTGCCGAACAGTCAAAGTTGTCAATCATCTGCTTCACAAACGGTTTCTCATAGTACTTTTGCTTAAGATATGTACGAAGTTTGAGAAGGCGACCGCGTACACGAGCAAGGCGGTCTGCCGCATCTTGCTTATCGGGAAGATTGCGTACAAGATACATATCATTGTCTACAGTTGATTTGGTAAGTGACATAGGATACTTTGAATCCCTCATAGAGAGTCCGGCGTAGCCCATACCGACTACGCCGACTAGGAAAGCCCACGGGAGGATGGAATCGTTCATATCCTTACTTTTAGTATATATGTTTTGTTATATTCCGGGTTATATTTTTTGCGGTAAAACTATATTATTAATAATATTAATATTTATAAATGGAACTATCATTTAGCACTAAAACGGATTCGGATAATAGTATAATTGACTCCTTTTTAGCCAATCACGAACAGAGAGATTTTTGTAATTCTTTTATAAATACAGCTATTCAAAATACAAAAGGTGAAGGAACAACGGGGCGATTTACAGATATCATATCGGATCCTAATAATTTGTATATTAATAGAGTCAACAATGCTGGCAAAATAGAAAATGATACTGTAATATTACATAACGGTATTAAAGTAACTCGTGATGGATATTATGGCGATTTCTCTGGCATACTTACTATTAATGGTGGATGCCATGAACCTGCTGAAGAACGCATGTTCCAGGAAGTGTTAAAATTTATCCCAGAGAATGGAACTATGATTGAATTAGGTTGTTATTGGGCATTTTATAGTATATGGTTTAATAAGACAATTAAGAATGCACAAAACTATTGTATTGAGCCAAGATCCGATGCACTAGAAGTAGGTATTCAAAATTGTAAATTAAACAATATTACAAATATAGATTTTACACAGGGATTTATAGGCAAAGATAATATTTCTCTTTCGCAATTTGTACAAGATAAACAAATAGATACAATTGATATTTTACATTCAGATATTCAAGGATTTGAAGTAGAAATGTTAAATGATATAGTCAATTTATTAAAAAATAAAAAAATTCGCTATCTCTTTATATCTACACATAGCGACGCCCTACATGCAAACTGTTTATCTATACTGAATGAATGTGATTATAGAATTATAGCAAGCGCCGATTTTGAAACGGAAACTTTTTGTTATGATGGTATTATTGTTGCCTGCCACAAAGATAATTTAGAGATACCATTTACAGCATTAGGAGTAAGAAAACATACTCCCTTAAGAAATTATCCCTTATATCCTTCACAAAATTGAGTCTTTTTTTTTAAAAATATAAAATTGTATACAATGGAGTATACCATTTTATATGCGATGACACCCGATATGTTAATGGAAAAAGTTGGTGATCATATGAAACAAAACTGGCGTCCTAAGGGTGGTGTGGCAGTGGCTACGATTGCCGAGAAGGTAGACAATGAAGGCAAATATACAAATTCGGTCTCCTTCTTTCAGGCGATGTGGCGCGAAGGTGGTCCGCCAATTACGATTTCGTCATCGGCTTTGTATACATAAGTTTGAAAGAGATGAAATTATCAACTTTTTCAAATAAATATGTGGTAGGTATTTACGCAATCTCGAGCACACGGCGATTGACATCGGGCTCGATCGTGCTGTTGAGCCAAGGGCTCACCGACACCTGCGGATTCGGTGGCTCCGAGCGGAGATCCCAGCTGGCGTTGCGGAGAGACTGACCGACCGTGTTGACACCGATGAGCGCACCGGCGTTGAGGAAGTTCTTGCCCGCAATGTCACCGGCGCCCATAGGGTTCACCTGCGCCCACTTGGAGTTCGGGTCATTCGGCAGCAGCTCCTGCGGCGCAAGCTGGTTCTTGGGGTAGCAGTTAGAAGGTGTAGATGCTGCAGCGAACGGCATGGGGGACGGGGCATCCTGGAAGCCCTCCTTCACCGCCGGCGGGGTATCGGGGCTTACCGTCGTGCCTCTCGGCGTTGCATTCTGGGTGGCGTTCATGATACGGGCGAGGTCAACTGGTCCAGGGTTGGGGAAAGCATTGGCGGGCGTGCCCGTCATAGACTGAGGACCTGAAGTATTTACAACATTACCGGAATTCTCGAATCCCTCACGGTGGTGTTTACGCTTTAGGAGTCCGCCAAGGGTAGGATCCAATACAAATACTAGACCTAAGGCAACCAATACGGCTAGACCAACCAGGAGTGGTGTTCGTGACGACATCGTTTCTCTAATTCCCTTGTGTGTATTTTTTTTAGGGCTCGCTGTTTGTTGATTCGTTGTCATCGCTCAGCCAGTCGCTAAATTGGGACTCGTTGTCGGACACTTCATATTTATTGAAAAAGCTTGTCATCGCATCTAATGCCGCCTCTCGCGCATCTTCAGCAGTCCGGAAGAGGACCTTTACCTTTTCTTTCGCCGCCGCCTTCTCTTTTGCTATTAATGCCGGGCTGCGCAAAGTCAATGTATTTACATCCCCTTCGGCTGTACCCAAATCGCTCACCTCCTCAATCTCTTTTACAGGTGCCGGAGTAGCAGTTGCTTGCCAATCAAAATCAATAACATCCACCTTATCCTCCTTCACAAACTTTACAGCAAACTTTGGTGAAATGGTAGACCGGGTAATTAGAATACCAACTAACTCCAGATTAACGATACACTGGGTATAAGCGCCCTCCTTTACTGAAAAGTAGAACTCCCGTTCTGTATACTCGCTCCATCGTGGCTTATTGTCGGCATCATATATAACACCCCACTGCGGTGTAATGCGCTCCAGGGATTCATACGATGGTTTGTTCTTGAACAGCGATTCCGTCTTGGTTAGCTCCATAAGAACTGCCTTTTGTACTGTTGTAAACTTCGCCTGTACTGATGGGTCGGGAACTATTGTTAATTTGCTGTTCATTTGTAGGCGCACATCCAGGGAAATAGGAGTTGCCATTGGAACATAAAAGTATACGGTGTTACCTTCGGCGCGTCGTTCCGGGATGCCAAACATGTTGTCTGTTGAGAACTGCGATGTAGGTTGAAAAATAGTTCCGCACCCCATCTCAATGACGACGCCTCGGGATTCTGGAACACGCGACCGTTATATGGAAGCATCAAGCGATTTAGCGGAACATATAGGTGATAAAGTACTGGTTTTGTTACGATCGCCCGAAAATCAAGCACGAATTCAATCTATTCTTGATCCTATCATTAGTCATATTATTAATAGAATTTTCCCATATATACTATTATCCGCGATACTCTTTTTAATTTTATTTATTTTGACGATAGGAACATTTTATATGGTCATGAGAACCTCTGGAGGTGCAGTAGGGGTAACCACTGTCAAACTATCGGACTGAAACAGCGTACGAAACTCTGTATCGTCCATCTCCTTGAGTTCCTTTCCGCGCAACTCATCAAGATAGTCGGTTTCAGTGGAGATTACATCTTTACTCCCTTTGAGCCACAGTGACCACTTTAACCACTGCGTCTCATTCATGAGTCCATCCACCGTTTCGTGTCGTCCATTCAGTATCTCAAGTGCCTTATCGTAAATGGAGGTGTCTTTCACCTGAATGGACTGAAGAGTACGATGTAGCGTTCCCTTGTATTTGATGTTAAAGTAAGAGACCTTGTACGGTAGTGATTTCACCTTGCTGGTGTAATCACAACCCATAAGAACGCACATTTCAAGAAACTGTTGATAGACGAGACCTGCTTCGCCAATGATAGTATTCAAGTCGTACGAAGTCCAACCCTTGGTGTCACCAGGCACACCGGCAGTGTCTGGCACCAGCAGATTACTGACGCCGCGCGCCAACAGATCCATATCATTCGTCATCACAGCGTCCAACTCGCCACGGCGTGCTAGATATGCCAGAATATTGTCTGCCTCACCATTTGCGTTTAGAAAGATGACACCCGCTGCGTAAAGAAGCCGCTTCACTTCATCGCGCTCAGCCGTCGTCACATAGATAGATCCAATCGCCAGACTGTCAAACTCCTTCTCTACAGTCTCTCGCTGACCATTTGTCATAGTCGCCGTCTCCAAATCAGTCGCCAACTGCTTGCGCTTTTGGTCGTTCTTAAGACGCTCCTCGCGCCGCAGCCGAATCGTTTCCCGCTTCTCATCAGGCGGCTTACCGTCAAAGACCGGTATAGGAAGAATATTGTATTGTCTACATTTTGCAATTAGATGCGCAATGTACACAGTAGGAAGAATGTTATTCGCTTTTGCTTTATAAAGAAATCCAAGAATGTCGATGCCGACACGCTTGTGTTTGTAGGAAGACCAGTTGGGGGCGCGGATAGCCGCGGGCGCTGCCCAACGGATCCAGCCAGTTAAGCCACGGATGCCCATAGGAAGATAAGTAGTTTCGGTGTGTGAATTTGTCAATGCCCATAGGACCCTTCAATTTTTTCATTACATTGTACTCATTCTTAAGCTAATATCCTGTGGAGTTGTATGCTCTGCTTGTTGACGCAAACGGTTTAATTCAGGTGTTACAAGAGAACACATCACATATGAATGCTCCTCAGGTGTTTTCCCCTCTCCAAACGCCCATAAAAACTCAAAATGTGGCGCTAACGCTGCTTTCAACACATAATAGGCAAATACACTTGTATTCTCTTGCCATCCTCGCTTTGCTCGTGCCAATAATTGTATTGCCTGAAAATCCTGGTGTTTGCGTTGTGTCGCCCATGATGTGCCGTATACCGCACATATGAGCCACTCCGCATATAACTCGGTCCATGCTTCAAATAAATGCGGATTCAATTTATCGGTCTTCTTCAATTTCCAACATGATTTGGGGGTTGAATCTACTTTCCAATCCCAGTGCATTGCATGAATAAGTTCATGAATAAGCACACGCTCCCACTCCTCTTTGCGATAAATGACAATATTCGGCGTACCTACGGTAGTCCATCCGCCATTCACCTGCGTTTTCGTTGGCCACTGATTCACGCGAAGTTGTCGCGGATCATCACGATACCATAAATAAATCTTAAATCCTGTCGCCGCACCTAACCACCGAAGAATCATATCTACTGTCTCCGCAATACGATCTGCCGTTTGAGGCTCTGGAGTAATTAAAAATAAAGTACAACCGTGTTGGAGATGGTATTTGAATCCTTTGGTTCCTGGGTTTTCTAACAATGATAAAATAGTCTGTTGTTCCCATCCGCTATGAATCTGCTTTTTTGATTCGGCGAACTCTTGGGGGCTTAGTGGTAGTGGCGGGTTTTGGTGCCGCCTCGACGGCAGCGGGACCGACTTTAGGAGCCGCTGCGCCGACTCCACCGGCGGTGTCGGGCTTACTGAGCTCATTTTGTAATGGTGTCCCTTTTTTATGTTGTGCTGACGGCTTTATTGGTGTTGAATGTGTGCGTATTGTTTCAAAAAGGAAAAGAATTGCCGATTCCAATGATAGCGGCGTACGATACGAGGTATGCGGCTCCGCCGTCGTGAGTGACTTCATAGCGAGCCAGAAGACCTGGGGTTCTAACAGTTCATATTGGCGCTCAATGGCGGCGGCGGAACTGTCCACAATTTCTGGTCCCGTTTGACAGAAACTGAGTGCCTGATAGACGATTCCGCGCACCCACTGAATTGCTTGTAGATTTGGCGCCTTACCTGATCGTGCGGCGGTGATAAGTGTATATATCATTTCGTCGTAGAAATCCTGAATACGGCGCGGCCAGGCGGCGGCATTTGGGATACCGTTTGGCAGATACTTTTGAATCTCTTCCACGCGGTCAAGGCGTCCCTCACACTTCTCGTAGGCTGCGGGATTCGCAAAGGCGGGGGGAACGGTGGTTTGCCACGCCGTATACTGTAGACGGGGCATACGATAACGGACAAACGCGTCGTCTAATAGTGCAAGGGGACCGGTAATCTCACGGGCGGTAATCCAGAGCATACCGGCAGCATCGGGTGGTAAAACAAACTGTTGTAAAATTGCGCGAACCCTGATGGCGGCGGCTAAGGAGAGACTGTGCGCACGGCGCAGGACCACCAGTTTGCGATTCGACGATCTTAGACTATTGAGTACATCGCCGCTGGAGAAGAAACTTGTAAGTAGATCTCCTATAATCTGTTTGTCCTGCATAGACAAGTTTGGAATATCAATTTCAAAATGATAGGGGCTTGTAAAGACACGGGCTTCGTAATTATCACCTACGACAAAATTTCGCATTTCCAGCGGATAGGTAATCTTTCCATTGTTCTCTGCTTCAATAAGCCTGCGGAGTTCTTTGGTTTTGCCGGATCCCGCCGGACCGAGAAACAGAAAAGGAACATCCAATCGCTTCATGTTGTTATCAATATGAAGTGATGGGTTTAGACGGAGTATGCCTTTGGGATTGTTGGGTCGTAGACCCAACAATCTCATGGCAATACACCGTGCCAAGACGGAGTTGAGGGCGGTTAGGGTTGAGGGCGGTTGGGCTGGGGGTATTAATGACTGCCCGCTGCTAATGTATCTCGTAAATTGCTTATCGTGAGTGTAGATACACCCGCCGATATAAGCGCGCAGGGGAGAACCACAATCATAACTATAAATAATATAAACTGAATTAACTGCGACGGATTATGGCTAAAATGGAAAAGTGCCAGGGCATACGCAATCAATGAGGATACAAAACTGAACACAGTTACTAGCGCAAGCAACTTCGTATTTTGCGCAGAATCCTTCGGTATCAGTGTACCAAATACAATTCCAACAATAACAACCATCATGCCGCAGATGCCAAGGGCGACCATGTAAGGCCAGTTAAACGAAGACATTCTATTATATGTCCAGTTAGTTTATCGGCGTCTACCACCCACCTTTGCCACCGTCTTTGCAGCATCACCAAATGCCGTTGCAAATGTATCCCACTTTACACCGGTGCCGGGCGGAGTGGATATTACAGTCACAACGCCGCAGAGAATGAGTACGGATACAATTAACGGCACAAAGAACCGGCGAAAAAAGACATCTTTAATCACCGGTTCTCCGTGATGCTTACGCCTAGGCTTTGTACTACATGAAGCAGAGTTGTCCTCCATTTACATTGGTATCATCTTTTTCTAAATACAGTATAAGAGGACGGTAAGAATGTCTACATTTCAATGTAACCCTGCGTTACATCGCCGGGATGGACAGACCTGTCTTCCTAGTGCTGCTCTTGAACGTATGCGGGTTGCGTGGAACAAAACGCATCCCCGGAACAAAATTAGTGTACGACAGACACGCAAAAATCGTAAACAAGATGCCGGTACAGCGATATCCGGTACAACCGATACTCAACTCTGGAACCAATTACGAAATAGTATGAAAAACCATTACAAATGCGAAACCGAGTTCTGTGCCGTAAAGAAACTATCTGGATTATCCGAAGACGAAAAGAAAGATATGTCCAAATTCTTTCGTCCTGAAAAGCCTAAAAAATGGGATAAGAAACCGACCGACTGGTTGGATAGTTACAACATTGAAGATGTTATGAAACAATATGAGGATGCAAATCCTTCGTTTGATTTTATTGGTCCTGTGCCCATTGACTTTGACGATAAAGATAAAAACAACTGGGGAAAATGTATTGTGAACGAACTTTGTAAGCTGGACTTGAACGAATCGGCAAAGAAAGGAAAAACAAAGATTGGTATTATCTTTAACTTAGATCCTCATGATGAACCTGGCTCGCACTGGGTATGTGCCTTCATTGACTTAGAGAAAGGAAACGCATATTACTTTGATTCATATGGATACGAACCCCCCGATGAAATTACAAAACTCCTCAAACGCTGTAAAGACCAGGGCTGTAAGAATATTTACTACAACGACATTCGCCACCAGCGTAAGACATCCGAATGTGGTATGTATTGCTTATTTATGATTATTTGTCTACTTAACGGCAAGGACTTTGCTACACTATGTAAAAATGTCATCGACGATGATACTATAAATAGCTTTCGTGATGTAATTTTTGCCGAAGAGAAGCCTCGGCATGGAGCCTTAGAAAAGGCACTAAAAACCCTCTGTATCTAAAGCGGTCAATTCGTGCTTACGATATATATTGATAGTTTAGAAAGATGTCCGGACGACCCAGTGTTCCGCAACAGAACTTGTTTCTAAACAGAGAAAATTATAACAAGATCGTCGGTTTCCTACGCGGGCGCTATACGAAGAAAATGGGCGTTTCCGCTCTGCCCGAGAAAGTCGACGAAAAACTACAAAAGTACACCCAGCACTTTATGACCGAAGTTGCGCGTGTTCAGGGTGCCGATAAGCCACAGAATCTCTTAGCAACTGAAGTTGTACGCGAGACAGAGACATCCATGGATACCTGGCTACGCAAACAGCAGGCAGCGGCACCACCTACGACGACCACAATCGGCACATTTGCTCGTGGCGATGAGATGTCCCGTCTATTCCAGGATACTGGCACCCGTTATGATAATATGATGGCGGCGCGCGCACCAATTCCTATTCAGCAGATTGGTGGCGGTCTTCCCGATTTTCGTGCTCCTGAACCCGATGAAGATGAAGAAGATCCTGTTATTCTTATGCAGCGGGCACAGAAGCAGCGCGAAGATCAAGCCCGTGCCCTTGGTATCCCTGTTGCTCCGCCTGCCCCCTCGTTTCCTAACAGAAAGGTTGAGTCAGCTCAGTCTGGTGCTAGCTCCGTTTTACCGCCCCGTGTGGACATTCAGGATGAAGCGCCACCTTCGGCTACGCAGCCTATTCCGCCCCAGGCGGACCCGCCGCCCCCAGCACTTGCGCCTCGCCCTCAGGACTACATCATTCCGCAGGAGGATGTAGTCAAGTACCGTGAAACAGAGTACAATGTATTCATTACAAGTGCTGACCGTAACTGGATGGTTAACACCGCCGAGAATCGCTACAACTTCTCCGTAATTTTTAATACCGGTAATACGACAGGCGCGCTCGGCTACAATAGTGCCGTACAGCAACGCTTCCGGAATATTCAGCGTATCGAGTTTGTTAAGGCAATTGTACCAATTGAGGCACTCTCTGCTGTTGTGCGTGTTACAGATATTAGCGGATCATCTGCCGCGGGAAATGCCATTTACGATAGCAGCCGTGTTGTGAATATCTTTTCACTCCCTTTTGCCAGCGTTCGTATTGCAGAACTCAATAATAACCTATTTTCTACAAATCCTGAGGAGGACAATACATTTGCGATTGTCCAGTACGATACAACATGGTCCTCCGATTTATACATTCCTCAGTCGTATCTTACTTCTACCAATACGGGTGCCGTCAGCGGTTACAATGTGCCCGAAACAAAATCGGGTTACACAGGGTTTATTCCTAAATTCCTCAAGGCGCAACGCATTTACACGCCTACACCCCTTGCTACACTCAACAAGTTATCAATTCGCATGGAACGACACAATACAAATCTTATTAGCAACGATCCTGATGTCTTTGCCATTTCTCGCATTCAGTTGAGCGATCTTACGACCAATTTTGGTGGCAGTACTGTTGTAGATAAGACAAATTATTGGACAGCAACGACATCAACCTCCCGTAATCCTTACATATATATTCAAACCACAAACTATTTCCTATTCAGTGCTATCTCTGAGGGTGATACGATTAATATCCAAGGTTGCAGCGTCGCTCCTGTTTCAGGAAGCATCTCACAGACAACATGTACCGATTTTGCCAACTTTATAAATCAGTCTGCCGGTCAAACGGTAGTTGCCACAGGTTACATCGCAAACAACCGTATTTATCTTGGACGCAATGCCGCTGGTTACTGTAATGTCATCATAATACGCAGTCGCTTTGATAATCCTGCGACGACCGGTGGTACGACACGCACGAACTCGTATTTTGGCGGTGTAGTCACGCAAGAAGAAAATGCCTATCCTGTTACCGCATCGGGTCTCGCATGGGAACTCAATGTTGCGGGAACAACGCAGACAAATTGCGCACTCATTAATACCAGCCGCCAGACGAATTTCGTCCTACGCATCATCACGCGCGACTTTGACTCTACATCCAATATCCGCCCCGACAATGTCTAATCACTGGTCTGGGTTTTCCCGAACTCTACCGATATTATTTTGAAGTAATTCGGTAGAGGGATGCTTAGCACATTGATTGTTGTGCTGCTCGTGGTTATATTTATTATAACCTTTGTCGTACCACTTGCGAAACAAAAATCTGGCACAGAAGGATTTGCGACATTTTCTACCAATCCCTCCGTCCAGTCACAAATGTCAAACTATGCTGGGCAGCGGAACCGTATGATTGATTTTGGAAATCGTCAGTACAATCGGCTCGGCTCAAGTTTGGATCCCTTACTACCGTCGTTTGCCGTTGCGCCGACTGGTATTGATCTGGATCATAACATGAGCGAATCCGACTACTTACGAATTTTCAATAGGGAAACCGATGCCGCCAATAAGACAATTTTTAGTGCTTTAGCGAACCCAGACTTTATGCCCAGCGATTCATCCAGTACAAATCTGGGAGCCAAACCTATAAAAGCAACCGATAAACTACCTGCTGCCAATGATATTATTCTCCAAGCCCGTAAATGCGAAAGTAAACTGAACGGTCGCGATAGCTGCTCTATGTTAGATGATCCCAAGTACTCCAACTGTGGTGTATGTATTGATGCCGGTACCCAGTATGACGGCAGCAATGACGGCTCTTTTATTGGAGGATTGCTCTCTCTTTTACAAGATCGCGAAGATGCAAAGACGACTGGTTCTGGCGGTGCCCCCAGTTACTACCCATCGCTTGGCAAATGCCCGCCCGGTATGTTCTATGTAGACAGTTCTTCCTGTAAAAAGGCAGTCAACCAACTCAACTGCACTGAAATTGGTAATAGTGGCGGTTTTCAGGGTGGTAGAACACGCGAAGGCAAGACAATGCCGGCAGTTTCGTGTGCCCAAGCCCCCGCTGCCGGCACCAATACCTATGTATACCAGCCACCAAATAAGCCCTACACAGCAGTCCTTCGCTTTCTAACACCATTCGGTACTGGTATTACGAAGGTAGTTGTCACCCATAAAGCAACAGGGCGCACATATGCTGTAGATAACGGCGGTATCGCTGGACAGGAATTTATGCTTGAGATACCTGGTGTAGTTGAGGCGGATGATATTGATATCATGGTTGCCCAAGAGCAGCCGCATCGTCATAATGGTAAGGCGGAGGTCTTCTTCTATAAAGATAAGGGAACAAGTAAGTATACGCAGGCTGATGCTAAGAATATCTGCTCTCGTATTGGCACAACGCTGGCGAGCGCGGCACAGGTGAACGCTGCAACAAAGAAGGGACTCCAAGTTGGCATGTGCGGTTCGGTCAACGATACGGATAAGCCATATTTTGCGGTACAAAGCGGTACACGCAATTTTATTGGGCTCGGCTCCAAACCATCGTCTGGACCGACTACCTATTATAATTCTGCCGGTGCGTGGTGCTACGGATTCAAGCCGGCGATGACCGCTGTTACGGATAAGATTGGTGTGGAACTCCACAACTTCTTTGATTCGTTCAAGGGCAATGCGCAACCTGCACAGGGTCCCAGCATATACAGCGAGCACACCACTCCAGATAGCTTAAATCCGCCTGGCACTGCCGAACGCGCTATTCTAATTCAGTGGGAGATGGAAGGCTCAAACAACCGTACTGTTGGTTTCCAGTCTACGGTGAGCAAGGTGAACGGTTACCCCGTAATGAGTGTTCTGCGCATGTTGGGTCCCTTTACAAAGAGTTCTCTCATTGCCGGTCCTGCCTGGGCATCGACCTTTACAATGCAGAAGAACGAATTCTGGTTGTGGGGAAATAACTCTGCCTCACAGAGTGTCGTCTTTTCGGTAAAAGTACCTGGTTACCTCGAGAATCCTTACTATTCTGACGATCTTACAGTTGCACCAATGGGTCCCTTGGTCACAAATCCTAAGACAATGGATCTCCTCAAGACCTCACCGTGCTTTGATGACGATCAACAGCCTGGCGCCTACAGCATTGCTTGCTTGCTAACCCTCTTCCAAGGCTCTGGTGGTGATCCCTCCAAGGGTAAGTTGGCTACAGAGAATGGTGGTCTCAGCCAGTTAAATAAAATGGGTGATATGTCATCAATTATGTCATATTTAGAAACGCTCTATTTGACGGCGACAACCGGCAAAGATTCTAACGGTGATGTCATCAGCTTGGAAATGAATACCCGTATCGCGGCAATGAACGATGCAGCGCAGAAAATGTTCGGCTTTAACATTACCAATCCTTGCGAGGATATTGTGGACAATGCGGACGGCTCGGTTGGTCTCATGCCCAAGCCAATGGGTTCCGTCACGCCTGACTGCCTCCAGTATCTGTGGCTCAATAACGCATCAGATAAGGACCGATCTGCCACGGCACCTCCTCCTGATTCGATCTTCTCAAGTACCTACACGAGTATCGCGGATCGGTTTAGCGGTCTCCGTTACAATGAGAGCACGGCAAAACGCCGTGCGCAGTACCCCTTCCAGGCATGTAGCGTCCAGGGCTCTATGGCACCAATTAAGAATGGTTCACCTGATATGAGTGTTATTGGTGAGTTAACAAGTATGGGCAGTTTACAGGCAGTACAGGATTTCTTCAATGGCATTCACAAGGCGGCGAACTATACGAAGGGACCACAGGATGCGGGCACACAGGCAAATGCGATGCAGATGTGCTACGGTATCACACAGGCGCCAAGCGTTGTGAATAAAAATGTTTGCTCTTCACTACCTATACCTCTTACAAATGTAGCACTATGGTTAGACGCAGCGGATGATACAACGCTCACCCTCAACGGATCTGCCGTAACACAATGGGCGGATAAATCTGGCAAGGGAAATAACATGAGTTCTGTATCTGGTACGCCTTCCTACAATAATGCTGGAGCCTCTTCATACCTCAATTTCACTGCTGGTGCCATGTTACAGACATCAAGCCGTATTAATATGGCTCCTAATAGCATTGTATATGTTGTATCTCAAACATCCGAGGTGCCCCCTGCCGGTTTGGGCTATGTATTTGGATGTACCGATATGCATGGTGCCGGTGACTTTAGCATACGATTCTTCCAGCCCAATGTTCTTGCTCAGTGGGACACAAATGATATGGGATGCTGTGCCTCACCCGCCGCATATTACATCAATGGAGAGGCTAAAGTCAATGGGCAGAAGTTGATTGTTCCTACAGGTTTCAATGTATTAGGTGTGTCTATAAACGATTCTGGCTCTACGCGTGTATCCATTTCCACACAATTTATGAGCCGTTTCTTCATTGGAAATATTCAGGAAGTTATTGTAATTAATCCTGGTATGGCGGACAGCGACCGCCAGAAAGTAGAGGGCTATTTGGCGTGGAAGTGGGGATTACAGACAAAGTTATCGAAATCTCACCCCTATGCCTCACAGCCCCCAACGGCTGGCTCAACCGATCCGCGACTCGCCAAATATAAACTATACGCCGGTAGCGATGCCGCTGGTATGGACATTCAATGCTTCCCAACAGGTGGCGTAATTGATACACTTAACAAATGCGAAGCCGATTCAAAGTGTGTCGGTTTTATTACGGCAACAACCCCTCAAAACCAAATTACCTTTGGATGTACGAAATACGGAGTGAACCAGGATGGACTCACTCGACAGTATGCACCAAACGCAACCTTTAAGACGGTGGATTCTTATATTAAACAGTAAACCCGCAGGTGCAGACATAATTTGATTTCGTCATTCCCCGAAATGACGGAATCAAAGAAAATCCAAAAGAAATATTAGAGTAAATGGTTTGGAGCACCATTGTGATTATCCTAGTGGTTGCCGTCTTTTTATACACCTTTGTTATCCCATTAGCAAAGGGGCACGCAACCGAAGGATTTCAGTTTTCCACTGAGCCGTCTATAAATGCGAGCATGACACATTATGTGAGTGAACGCAACCAGATGAAGCAATATGGAAACCAGATATACAATAATCTGGGTAGTTCACTGGATCCTATTTTACCCACATTTGCAATGACAACCCCTGCTGGCAATGAACTGAGTAATCCTAATATAACTGATAATCGTTATAAGCAATTGTACAATTCTATTACAAAAAATGCGAATAAAACAATTATGTCTGCCCTACAATCTCCCGATTTAGAGCCAAAGCCGAACATGCGGACAACAAATATGGCTATGAAGCCTAGCTCTGTGCATGAGCAGCTACCCGAATTGAACGATACAATTTTGGACGCAAAGCATTGTGAAAAAGTGCTTAAAGGTCGTAATAGCTGCTCGGCATTATCCGAAAGCGCTAACAGTAAGTGCGGCGTCTGTCTAGATGCCGGTACAACATATGAGGGAAAGAGCCCCGGTGCCTACATTGGTGGTCTGCTCATCTTACCTCAAGATCGTACCGCAGCAATTGATGCCGCTCAGGGTGGTACACCTGTGTATACCCCGACACTTGGAAAGTGCCCGCCTGGCATGTTCTATGCAGATGCCGATTCTTGTACAAAGGCAGCGAACCAACTTAACTGTAAGGAAATAGGCGAAAGCGGCGGTTTTAGTGGTGGAAAGACCCATGAGGGTAAAACACTTGCATCCGCTACCTGTGCCCAGGCACCTACATCCGGCGCCGATGTCTTTGTATACCAGCCAAAGAAGGATAAAACACCGTATAACGCAGTTTTGCGTGTAATAACACCGTTTGGTACTGGTATAACAAAAGTTATTGCCACACACAAAGGTCATAACTACATTGCGGATAACGCTGGTAATCCAGGACAGGAGTTTACCCTCACGCTCCGTAATGTTATGGAGGCGGACGATGTAGACATCCTAGTTGCGCAAGAGATGCCGCATCGCTCCAAGGGTCAAGCGGAAGTGTTCAATGTATATGAACTTGATCACGGAAAACCCAAGACATATACAACAGAACACGGTGCAGCAGTCTGCAGTCGTATTGGTACCACGATTGCTAGTAGCACACAGGTTGCGGCTGAAATAAATAATGGTATCCAATCCGGCTTATGCAGCGTTGTAATTGATACGCCAGATAAGGGCTATTTTGCCGTCCAAAGCGGAAATAAGACAACCGGTCGTAAAAATATTACTGTGAACAATAATCCCTTAGATAAAAGCACACGCGCAGCAGAGAACGCGGAGAATGCAAATAATAATCTATTTGGCAATAGCATTCCTGTTCCAGTTGGTGCAAATCCTACCAGTGGATTCTGTGAGGGCGGCACCGATTCTATAAATTATTCAAATTCACTTATAAATTTTGATCTTCAGCGGCAAAATTTAGGTCATTACCCAACATCAGTAGACCACAACTGGGGTCCTAATAAGGGTGTATGGTGCTATGGATTCAAGCCTGCTGCTCAGGTATCTCAAACTAGCAATCCTCTCAAGCTTATGATTGGTAACTGGTTTGATTCATTTGGCACCAATGCTCAACCGGTGCAGGGTCCCAGCCTCTACAGTAAATATAGCACATCCTATGTTATTGATCCCCCTGGTGTCTGTGAGCGTGCCGTTACAATGCAGTGGGAGATGGAGGGCTCTGTCAACCGCACGGTTGGTTTCCAGCAGACGATACAAAAGGTGAACGGCTACCCTGTATCAAATGTGCTTCGTCTACTAGGACCGTTCCAGAATAGCTCCATGATTACTGGACCGGCGTGGGCAGCAAATATGACAATGCAAAGAACGCTCTTCTGGTTTTGGAGCAATATGCCCAGAAGCCAGACTGCTGTATTCAGCGCCAAGATCCCTGGTTACTTACACAACCCGTATTACAGCGATGATATAGCAATTGCTCCCAACGGTCCGCTCATTGCGAATCCCAAAACCGCGGTTCTCCTACAGACATCGGCGTGCGATGCGTCTGGACAGGCACCAGGTGCCTACAACACTGCCTGCTTACTTGAGCTATTCAAGGGCGCGGGCGGCGATCCTTCCAAGGGCACATTTGCTACTACCGGCGGAGGCTTACAGCAACTCAATAAGTTAGGTGATATATCTGCAATTAGCGGTTACCTGAACGCCCAATTTGTGGCGGCGACAGCGGGCAAGGATGGAAACGGACAGCCGCTCAGCTACGACATGAACATGCGTATGGATGCCATGAACACCGCCGCGATGCAAATGTTCGGCTTTAAGATTATCAACCCTTGCGAAATGATTGTCGACAATGCCGATGGCTCCGTTGGAGTGGTTGCAACGCCTATGAATCAGGTGTCGCCCGACTGCCTCCAGTATTTGTGGCTCAACAATAATTCCGACCAGGACCGTCCTGGTGGCTCGGCACCCGAAAATAGCCTCTTTGCTGCAACATATACATCAATTGCGGATCGTTTCAGCGGTCTGCGTAACAATGAGGGCACATTCAAGAACCGCAGACAATATCCCTTCCAGGCATGCCAGCTCACTGGCACCGGTGCCCCTGTAAAGAACGGAACACCTGACCAGGCGGTCATCTCCAAAATGATGCAACTTCCTTCGCTTCAGGCGGTACAGAACTACATCAATGGTATCCACAAGGCGGCGAACTATAGCAAGGGACATCAGGATGCAGAGGCACAGGCAGCAGCGATGCAACAGTGCTACGGTGTATCACAGGCTAGCAGCAATGTACTAGGAGCAGGATGCGATGTTCCAACAAGCGCGACAACTGTAACCGTTTAATTTTATAATTTAATAATTCAATAATATATCGTCCTACGATAAACTATTGAATAAATAGGGATGGTTTTCAAAGTAGAAATCGTAGGACTTTTACTTGTATTGGGAATTATTGGTTTAGTCGTGTTTGCGGCTCGGTACTATCGTACCGAGGGATTTCAGGATTTATTGTCCGTAGAGACCCCGTTTGTTGATAAACAAAGTGTAGTATATCAAAATTACAATAAAGATGTTATGACGAATTCAAATGTAAATAATATGGCATCTGCTCTTGCGACTCCCGATGTTTTTTTACCTATGAATATCGTTAACGGTGAACTTATAGCACAACGGCTAGTACCCGATCCTACCAACGGCTACACCGATTACGATGATAAGTATTGCCGTGGTGCCCTTCAGCCCGCAAATCTTCCCCGCCACGAACGCGGTGCTCGCGACGGTTGCGGCTGGTGGTATGTAAGTGATCCCACACTAACATCTACCGGTGTTCTCGGTACTATGGACGGTCCTGTGTTTACTGACAATCTGCCTGGTGGCGGTCAATGGATATGGGATCTTGCAAAGGCACAAGAGCTAGAAGATATCAAAGTGTGTAAGCAAATTACCGCGTGCGAAGTAATTGATACCGATAATATTCATTTACGCTGTGGATTTTGTGCCAGCAGCGGGCACGCCGTTCCCATCAATACCGATGGCAGTGAAAAATATACAAAAAATCCCGCCGGCACCTGCGGAACGACTCTCATTCTAAACAGTGATAAGTGCCCCAGTGAAAATATTTATGAACCAGTCATTGCCTGGGATGGAACGGACTGTAAAACATATGGCTACCCTTCCCCCGATAACTCAATTCGTCTCTACAACAAGACAGACTGCGATGCGATGAATGGACGATGGATACCAAATGGTGAATGTCTCATGCTTCAGGGTGGCAGTTATAGTGCTGCGTGTAAGGGACTCAACGCGCCGATTAAAAAAGGCAATGCGTGTACCCCTAATAGTGACGGTCGGTTAACTGCTGCGTGCCTCTTATTACTCACTCGTAGTCTCGGCTATACTGATCTTGGTGCAATGCGGCGCATTATTAAGAACAACGGCAGAGTGGATGAGACCGATAAAGTGGCAATAGCACAACTTGCCAATGTTGGTGTATCGGTGCCCGTAGAAATTCTCAATGGTGGCGGAACAATTGATAAGAATACTGCAGCAAATCTCTACATGCGCATCAAAGAACAGATACGCATTGGTATTCATACTCGTGTTCGCGAGGCGGCAAAATGGTTTGTCGTCGGCAGTCCTGATTTCAATCCATGCAATTTTGATAAAGATGAAATGGGTCCTTTCCCTAAGACTTGTCTACAACAACTCTGGCGTATGAGCGGCTGCCAGGCTGCCGGTACGAAATATCCCAATACGAATATCACCGAAGATTACGAATTTTTATCATGGGGTGGTATCGCAAATAAGTTTAAATATATGTACGACAGCATGGCTATGCGAAACGATCCTGCTGTTCAAGATGAACATGTAAAACAGTGTCTCGGTATTGATGTAGCACGTAAGTCACCGAAGTGCTAGTAGACCTTTTTTTTTGATACGAACTCTTTTTGTGCCCGTATCAACAAACATTCAGGCATAATTAAATTAGAAAAACATCGTAGAGAGTAAATACGATGATTGTCTGGCTCATCGTTATCGTAACCATAGTTGCGGCTATGACCATACTCGTTTTAATGCGCAGATCAAAGGTGGAGACAATTGAACGCTTCCAAAGCCAGAACGCCTCCTCCGGATTGACCTCATGGTCTAAATATAATGCCACACAAGGCACAGGAGCGTCCGGCAATACCGGTGTACAGACAGATTTTTCTAGTTTCTTAAAATCCATCGGTGGAGTGTCTGGCGCCGAGAATAACATTGCTGCCACTCTTGATTCGGCATCTACCAACTACGTGGATTCACAATCAAACTATGGACAGAATGTACTCGGCAAGGAGGTTATGACAAATAAGAATATGCCGAATTATTCTGGTGTCATGGATACCTCTGTCAATCAGGCGGATGTATACCTAGGCAGCCCTGAACATATTGTTGTAAAGAACCTTGAACCCGATAACCAGAGCCAGTTCACGAGCGCCGATTTGCATTGGTGCAAACAGGCGGCGATGCCGATTGATATGCCGCCGCACATCAAGGGTGCCTCCGTTGGCTGTGGCTGGTATTACATTCCCGACCTGAACACACCGTCCAGCGGTGCCCTTGGTCAGTCCAACGGACCTATTTTCCCTGATACTGTTCCCAATATGGGCAACGGTCAGTGGATCTGGGATCTTGCCTATGCCGAGCAACTCGAGGAGATTAAGAACTGTAAGCGTGTGAAGGCGTGCGAGAGTATTAATGTGCCCTCCGTAAACGGCATTTGCGGTTTCTGTTACGATAAGGGATATGCTATGCCAGCACACACAGATGGCTCCGAGAAGTACCCTAATAATAAGGACGCAACCTGCAATACTCCTCTTATTATGAACAGTGACCAATGCCACAAGCCACCGCCAGCACCCCTGGTAACGCCCGCCGGTTTTAACTGCGGTAACTTTGGCTTCCCCTCCGCCGACTATAGCCTGCGTCTATACAACAATGTAGATTGCACCCAGAACTTAAACGGCAAGTGGAATGCGGCGGATCAAACATGCGATGCAGCGGATGGCTCATCCATTAGCCAGAAGTGCTCCGGTTTGAACGGAGCAGCGCCGGCGGCTTCTGTAACGGTCTGTACTCCTGACAATAATGGTGCGTTGTCTGCGGCGTGCCTCGTCTCCCTCGCGAAGGCAATCGGCTACACATCCCAGGGCTCTATCATCCAGATGCTCCAGACTGGTAATGCTCCTTCACAGATTGATACCGTTGCGATGGATATTTTAAAGGGACAGAATGTTCCGGTCAATCCTGTACTCTACAAGGGTGGCGTGATCCTGCCTGCCGATGCCAGCACTGCATTCGATAACATTTATAGTCTCATTAAGACCGGCGCATCGCCAATTGTACAGCAAGCGGCGGCATGGCTCTGTATCGGTTCGGCGGACTTTGACCCTTGCAATCTTCCTGACACAACTCCCGGTCCCTTCTTTACACAGTGCATCCAGCAGCAGTGGCGTATTTCGGGTTGCCAGCCCGCTGGTACGGAGTACCCCTCGCAGCAGACGACAATTGACCAACTCAATATGCTCAAGTGGGGCGATGTGAAGACACAGTTTGATAGCATGTATAAGTCTATGAGTGTTGCGGATCCCAATCAGCAGGACATCAATGTCAAGCGCTGCCTCGGCATTACCACAAAGCGTGCGGTACCCAAGCCTTGCGTTGGTGTTTCACAACTCGGCTTAGTTATTGGACTTGATCAAATGTATTTCCAGGACAATGCAAATATAGCGAAATTTGCCGCCAGCGGTAACTGGCCGTCCAACGGCTCATACACTGGCAACTTCGTAGTGAGCGGCACAAAATCGTGTGACGGCACCGGTGTCTACTTTGACGGCACCTCCGTTGCGGGTGGACCCAATGTTAAGAGCTTAATGACGATTGCACCACCGGTACCACCGGCACCTGTGCCACAGGTAATGAATGGTCCCTGGATTGGCAGGGATCTTCCTATACAAAATGTCAGCACCGACGATCAGGGCAATAAGGTCTATATGGTGTATGATGATTCGGGACCAGGCAATCAGTACACAAAGATGGTGAATGCAAATAACGATGCACGCTACTATGCGGGTACGATTAGCCAGTACTCATCTGCTGCCTGGCCCTCTTACAACAGTTCTGGTAATAACTATGTTCTATCGCCCAACCCTAAGTCCACAGTGAAGATGTACGATCCATCCAAGCCTATCTTAACGGCGGGCGGTACGCTCCGTGATATTGGCTACCCTCCTGGCGGTATGGGTATTTCAGGTGACCAGAAGACTTACTTCTCAATTGCGTTTAACTACGGAGTCAATCCTATCCAGTCCTCCGACGGCACTGTGCCCACACTGATTAACGAAGTGAATGCCGCGCTTAAGGCGACGGATGGGCAGGCGCTCACAGTCACGGTTACAACCGCCAGCGGACTCACATTTACGGGTCCGGTCACTTCAATGGGCAACGGCGGCTGGCTCTACTTTATTTCGGGCAAGGGACCGTCGCCCGTGGTACCCGATGGTTCATACTATGTCAAGCAGAATAATGGACAGAATATCGCCCCTTACACGGCTTGGGGCGGTCTGGGTGGTGGCACCATGAGTGCCACGCTCACCCTCCAGGTGGCGGGCGGAGGCGTGTCCGAGTCACGCGAAGTCTGGATTAACCCCAGCGTAGACACTTGCGAGATTCTCGCAGTCTTTACCGGTCCTTCCTACTCGCAGACCTACACGGCGCTGGGTCTCTACAAGGGTCAACTCGTGGTGGCTCTCCAGTCAACGGAGAAAGGCTACACATTCTTCAACGCCGGTCCTATTACAACAAATCAGTGGTCACATGTGGTACATGTGTACAATAACGGCAATCACAGCATCTATATTAACGGTATTGGACCGGTATCTATGGGTGGACTCACTGCTGTATCAACGGGTAACTACTGCGCCTACTCGCTGGGTGGCGGCTCACAGATGAACCCGTTCTACCAGAACAAGCCTGCACCGGTTCCCTTCCAGGGACAGATTGGTGCCTTCCGTGTCTACAACCGCGCACTCACTGCCACAGATATCCAGAACAACCTCGCGTCGTCCCTGCCTTACTTTGTGGACAATGTCCAGCTCGCGACAAAGAATGATCCAAATGCCATTGCGATGGCGGCAGGTCAGTTCTATGTGCCCAGCCTTGCCAACGCAATTAACTACAGAGAGTAATCTCCTAAATTTTTTCTATATATGTTTGGCTTCCAAACAATTATAGAAATACATGAACTGCACAGGCACCCCACTTAGGTGTAGCACACTGCGCATACTCTATGTATGCACCCGTTTGTCTTAGTTGAGCAACATAACGAATATTTGTAATCTTTAATCCCGATAAAAAAGTTACCACAACCTCGCGCATATGATCCATATCAGGCTGTGTTGGCGTTATATATTTGAGTCCACGCTGTGCTTTTTCCGTGATATATTTATCCAATACATACGAATAAATGGCAATATTCATATACTTAGGAATCGGCGCATCTATTTGTTCTAGTTGACTATAAGGATCGGGTTCTGCAAACACAGCATTGATTTGTGCATCCCGTTGTGCAATCAAATCATTTAATTTACTATTTAATTCATTTGAATTGCCCGTTGACTCTTTTACGTAACCTGAACCTTTCATTGGGCGCATACGACAGGACATTTTCCTAATTTAAACTATATAAAATTTGATGGATGACCCGAATCTAAAGTTACCTAGTAAATAGACTTTAAGATGAGCGAGGCACGAAAATTAGTCTCCATTGATATCACTACCGGTGGAAATATCTATAGCCGTACTCTCTACACGGACTATATACCTACAGATGAAGAACTTTACTACTACTATAAAACTCTGTGTGGATTTTCGGATGCGGTGATTGCATCCACCATAATTGATGTTCCTGCCGACTTCAATACTGCATTACTCTCGTTTAGTGAGCAAATTCCTACTCGTTTTCCCAATTACGATATTACAGCGCCAATTGCGGATGCCGAGAAAATAGAAAAATACCATGACTACATTGTTCAACTAAGCGAAATGGAGCGCGCTCGGGCTGCCCTCAATGTTCATATTCATGTGTCCGCTGCAGCCGCTGCTGCCGCTGCCACCGCTGCTGCCGCTACAACAGCAGAAGATGCTCCACGCAAGCGTCGGTTTATTAAGAAGCACGCATGGGTAAAAGAGATTCTAGAGGCTTTGGACAGTGACGAAGTTCCGCCCGCCGGTGATGAACTTGTGCCCGTGGAAGAGGATGATCTCATTCCGCACGCCTGGATTCTAACACCTGTTGTATTCTCCGTTCGTGAGCAACAGGGTAGCCGTATTCTGCTTGATCCCAAGCGCGGAAAGTATTGGGAATGTTTGCTCGGCAGCAGTGTTTTCCCTGATTTTGTAGTAAGTCGCCGAATTTCCACGCGTAACTGGATTTTCCAACATAAGACCGCTGAGGCTTTGCTGGATGCAACGATCAAGTTCTATATTGCGTCCCAGGATAGCACTGTAGTCGATGGACTGAGTGGCTGGATTCCCGTTGCCGATAAGGAGATCGCGACCCTCATTACTGCCTTCAAGCGAATTAAGGTGAATGAGCGGGTTATGACTGAAAATGTCGCCGATCCTATGCATGTTTATAGCATCCTTAATACAATTGAACTCCGTTGTCTATCGTCCAAACTTACAAACCCTGAAATTCACGGGCTATCCTTTGACATATTTAATAAATATTTCAACTATCTTGCGCAGGCGATCGGTATTCCACTTGAAAACTACCAGAACATTGAAGGAGTGAAACAGGTGCTGCGTCGGTGGGAGCGGGGTGGACTCGGTTTCCGTCCAGATGCCGATCCTATTGTTGAGCCGTGGACTACCATGTGGCGACTTGTGATGCGCTCTAATCCTACTGTGGAGCGTGTTTCCCTGTTCCTTCTAACATTGGATGCGTGGAATCCTGTAACTGGGCATTGTATGTCCACCACTTTGCGTCAGGAAATCGCCTGCCAATGGATGAATATTTACATTGATACCGAACTCATTTTGGATGCAAAGGCGAGTGAGGCGGTGGTCGTTGTATACGATGAAACACGGCGTTGGTGCCTAAAATATTTGCCAGCAGAGCAATTTGAGATTCTTTTGCGCAAAGAAAAGGCTGCGCCTGAATACGACCGCCGTGGATTCCAAAAGGTGAAGCCCTACACCACTCGTATTATGAAAGGTGTACGGTTTCGTCATTCACCGAATACGGTGGCGGTAAGTGGAAAAGCGGTCAACAAGGACGAAGCGCCGCCGCCCAAAGTAAAGCCGAAGCAAATCCGCGAATATGTTCCTGAGCATCCTGTGACTGTTACGGCAAATGGAAAAGTGAGGGGTAGACGACCGCGCCCTGGCTCTGCTGCTGCGACTGCGAGAGAAAAAGTGTCTGAGATGACAGTTCCTTCACCTCCCAGTGAAGAAATTGACGATAAGAGTAATCTTAGTAGTAATGCTGGAGATGGCGATGGTGAAGAAACCAACGAACTTGTAATGAATTTAGGAAGTCTCTGACATTTTGCTCCAGTCTGCAGATAATCTGTTATAACTTAATTGTGCACTATCAAATATTGGACCTAACTCAGTTTGTAATTGCATCCACAATGTATTTGCGTTATTTAATATCTCCAAATGATTTTTTTGCTCATCGTTTAACTGTAAGTCGGTATAGGGAACAGGAAATGTATAGTGTTTATTTTGATAGGGAGTATTTGACGGTGCCGAATGTGTATCATGTTTATGATGATGATGTGACCTGAATCCCTCCTTGGTATGTTTATGATGGTGTCCAATATGTAAAAACCCTTTTATCTTATTCACGAAATGTGTAATTTTTACACTTTTCAAGTATTTCTTTACAAACTGGGCAGAGAATTGTGCCGTTACAGGGATCCGTTTAAGTTTTTCTATAATATCTACATACTCGTAACTTTTTACAAATTCGTTGACTTGGCTTACCCGTTTGAGTAATTTTATTTCTACTGCGATAATCTGCTTATTTTCCAGAATATGTTTATTCTTCATTGCATCTTCTAGACTTGTTCCTTCTATGATATTTCCTGATAAATCAGTGACTGAAACAATTGGTGGACCAAATGAAGTAATTGGTGCAAGTTTATCTAAATGAAACATATTCGCACCGCTCAAATCTGCCCCACTCAAATCTTGACTGCTGCCTACAAAACATTCTAACATTGGATTATCTTTATGTTTATTTTGAAACTGTTTCTTTTGTCTATTATATCTCTGTTTTAATTGACTCATTTTATGGTCTCCTTTCTTTTCAGCTTTTTCTTCCTCTTTTTCAAGCTTATTCATTTTCTTTTCGTATTTTTTCTCAGTCTTATCATCGTATGTCCAATCATTTAAGTTATCCATAGGCTCGTCCTCTTTATCCTCTTCAACCTCTGCATCTGCCTCCGCTTTTGGTCGTCCTACATAACGGCTTTCAATCTCTCTGACTATCTGACATGTTTGGTCGGTTAAATCATAAGAATTCTCTAGAATACCATCAATACGACTTGGTAAATATGTATAAATATCTAACATATGTGTCATGTTCTTCAAAATAAATGTATTAATTTCCGTAATTAAGTCATCTTCTGTTTTCTTTCCATTAGGAACAATAGGCGTAGATGAGTTTGCTAAATTATTGATTGCTGCGGCGCGCGTAGCAGGATCAACATCTGCCGGCGGTGGAGATTCCTCTGTCGGCGGTGGAGATTCCTCTGTCGGCGGCGGTGGCGGAGGAGGAGGAGCAGCACCAGATACATCGGTTGGCGTATCATTTGCCGGTGCGGCAGGAGGCTCCTCTTTCTTTTTCTTACTATGATGGCTTCTAAATCCTTCTTTGGCAAGAATTGTTCTATGTAATACAACAATTGTAGATGCTAAAAGGCTAACAGCCAACAGCACCAACAAATAATATACAACTGGGTGTATCTCCCCCATTCCTATTCAATACAATATATATTCGTACCGGGCTAGCTTTGCTCAAACGAAAGTGGTTTTTTAGAATTCTTATTTTTTGCCGCCTGATATTTATTATACTTTATTGCCAGCACACCAGCTTGATATTTGGCTTCTTGATATTGCTTACCTACCTTATCTATAAAACTCTTATACACATCATAGGCAGCAGAAATCGTCCTATAAGTTGCCGCCTGAGTATTATTAATTTGAGTACTCTTGAACGGCACTGGATAGGTATACAATGGATTTGCATACGCCCCACTTATATCGGTATCATTCGCATCTTGGAACCCTTCATAATTCTTTTCTGCGATCTCCATTAAACTTGATAGGAATGCTTCCGTATTTGGAATCTTACTAATAGTATCAAACCAGGTTGCGACCTCAGGCGTTTGTGAATAGGTAGTAAACATATCCTGTGCCTGTTGAAGTTTTGCGAGTAAATCGGCGACTTGCGTCGGGTCCGGCGGGGCAAAGAATCCCTCAACTGCCGGTTTACTACCTGATATATCTGTAGGTGGAGCAGCGCCTGACACATCTGTAGTTTGATTCGCGCCAGATATATCTGTTGCCTTTGTTCCTGATATATCTACAACAGGCGGTGGTGTACAATCTAACAATTGTACCCGATTTAAAAATATATAGGAAGTTTGAGCAAGTGTCCACGCTTGAACCCCCGTTGATGTACGATTACTTGCATAAAGTTTTTGTCTGTCAGGAGTTGCCGTTAATTCCGCTTGACTTGCCGGCGGAGTCTTTGCCAATACATAATCGGCTTGAATACCCTGGTTCATGGCGCAAACAGAGGCTCTTACTCCTGATATATCAATAATAGCATTTTCCAAATCATTCTGCAGTTTTGTTATCTTATCAGTCAAATCGGTGATTGAAATAATAATATGTTGATCTACCGTCATTGGTGGTGCAGCCGCTGCAGGCGGCGGAGATACAAATCCCTCATATCTTGCTCTAAACATAAACAGTATAGAGAGAGCAAGAAACCCAAGTACGGTGACTAGAATCCATGGAATTATATTTCCAAATGACTTTGCCATTCCCTACTTCGGGACTACGATAAAGTTTTCGCACTATCGCTTGTTAAATGATTTTGTGCCGAATTTAACTGTGCCATGTATGCATTGTAAGCCTGTTGTGTCGCACTCATGACTGTATAAGACGCATTTGCCGCTTGATATCGTGTGTTTACCATAGCCTTAAACTTATTAATTGCATCTTGTGCCTGTGAAAGTATACTATAATAGCGTTGTTGATCTTGGCTGAGAGAAGAGGTAGGAAACGGTACAGGGAAACTAAACTGATTATTTACATAATTTTGAAACGGCTCCAACTGCCGGTCAAACTGCAAATGGCACACAGTATTAAACAAATCTGTTAATTTTCCTTGGTCCTCGGCTGACTTCTTTTTAAAGTCCCCTACGGCTTTTTGTTTGTCTGAAATACACTGGGTAGTTTGCGCCTTTACCTGTGCATTATGAACATATCGTTTAACAAAATCGGCGGTTCCACCGATACCATCACAATCCGATAACCAATTTATAACTACCGGCTGTCCTAACAGTGTATTAAACATGCTCGTTTTCTGTTGAACTGTTTGCGCAAGAGTTTCTAGTCCTGAATTTGCATCCTGAAATCCTTCCGCTCCAGACATATCCGTTCCAGACACCTTTGTACCAGAAATATCTATCGCTGCACAATTCAACATAGGTTTCTTATGGAACAACTGAAATGTACCTACCTCTAGATTCCAATTATCTACGCCGTTCTTCGCACGATTTGCTACAATTTGATCCTGTTGGCTTTGAGGAAGATTATACTCGTCCGCATTATTTGCCTCTTTTGCGTATGATGCTATAAACTTATCATGCAATCCATCAAAACTTACACAACTCTGAACCTTCATAGATGTTGTGTTTGTAATTGCATCTTGTAAATTGTTTTGTGTAGTAGTAAGTGTTTCACTCATTTTCGTTAAAGAATCGAGAATATGTTTATTAATCGTATTTGCATCCTGGAAATGCTCATAGGCATTTATAGGCGCAGTAGAACATGGCATTATTCGTATTATACCTACAAAAAAAGACATAACTGTAACGGCTAACCATACAAGGACCCCGTACATAACAATCTGTCCAATATAGGCGAGCCTATCCGCTGCCTGTTTATCTGCGGACACCATCCTATTTATAAAACATATTATCAGTAGTAATGAGTATATATAATCGTGGACGATATCCTTACCCACCAACACTTGCACTCACTCCCTTATGTGCTCCAGTACCGGGTGTGATATCAACCGCAAGTGGTTATGTTACAGTAAGTGGACAGAATCATTATTTATCGGAATCTAGTCGGGTCCAAGCCCAAGAGTGTACCACTGCGTATATTTCTAATGCACCGGTTCCTGTACAACCTGGCAATTCTAACAATGTTCCGTATATTGATGTTGTAGCCACACCTGCGTCGGCAACTCAATCCGCCAACGCAAACGCTGTTGCTCTTGCTGCGAATAATCCGTATAACCCGGCGACGCGATTTTCGCAATATAGATTTGCGTACACCGTTATACCTCCACCGCCGCCGTGTCCCGTTGCCGTCCCCAATCCTACAACTGTTGGACCGTGTAATCCACCTACAGTATTTCGTGGATCTGTTGTAAAATAGAAAATATCGGTCTTACCTAGAGAAACATGCCGACGACAGACTTTTCTGCGAGCCTCACAACTGCGCGCCGCAAGCAACTCGCTCTCTGGGGATGGCGCGCAAACGATCAATACTCGTACAACCCGCAGACCAAGAATCTGGAGCAGGCACCGTCCCATGGTGCCCGCGGAACGGGTCCCTCAGGACAGACGTACACGGATGTTATCCAGGGTGCGCTTTTGACCGGACAGCCTAACAATAACGTAAACCCTGGTAACCCCGCTGCGTGCTCTGCCAGCGGCTGCTCATCATCGGTTACCTTACAGGGCTTTGTGCGTAACTCTCCGGCAAATTCGCGTTCTATTGGCGGCTCGGATAACTCTTAAACTCACGGAATTGATAGCGTGTAAGTCTCTTACAACATATCAATGTGTTTCGGGCTTTAGGGACGCACGGCACATCCAGAATAGTGTCATGCCGGTAGCGGCTTGTGCCAGCGTTCCAATGATAAAAATTGCCATAATCTCAGGACTTAGTTTCTTATAAATTGTAAGTCCTGTTGCACCAACGATAAGTGTGGCAATGGCGCTGCCAACGAAAAAATAGCACCACTCGAATGCCCATGCCGGTGCTTTATCCATTTTATTTAGGTATATTTTTTTGTTTTGTGCGTTTTGTGTGTTTACGCCTTGGCGACCTTCTTCACCACCTTCTTTACAGGTGCCGGCGCAGGAGCGGGGACGGGGACCGGCTCAACGACCTCTTCCTCTTCGTCTTCCTCATCGTCTACGAACGAAGAGGAAGCAGGCGCCGCCGCAGGTGCAGCGGCAACGAGCTCATCGTCATCCACCTCGTCATCATCAACAAAGGCGTAAGCGGCACCCGCCGACTCGCCCGGCTGGTCAACGCGCGCCTGGTGGAGCTTCCAGGTGATACCGAACTTGCCACCCGCCACCCAGATGCTAGTCGCGTGGAGAACGCAGGTGACCTCAGTGCCGCGGCGGAGAACCTCCATCGGCGTCACACCCTCAATCTTGCGCTCCTGATCATCATAGAGCGTAGCATCAAAGGCGCCCGTCTTGTAGTTCTTCTTGATCGCCACGGACTGCGTGGGCGAGCGGTCCTTGCCCTCCTTGTCCTTGGAGATACGAAGGCTCTTCGTGTAGAGCGCCGATACCGTCTCGCGGCTCACATTGGCGAGACCTAGCCAGTTCTTGGAGTTCTTCACGCCCGCATCAATGACAAAGTCATCAATCGAGCGGAGCATGTCGTAGTAGGCGGCGACCTTGGGGTTCGTGGAGCGCGCGCGGAAATCAAGGTTGAGCTTGTACTTGCCGTTGCCCTGGAAGTCACCAGAGTCAAACGGAATTGGCATGCGCGGCGCCTGGACCATTAGCTTGCTACCATTGTAGCTAATGTAGACAATCGCAGCCGGTGAGTTGTCTAGTCCCTTCTTGACGGGATCAACCGTAAGGTTGGAAAGAGAGAACTTGGAGGCAGTAATAGGCTTAGACATTTGCGTGTGTTGTTGTTACTTTGGGTAGGCGAGTAATAACAATGAAAGGGGAATGCTCATCGAAATGATAGAAATATGGGCGTCAATTTTTATCGCCGACGCTGAGTAAATTTTTTACTCATTGTTTTCTAGCATCAACGGTGGCGGTGGCGGCGCACCTAAATTCAATATCTCAGAAATCCAGCCACCTACTCCAAAGAAAGTAGGAAGTCTGGGAAAGTGATGATTATAATGTATAGAATTTCCTAGATCCTCCGTTGTAACTACACTTTCGTACAACCACGGATACGCTTCTTTTGCTGCCTCGCATACCAGAGTCAATGTACTTACAATATACATAGCCCCTAAAATTCTATCATTCTTATCCGTCGCCGATGTAATCATAATACGAATAGTTGTCATATTGACTTTTTGTAATCGTTCTAGTGGAAATGTACCAACCACGAACGGTGATTGACGAAATAGAATTTGACGGTGCGCCGGCACTATAAGATTCTTCTGGGATTCTGACAAATTGGCTCTGTGATTCCAAATATCATAGAGTTGCCGATAGAATTTAGCGTGTTGTTCTACTGTGAGATTTAGGAACCATTCGGGCGATGAATAATAATTTAGTTCATCGATTATGTTGAATATATCCACTATTTTCATACGATACTGCTGTATTGGAGTAGATGGCTCCAGGGGTGCCCATTCCGTTGGGATTTTGTGTACTTTGAGATGTTTTACAAGCGCCTGAACCTGCTGTACTACTGACAGTGGTATAATGTCTCGTGTAAACGGATTTTCTATCGCTGCCTGGTCGGTTGTCTTCTCTATCAGCGTAGCAATCGATCTTATATCAAATGCATGAATATGGTTCTTTGTATCTTTGTACGAGAAGAACATGAATCCGCTGATATCGGCGATTGGATCGGTCGAGAAAAAATCCGCCTCATTCACGGCAATTGAACGCACATAGTATGCCGGACCGCGGCGGCGAACCTGATACCGCCCGATGTTCCTTTTATACCACGATTGTATAACAGTTACTGCTGTGATTTGAAATTCTTTCTTGGTTGGTTTTTTTGGGCTTCCTGGATCTTTCAATTTGGGGGTCCAGGGTTGTGGATGTTTATGATGTATTCCACAATACTCTCCATGCGTGGCAGCATTGGGGCAACGGATTTTTGGGTTCCTCTTTGATTTGACATTTTTGCATTTTGAGTAAGAGTTTTCCATCTCTCTGCCTATATAAAATATTTTTAATTTTTTTGCGGTTTGAGGGCTTTTTCCCCCTTCCGACGAACAAAATTGATTGGTTGAGAAATGTGTGATATTACAAGCATTCCCCGCGTTTGATTGAGCCAAAAAACTCCTCGGTCACACATATAACAACAATGAGCTCTACCCCTGCCAAGAAGACCGCCGCCGCCAAGAAGACCGTTGCCGCCGCCGCTGCGCCTGCCGCCGCCGTTGCCGCCCCCGCGAAGGTTGCCGCCCCTGTTGCCGTTGCCGCCCCTGTTCCCGCCGCCGTTGCCGCCCCCGCCGTAGTTGAGGATGTCAATGTCGTCGCCCAGTTTAACTCGCTCGTTGAGAACCTCAACAAGGTGCGCTCCACCCTCGGCGCCCTTTTCTCCGATGCCAAGAAGCTCGAGAAGCAGATCCCCCGTGAGCTCAAGAAGGCGTCCAAGGGTCGCCGCCGTCGCGCCCCTGTCACGGAAGGCGGCGAGGCTGCCCCCAAGAAGGAGTCGGTCTTCACGAAGCCCACGCCCGTCTCGGATGCGCTCTGCACCTTCCTCGGCGTTGCGAAGGGCTCGTCTCTCTCCCGCTCGGAGGTGACGACCCGTGTCTGCAAGTACGCCAAGGACCACTCGCTCATGGACAAGCAGGTCATCAAGGCGGATGCCCCCCTCCGCAAGCTCCTCGCGCTCACGGAGAAGGATGAGCTCAAGATCCTCAACCTCCAGCGCTACCTCAAGCCCCACTACCTCAAGCCCGCCGCTGCGCCCGTTGCCACCAAGGCTTAAATTGGTTGCTGACTGGCTTTTCTTCCTTTCTTTATCCTCCATGTCAAACACCAAAAATCTATAAAAAGAGAAAACCCCAAAACCCATAAAAAGAGAAAAACACAAAAACACATACAAAAACCCCTGCGATAGCTCAGATGGTAGAGCGGAGGACTGTAGTTTTTAGCAAACTTTCTTTGAAGAAATTCTAAGGAAATTCTTTCACAATTTTCCTTAGGTCACTTGTTCGATTCAGGTTCGCGGGATCGTGTTATCTGGTCCCTTAGCTCAGTTGGTAGAGCACATGGCTGTTAACCGTGAAGTCGTAGGTTCGAAACCTACAGGGACCGATCTCGCATAGAGATTGGTGGACACTAATGCCTTGTTTTTTTAGCCTATTGTATAGCCTAAAAAATAAAATAGAACATTATCATTTGTATATGATACTTGTATAACTTGGATTTTGCCTGGGATCCAGTGCCGTTCCACATTTACAAGTACTATTATTATTTGTATTTACCTGCTTACACTTATAACATTTATAGGCGTTCACAGTTCGCTTATAGATAAGAATGGACTGAATATGCTGTGTTAGATATGCATTTTGTTCATTTGTTAGCAGATTGCACTTAAAGACCTTGTCTACATTGAATTTTTCAAATAAATCTAATGTAGTTTGGTTTGTGTCTACATAATTATTCCACAGCGATGTATGAATATCCTCACACACATAAATACCACCACTTGTTAAATAATTATTGAAAAGATATCCCAATGTTTGCTGTTGATGCGATGTTATGTGTGAACCATCGTCAATAATTAAATCAAAACGTACATCCTTGAACAATCTATCAAATGTAATAAAATCAATTTGATTACATAGATACGTTTTAATCCTATCACCATAATACGCATTTACAGTTTTTTCATTGACGTCAATGGCATAAATGGTTGCACGCGGAAAGAAGTCTGCCAACATTTTCAAAGACGCGCCCGAAAGAATTCATATTTCCAAGATGTTTATCTCCTTATCTTGCAATATAGAGAAGGTATCATAGTAAAATTCGGTAAATGAATGAAAATACGCTTTATCGGTATCATATTTTAGTCCAAATTGTGTTAACGGGGTAAACATATTTATGATTATTATAATTTATATACAATATTTTAAATACCATCTTGGTCTATGTCAAAGAATAAATTCTAATCACAAAGTATAAATATGGATCTACTTACCCGTGCAACACAAGGCAGGGGTCCAGAACTACTTACCCGTGCGACCCAGCCTACCGCCGCGTACCTTAACCTACGTGCCCAGAACAACTTACCCAAGCTTGCCCGACAGAATGCGTCGGTTTTGACAAACGCAAATAGAGCGTCCATGTCTGCATCTAAGGCTGCCAACAATGCCAAGCAGCAGTTACGTCTTAACGCATCGCAGTGGAATAAGCCGCGCCGCAATGCTGCTTACAATAAGTCTTTTCGGGCAAAATATGGACGCGCCCCTCGCAGTGGTTTGAATTACACGCTTGCCGAACACGAGTATGAGTCGTTGCCACCTGGAGTTACAAACAGCAATGGATTAGTAGCGGCATACTTAGCATCCAAGAAGAGCCGTAAAGGCACACGCAAACACCGCCGTTCGTCCCGTAAGTCAAAGAAAAACACCCGTCGCAGATAAGATGGCAACTGCGAATAAAGACCTTGTTGAGGCTGTCCGGCACTATGTTCATTTTGACAATCTTGCCGAGGCGTTGAATAAACAAGTTGCAAATGCCCGCACCATGCGCGGGCAGTACGAAACCAAGATACTCACAAATTTGGAA
>Ga0208616_1000026_pt1 | contig 69001 bp, 93 predicted proteins | sample CryBogCBE16Oct07_FD_184575 | JGI IMG/M metagenome (GOLD analysis project Ga0208616, IMG submission 184575) | Freshwater microbial communities from Crystal Bog, Wisconsin, USA - CBE16Oct07 (SPAdes) (version 2) | ecosystem: Environmental > Aquatic > Freshwater > Lake | place: Crystal Bog... | reverse complement strand
AGTTGGTCCTGTCCATCCAGTAGGACCAGTTACTATACTTGCTGCTCCAGTGGCACCTGTCCATCCAGTAGGACCAGTTACTATACTTGCTGCTCCAGTGGCACCGGTATCACCTTGTGGACCCATATCACCAGTTGGACCAGTTGCACCATTAATACCTGCAGGACCAGTTGGTCCTGTCCATCCAGTGGGGCCAGTTACTGTGCTTGCTGCTCCGGTTGGACCGATTATGCCGCTAGCAGCAGTGTTTTGTTGAGTTCCATCTGGGAATACAATGCCGTAACCAGTTGATCCTATTTGTATGTTCCCGCTGTAAACAGCTAATTTATTAGATAGTGTAGAACTAGTTGTACCAATTCCCACATTACCTTCTAATAAAGCATCACCATTGACATCTAAATAAGCTTGTGGAAGAGAATTATTAATACCCACATATCCAGTTACAGGGTCTAATATAAATTTACCTATATCTCCCAAAAACCCATTGCTACCATCACTGTATTGAATAGCACCTGCAAGACCACCCGATGGTGTTGCAGATGATGCAGTTGTTTGATATGAGTTATCTGGAAATCTAATACCATAACCCATTGAGGTAATTGATATATCACCACCAGAAACAGATAATAATGAATCAGGGTTATCGGTACCAATTCCAACATTGCCTGTTTTAGTAACGATAAACTTATTGGCGCTGCTCACTTGTAATTGTAACAGAGTAGAATTACTAGCACTCCCATTATCGGTTACATTCATTTTGATTGCAGAATATGTACTACTACTACTATTCCAAGTGTCTGTCATATCATAAATGTAAACGTTGCTCATGTCTTAAACCCTTCCGAGTACTAGTGTATTACCATCCCTTGTAACTATAAGAGAACCATTTCTAGAGGTTGCATACGAAATAATTACACTTTTTTGAACTGCTTCTAATCCAACTCGTTGGAAATATACCTTACCGGGACCAGACAGCATGGTTGCTACTAATATTACTTCATTATTTACTATATCAGTTGAAAATGTTGCCAATGGATTATTGCCAGTGAATAATAAACCAAACTCTGTAACAAAACTGTCAATATCGTTGTGTACAAGTGCTAATTCACTGACCTGATAATCTGTAGCAGTTACTACCTGCATCAAATAACAAGCAGAACGTGTAACTGATGTAGAAAATGAGTCTATTATTGTGCCAGTTGTAACTGTTACATTTGATATGGTATCTTGTGAACTAACTGAACCAACAAACAAGGTTTCACCGACGCTGAAATTATTAGCGGCGATAATTCCGTTTTTCAAATAAAAGTCAACGTCACTCAAGATGTTATTCCAAACTGTAAAAATCTAACATTATTTATTTTATAATAGTCATGATGAGTTTTAAATAATTTAGTCAGTTGCAGCAGTATCTATAGAAGTTTTTTGAAACCATACATAACTAGTACCAAAATTTCCTATACCCAACAACCGTACATTACCATTGCTTATTTCAGTTGTAAATGAGACAAGTGGTAAATCAATACTAGATACAATAGCATATTCAGTAAGGTAACTTGTAACGCCATTATGTACCAACAAAATCCAACTGGTTTGATAAGAATTATCACACACTGCTTGCATTTGGTAGCGAATGCTACGAGTAACATTGATAGGTGAACTATCAACAACAACTGTAGAATTGTCATACACTTTTATATTAGAAGAGACACTGGTTTTAACCGTGTCCATTACTATAGACCCGCCTACAGTGGCATTACTAGCAACAATCAGTCCATTTTTTAAACGAAAATCTAAATCAGTCATTAAGAATCATTTTGTACGTGACGGTTTATTTATCTATACCTTGTAGAGTTGACAAATATTAACCATATGGATATTATAATATGTATGTGAGCAGTTTTACAAATAACTAGATGACACAAAGGTAATAACGTGCAAATAAAAGGACCATCTGTTAGAGAAGTGCATGTTTGGGGATACGAAACGTTTCCAAATGCTCGTCGTGACTGGATCAAAGTACCACTACCAGATAATCAAATCGGATCACGAGAATTTACGGAAATCATGGACTGGTGTCGCGAACAATTTGGTTATCAAAACTTTTTTCACAGCAATCACGCCGTTCTGTTTGAAAAAGAACACGATGCAACCATGTTCAAGTTGCGTTGGTTATGAAAATAGCAGATCATGTAGAAAATCCTCGTAGATGGCATGAGATTAAAACCAGTGCCGAACTTTCACTATATGATGTGATCCAATGGTGTCTTGATTATGAAAGCGATCATCATGTGTACTTTGTAATAGATGAAACTATTAACTCTTACTACTTAAATAATCAAAAATTGGCTAGAATACTGTTTGAATCCAAGGAAGATGCTTTGATATTTGCATTAACATGGTTAGGAATAACAGGTGTATGAAACTGTAATTAATTTAAGTAAGATAGATCTTGAACTAGCTGATCAGTTATACAGTCATCTTCTTTTTGAATATAAGGATTTTGTAACTCTAAGTATGGTAAGAGAAATCGTACAGGGACAGATTTCCGGCAATTATAACATTGTTAAATGGGCAGATACCGATAATTCACAAATAGATGAAGCATTTGAAGTTGTGATTAGATTTGGTAACAGAGAAGAATTTGTAGAATGGATGTTAAAATGGGGATAAACTCAGAAAGAAGAACTTGTATTTCTCATCATAATTGTTGACAATGAGAATGTTTAATTGTTCGATCAGCTTAAAATCAACGTTTTTTTGATTTAGCCTTTACTGGTATTGCTTTTAGTTTTGCTTCTCTAGCTGCTTTAGCTGCTGCTAGTGCTAATGCTGCGGCTCCCGCAACTGCAATAACTAATCCCATATTGTTGTCCTTTCATATATTTAAATTATATTTACCAATTTGCATTGACACATTAACTGTATTGTAATACAGTAATTAGAGCAAGGAGTATTTTGATGTTAATAAAATGCCGAGAAATTGATAATCGCAATGCTCTACACGGCTTTATGCGATATCAAATGATTTGTAAAATTACGGCATTTTTGAAATACGAGCATGGTGCTGGAAAAATTTTGGACCTAGAATTGAATATGAACACTATAAAAATTATGCAATAGCAACAACCAAATGCATGCCTTGGGCTTGGGATTGTACCAAATATCAAGGAGATACCATATCAAATGGTAAAATATATCTACCAAATAACGATGATATGAAAACATTGTTTACATTAACTTGGTCTTAAATACAGTATGAGAGTAGAAGTAGAAGTACCATCAAAACTAATACATATTGATCCAGCTACATTTAGTCCAAGATTAATAGAAGATATTAAGCAATGGTTATATGACCATAAGATACAGGGATGGCAGTTTCGTTGTGATCAAGAATGGAATATGTGTTTAGAAGAAGGTCATGTGATGAGAATGAAACCTCAGATCATATTTGAACACAGTCAAGATGCTGTATTGTTTAAAATCGCTTGGTTATGATAATACAAAAACACAATCTTGGACCAGAACGTTGGCATCTTACTGTTATCATTGATAGTTGGGTGCAAAATTCAGAGTTTAAAGCCTGGATGGATGAAAATTGTCCAGAATGCATGTGTGTGAGACGATTTAATAGCGGCGGACGTCCATTTTGGGAAGTCAGAGGCGGAGCACAGGAAGTAATGATGTTGATCGTGATGACCTGGGGATAAACATATACCGCTAAATATGCTATCATGAAAATAGAAGAACTACTAGCCTCTACAGCTCTTACTGAATTAAAAATGTCGCCTACTAACCTCAAAGCTATGGCAGCACAAGTGCCAGGTGCTCTTGTGGGGATGGAGTTCGAAATGTACGTACCAAACGTCGAGGGTGACGACGATAGTGATGAATGGGATCTTGATATGGACATGGACGGCTATATCGAAGATAGCAGCTGGCGAGCATTTAAAAACGATCTTGCTACATTTTATAGTTCTGGAGATTTCAGTGAAGGTACCAAACGTTGGTATGAAAGTCGAATAGATGATCAAATAGGCGGCGACTATTTTGAATGGGCTAGTGATAAGTTTTATGAATGGGCCAGGGACGGTGCATTTGAAGAATGGTACAAAGAAGAATATCCCGACGAAGAATTACCAAAAGAAGATAGTCCAGGTTGGGACAATGCCATGGAACGATTCCGCGATGAAAAATGGGATGAATTTTCTGAAGATGTCGGATCTTTGACAAAATGGTTAGAAGAAGAACGTATTGACAGATATTACACCATTGGCGATCGTTACGGATGGTCGTGGCCACATTTAACAAATAGCAGCAGCGGTGGCGGCACAGAATCTATACAGAATGTAGCTGATGATTTTGAATCAGCAGTGGGTATAGATGTAGATGTATCTAGTCAATATCATGCAGGTCGTAAAAGCACTACAAAATATACCATAGAACCAGATAGCAGTTTAGACAGTCCCGAAAGCAGCGATGATCGCGGTTTAGAGTTTGTTAGTCCTCCTCTTTCAATTGATCAAATGATAGATCAACTTAAAAAAGTCAAAGCTTGGGCTGGTATATATGGTTGTTATACTAATAAAAGTTGTGGATTACACATAAACGTCAGTATACCAAATTTTGATATAAACAAACTAGACTATGTTAAACTAGCATTACTGGTAGGGGATGACTATGTTGCAAATCAGTTTGGTAGACTAGGTGTTAACTGGGCCAGAAGTAGTTTAGAACAAATAAAATCAAGAATTAAATCTGATCCAGATAAAATAGCCGGCTATTTACACGCTCTGAAAAATGGATTGAATACCATAGCATCAAAATTGATACATAGTGGTCAAACTGACAAATACGTAACTCTTAATACCAAAGATAATCGCGTTGAATTCCGTGCACCGGGTGGTGATTGGTTAGACACTGATTTAGACAAGTTGATTAACACCATGTTGCGATTTGTTGTAGCATTAGATGTTGCTATGGATTCAGAAAAAGAAAAACGAGAATATGCCAAAAAGTTCTACAAGTTATTATCTGATGCTGATGTAATACAGGACCAAGATACCCTCAAGTATTTTGCTCAATACAGTTCCGGACAACTACCAAAAACTGCTCTTAAGAGTTTTGTGAGAAATATACAACAGCAGCGTACAGGTAAAAAAGCAACTGAGGGTCAAAACAACTATCAAATCATATTCTACGGTGCAGATGGCAATGAGCAAAAAATAAACATTCCGGCCTCTTCAAGAAGAGAAGCAGTTGAAAAGTTTAGAAAAGACTGGCCAGAAACCGAATATTCAATCAAAGAAATTACAGGCGACCAATATAGCTGATTGACAAAATCCAGTAGTCGTATATACTAATCATATGAGATATTACATGATCGCATATGGAATGAACACCAATTTGGACAATATGCATTGGCGATGTCCAACTGCACGTTGTCTTGGTTATGCTATTCTTCCGGGATATACACTTAAATTTCGACAACATGCTGATATAGAACCAGATGTAACACGGCAGTTGGTTGGAGTTCTTTGGGATATCTCAGATGAAGATCTTAAAGAATTGGACGGATTAGAGGGTTACCCAACGTATTATACAAGAAAAAATGTCAAGGTTTTGTATAATAATCAAGTTCTGGATGCTTTTGTATACATTATGAATGACCAGGACTATGAGCTAGCACCGGATCCGGGATATTTAGATTTGTGCATAAATGGTTACGAGTCTAACCAAGTTCCAGTAAATCAACTAGAAGAAGCATATAATTCAGCTCTATTCAACTACAACAAAATAGTTGCATAATCACACACAAAGGAGAACTCAAATGGCTACCAAGAAGACTGTAAGCAAAATCAGCGACAAGTTGATTAGTGTTAACGATAACTTTACCGTGTACATGTATGATAATGGGTACATGTTTGAAATCAGCGGTAAAGATTCAACTGACGAATGGCCAAGTGCTAAGATTCTCTGTAATACAGTAGAAGATCTTATTACTTTAATCAAAGAAGCCGCAGAAATGGATCGTACTTAATTTAAAGTATCATAAGTTTCAATAGGTTAAACTTACTGAAATTGATTGACAATGTCTTGCTTTGTGTTAATATAATATCTCGGCATTAACACGGAGTAATATTATGCGTAATATTGCTGTTTATAAAACAAAATACAGTAAGAATGCTGTAAAGTCTCAAGCAATTATGTCATATAATAGAATAGCTGCTACTACAAAATGGATAGAGTATAGTTTGGATTTGGTAGAGATGCAAAAGTTATTGAGCTCATTAACCAGAGAACAAAAGCATGACTTGTTAAGTGCAATAACCGTTGCCGAACGCAAGCGAGATTATATGTATAAACATCCAAATTTTAAATTAGAGGATGCTATAAGGGATTTTAAACGTGCTCGTCGTCTATTAAACCTGTAAAAATATTAGCATATTCCTAACCGTCGAGTGTATAAATACTTTTTATTATGTAAAAAAGTGTATTTTAGGAATAGGTAATATGGCATCACAAGTACCTTCTGGCACGCCGATTAGCATCAATACAGTTAATAATATCTTTTGGCAGTCGGGTCAGAAACGTTCACTCGGTGAACCAGAAATGGAGTATTTAATCAACGGTGTTACAGGTCCTTCTACTGTATCATTGGGTAATGCCCAGCTAAAACCAAATCCGGCACCACAGGGATCACCTCCAGCAACATTTGCTACTGCCGGCGGACCTTATTCGTTCTTGGTTCCGGTTTATAGACTTATGACTATACAACTTTTAGGTGCCGGTGGCGGCGGCGGCGGCAGTGGATATAGTTACACATATCCTTATCAAGCCTTTGCATACGGTGTTGCCCAATCCTCGTATCAAACATCTTACGTGGCCTCAACAACTAGTTATGCTATTAATTACCTAGTTAATTATGCACTTAGTTACGGAAATGCATACGGACTTTCATATGGATTAGTTGGGTATACTACGTATAACAATGTTGGATATACTACATATGGCTTGTCTGCGTATACCACGTATGGTCAAGTTGCATATACTGCATATTTTACATATGGCGGAAGTAGTTTTATCTATGCGGTCTTTTATCTTATCGGTTATGCGTTTTCTGGACAAGGAAGTTCAATTGCTTACTATCAATCGTCTGGGACAGCTTATCAGCAAACGTCAGGAACAGCTTACTATCAATCGTCAGGGACATCTTACTATCAATCGTCGGGGACAGCTTACTATCAAAATTCGCAGCAAACTTATCAGCAAACATCGCAACAATATACTTATGCATATGCTAATCAGTACACATATGCTTATAACTATACAGGATATGGACAGTCGTTTGCATACTATACTGTTCAAACAGCACCAACAGCGTATGCATATTCCACTGTACCTGGCGGTGGCGGCGGTACGGGTGGTACAACCTCTATAACAACCCCCAGTGGTACGCTATCAAGCACAGGTGGTACAGGTGGTCCAGGTCAATACACAGGTAACCCTGCTGCATCAGCTGGCACAGGTACATCTAGTATTCCGGGCGGAGCAGGCGCATCCGGCGGCGGAAGCCCCGGTGGAGCAAGTAGTTGGAGTAACCCTGCTGCTAATGGCGGCGCCGGCGGTAGTGCAAATGCTGGCAATATGACGCACGGTGTATCAAGTGGATATTTATTATGGGCTAATTTAGGTGGTGCTATTACTATTACAGTTGGTGCAGGCGGAGCAGGCGGAGCAAATTATGTATCACCCGGCAGTACTATTTCCGGATATGCCGGTGCCGGTACACCCGGAAGTGTTGTTATCAATTGGAGTTAAGATTTTCATAACTTTTTGATCATCTCCATATATTAATAAATATTTGTATGGACAATGATTTATATATTAAAATTAAGGACGGAGTTCCGTTTGAACACCCGATATACGAATGGAATCTTAAGATGGTTTATCCAGATTTTGATCCAAATAATCTACCAAAAGATTTTGTTAAATTTATTAGACTTTCGCCGCCCATAGTTGGACTATTTGACGTCGTAGAAGGTCCAACTTACGAATTAAAAGATAACATATGCCAAGATTTTTATACAATTCGGCCTATGACTGATGAAGAACGAAAGGCTAAAATTAATGAATTTAAAGGGGAACCGCCGTTACCTTCATGGGTGTTTGATGAAAATAGTTTAACATGGTTACCACCTGTTGCGATGCCAACTGATGGTAAAGAGTATGCCTGGGATGAACGGACTAAAAGCTGGCATGCTATTGTAATAGATGAAGCGGATCCGCCAATAGTTAAAAACGAACCACCAACGGGCGGCGACACTGTTCCGCTGCCACCCGGATCTGAGACCGATTACACATGGGATAAGGTTAATCATATATGGAATAAATCTGAAACTCCGCCTGTATTAGATATCAAAACTTTTGAACCGATAACACCATCACCTGAACCAGCATCTGCGCCGCCAGAACCTGAACCGGCACCAATTCTGCCAGAACCTGAACCAGTGCCAGAAACACCGTTATCGGTGGGACCATCGATTCCGCCGCCAGAGCCACTACCGTCAGAACCATTAATATCTAAACCAAGCCTTTCAGCATTGGGTATACCTGATGGGACTCAGTCAAATGTAATAAGTAGTTCAGGCTCATATGTAGATACTCAAAATTATATTACCCCAACTATTCCATATCCTAATGACGGACAAGATTATTATTGGAGTTTAACTAATAATGTCTGGGTAGTAGATAATGACCCTACAAAGTGGCCAAACCCTTACTGTTATGCACCAGGAAGATTATACGACGAAAAAACAAGTACATATCAATTCCCAGTTCCTAATCCATATCTTGGCAAAATGTCACATTTTGATCCTCACACTCAATTATATGTGTTGGATTTAAATTATCCATTATTTCCTAATAATCAAGTAATTGACGAAAATACAGGAAAACCTCGAAGTTTAACAGGCGGATTCGATCTTTATGATTTTTATGAAAATGCACCCAAATTGCCCGTAGCCCACGAGTTTGAAAACTATATATATGATAGTGGTAATGGTACCTATCATAAATTAACAACAGATTTCAAAACAGCCATTGAACAACATGCCGGTGACACATTAATACCAAACTTAAAATTTATGAATAGCCAACTTTATAAATTAGATACAACTAGTAACACCTGGATATTTTGTAGCAATATTACCACATAACTATCTATATTAAATAGCAATAACTTTGAAATTATCGCATAATAATTTGTAATAGTAAAGGTTATTGTATGAAGACACTTAAAAATAAAACCCTCTTTATCACCGGTGCAAGTCGTGGTATTGGACTTGCTATTGCAAAACGTGCAGCACAAGATGGTGCTAATGTCATTGTTGCTGCTAAAGCAACTGAAAATAATCCAAAAATACCGGGCACAGTTTATACAGCAGCCAAAGAAATAGAAGAGGTTGGCGGTCGAGCACTGCCTATATCCTGTGACATACGGTTCGAAGAACAGGTACAGGCTGCAATCAATGCCGGTATAGCCATGTTTGGTGGTATTGATATTGTAGTTAACAATGCCAGTGCAATTGATGTACGCAATATTGACAACTTGGATATGAAACGTTACGATCTCATGCACCAAGTGAATAGTCGAGGAACATACTTGTGCTCAAAACTTGCACTACCACATTTACGCAACAGCGATAATCCACATATCTTAACACTAAGTCCACCATTAGATATGAATCCAAAATGGTTTAGTCCGATGTTAGGTTATACCATGGCCAAATATGGCATGAGTTTAGTAACTCTGGGATTGTCTAGAGAACTTGCTTCTGATAAAATTGCTGTTAATAGTTTATGGCCAGAAACAGCTATTGCTACAGCCGCAGTGGGTAATTTATTAGGCGGCGATAAAATTATACAACAATCTCGTAGACCCGAAATAGTAGCAGATGCTGCTCATGCTATTTTAACAAGACCTAGCATTTCTTGCACTGGGAATTTCTTTATAGATGTTGGTGTATTAAAAGAAGAAGGTGTTGATACTTTTGAGTCGTATGCTATAAATCCAGAAAATCAGTTGGTTTTGGATTTCTTTTTGGATAAAACAATCAGTCCAAATGTAAATCCGATTGGATTTAGATAACTCATATTCAGTTGACAACTTGTACAATTGTGTTACTATATTAATATGAGTTGCTAACTGGAGATTTAGTATGAATCAAGTTTTGTGTGTTGATCACAATGTGGTTTATGTAGATTTTGCAAATAGTTGGAGACACGAAGCTGCCGATGACGTAGCAGAATTTATACTACCGTGTGATGTTAATTATCAGGATAAAACAACGTTTCTGAAAATTTGTGCATGTACACTAGGTGAGGATGACTATTATAATATCCTATATGCTATACATGATCCAAATACATACAATGTATCGGACGAGTTTGTAAAAGACGTTGTCGATCACTACTATAAGTTAGATGATTAATATTAAGCCCTGATATAAGGTCTTGGATATAGTTGTTCGATAGACGGTCTTGAATTTTTATTCAATCTAGGCCAAGTTAATCCGTTTCTAGACTGTGAAATTAAATTTAATATAGCCATACCATTTGGAGTTCCTAACCCTGTACATGCATCCCATCCTGTGGTTGCTGAATATCCCAAGGCACCGGGGCTGGCATTGTTACCAACTGTTATATCATTAAATGCACTAGTATTTGCGTAAAATAGTCGTAGAGGAAATCCCAATCTAGAACCAGTTATAGCATTGAGTCTAGCTGTAAATCCGGCCCATAACGGGGCAGCAGCACTTGTTCCCCCGCATGCATAATAATGACCATTATAATACGCTATGTATCCAGTAGCCGGATCTCCGTTTGATGAGATGTCGGGTATACCTCTTCCAGATAATGCAGAAATAGTTCCAGATGGATATGTCTTAGTTGTTAATCCAGTTTGCCAAGTTGGTACAGAATATATTGTGCTAACACCCCCGCCGGAACTAACAGTAGATTGATGCCAGACATATTCGTTACCAATAGAACCATTTGGGTTTAATTGTAAAGTTGTTCCGCCACAACTCACACAATATGTACTAGCAGCAGGAAGTTGAACAGAATAAGTAGGAGTTCCGCTTACACCTGCTTCTGCTCCAGTGTCACCTGATGCAACATAAACTGATATACCCATAGCAATAGCTGATTGTAAAGCAGTATCCATTAATGTGCTATAGATACCCCAATCTGACTCATAAAGTCCCCAGCTTATAGAAATAACAGATGGATTATTAACACTATCATTTACAGCAGCATTTATAGCTGTGGCAAAATTATCAATTGTTCCAGGTGCAAAGTATATGGCTAATTTTGCACCATTAGCAACACCGCCTGCAACAACTATATCTAATACAACTTCTCCAACGCTACTTGTGTCGGATGGATTATTAGTTCCCCCATTGACACTAATGTCAACTGTAGTAGGTACAGAAACTCCCATATAAGCAAAACTGTTATTTAGATCTGTAGCAGTATATCCACCTCCAAATTCAAGTATTGCAATACATTGACCTGCTCCTGTACTAGATGGAAAATTATATGCTTTAGCTACCGCAGGAGGAGAAAGATACGTTGATGATAGTAAAGAATTTAGATCGGTTAAAGATTCAGTTGTTACCATATGAGAGCGTAACAATTGCGAGTTATCAAGTCCACCGATATGTAAAATAATACCATCTAGGTTATTGGGAACACTTAGTTCACCTTCATAGGTTCTAAATGGTCCTTCTGGAGTAACTATTGACATTAATTCGGTATCAAATGCCGAATTAAAAGCACCAACTGTACCTGTTAGATAAAAAGTACCACTACTTCTGAATCTATCTGTTACAGTTATACCACAATTGGTTATATACTCTTCTACAGCATCTAAATCTTTATTATCTGCACCAAATTTATCTTTTAATTCATCTCTACTTAATGGGTTGATTATATTGCCACTGAGTATTCCGTCAGCAAAGTCTTTCAAACTTATGTCTGACTCTTTTCTTCTTACAAATATAGTGGCTGTAATACTTTCATTAGGATCTAATATAGATATTGATGTAATATTATTACACGCAGAAGCAAAGCTTCCTGTTAATTTAACCATCGACACCATATTAAGCCTCTAATTGTAATAAGCTTAGTGTTACAGTAACACTAACTGTTGTATTACCAGTGTTAACAACTGTAACTGGTATAGAAGTATTCGGAGAAGCTTCTGAACTAAATCCAAATGCTGCAGGTGTAATCAATTGTGTAGTGGCACTAGCATTTACAACCTCAGCAATCACTCCGCTTCCTGCTGTTGGATCAGTACTTTGTGATCTTGAAGAATCAGCAGTTTGAGCTGCAATACTAGAATACACTCTTACCCATGCCGGATTATTAGTAGCAATAGAATATAGTGCATATCCCTTGAATCCAGTAATTGTAACAGTACCACTTGCACCAGCAGCAAGAGAGCTGGTAGTTGCACTTGCAGTTGTTCTGCTGCTTAGTGTTCCGGGACCAGTTGGGCCAGTAGCACCTGTGCTAGATGAAGTACCAGCAGGACCAGTATAACCAGTAGGACCAGTAGGTCCCTGTAACCCTGTAGAACCTGTAGCACCAACATTACCTTGCTGTCCTTGAGGACCGGTATATCCAGTAGGACCTGTTAATCCTGCACCTGCCGGTCCAGTCGGACCTGTTACATTACTTGATGGACCTGTAGGACCTGTTAATCCTGCACCTGCCGATCCAGTCGGACCTGTTACATTACTTGATGGACCTGTAGGACCTGTTGATCCTGTGCCAGCTGGTCCTGTCCATCCAGTTGGACCAATTGTACCTAAACGACCCGTAGGACCTGTTGATCCTGTGCCAGCCGGACCTGTTTGACCAGTTGGACCAGTACATCCAGTTGGACCAGTTGGTCCTGTGTTTCCGGTAGTGCCAGTTGCACCAGTTGTGCCAGTATTAGCTGCAATTCCCGGAATACCTTGTATACCCTGAGGTCCAGTTGGTCCTGCTGTACCATTAATACCTGTTGCACCTTGTGGTCCTGTTTTACCTTGTGGTCCTGTAGCACCTGTAGAACCAGTAGGACCTGTTACAGCACTTGCTGCACCTGTAGCACCTGTAGAACCAACTGGACCTGTAGCACCTGTAGAACCAGTAGCTGCTGCTATTCCTGGAATGCCTTGAGCACCAGTAGCACCAGTTGGCCCGGTGGATCCTTGCGGACCCGTTGAACCGGTGGCTGCTGCTATTCCCGGAATTCCTTGTAAACCTTGTGCACCAGTTGGACCTTGTATTCCTCTTGGACCTGTTAAACCTTGCGGACCTTGAAACCCTGGTATTCCTTGCGGCCCTGGTGCACCTTGTAATCCTCTTGGACCTGTCACGGTACTTGCTGCACCTGTTGCTCCCGGTAGTCCTTGAGGTCCTGGATAACCCTGTATACCTTGTAATCCTCTCGGACCTGTTGCACCTGTTGGTCCTGTGATTGATCCGGTTGGCCCAGTTGTCATAATATATCTCCTAAATATTGTTGCTATTATTTAATCAAAAATTTATCAACATTAACAATTGACATTACAGTGGTTTTATATGCATAATATTTTATCAAAAATGTTAGTAAACCCTAATCACAAAATCTGGCAACAGTTATACCCTAATCTCAGGGATTATTGGTTAGAAAATACATCATCTTGTTATCACGACGTACAATATCTCGAACGTTGGATGTTGAGTCAAGGCGTAAAAATAACCAGAGATAACACTAGATCAAGCGGCAGACTATGGTATGAAATAGAACTACCTGACGGCGACGAATTAATTGCACTACTGATAAAATGGGGATGAAACCTAGAATACCATTATCCTATTGTACAGCAGATAATCCCAGATGTTGGAAACGATTTGTTCGGTATCATACGTTAAATAGTACTATGAGATTTCATGATTTCCTCTGGCAAGAGTATCGTGCAGAATACGTACAGCGGCTAGATGAAATTTATATTGAGTTTGAAACCGTTGAATATCTAACCATGTTTAAATTACAGTGGGGATAACATGCGAATAATAGAAAAACCAATAGAAGATCCGCCAAATGGTGTATACAGCGTTGTTAAGGAATTTGCCATAGCAGAAGTTGAATTTCTTTGGATTAATTATCTTCAAAATGAATTCCCAGACGAATGGGATGCAATGCATCAACCAGGCTTATCCAGTGTAGCAGATGGTGCAGTAAGACTATGGTTAATGAAACGTTATCCGGCAATGTATACATGGTTGGAAGAACAACATGTAGATTGGATAGGATTGACTCGAGAAGAGTACTTTGGACATGATTTACATGAAACAATTTGCATAAGAATGCACCGAGAACAGGATCTCACTGCATTCCGTCTAACATGGTGCTAACATGACACAATTTGAAATCCTTTATATAGGAACCCCTATTATATTAATAATATTTGCAAGCATCATTATTTTAGCATGTCATTGGTTTGAGGGAAAAAAATAAAAAATAAAGTTAACCACTAATGATACCCAAATAAGTGTACCGGTAAATAATCAAGGTACATTTAAGGATCACTATGTCCGTTTGGATACTAAGTCAACAACCTGCAGATACCTATGAAAATGTTAGACTTTTAGAAGAATTTAGCAAAGCTAAAATTCATGCTAAGTTGATGCATCCTGACGACTTTGATATAATAGTTAATAAAAATAATAACAAAAGCATCAAATATCAAGGTACTAATATCAACTTACCAAAATTGGTATTAACTCGAACCGGTTCTGGTACCAACTATTTTACCAATGCTGTTATTAGACAATTGGAAAGATTGGGCGTACCTACAATTAATTGTAATGATAGTATTGATAGAGTTAAAGACAAGTTGTTGACTCATCAAATTCTTTCCTATCATAATATACCAACACCAAGAACCATGTTAGTTAAATTCCCTGTCAGTAGTGATGTTGTGGAAAAAGAAATAGGATTTCCCTGTGTAGTAAAGGTCATACAAGGTAGTTATGGTAAAGGTGTACACTTGTGTCCGACTAAAGATGCATTTACTAAATTAATGGATCTCATAGCTGACTTGGCAATTAAAAAGATTATGATTGTGCAGGAGTTTATTGCTACTAAAGCTGGATCAGATTTAAGAGTTTGGGTAATAGGTGGTAAAGTTGTAGGTGCAATGAAACGCACAGGACCAGATGGTGATTTCAGAGCAAATATCACCAATGGTGGGTGTGGCGAACCTTTTGCAGTAACAGAAGAAATAGATGTACTGTGTAGAGAAACTGCTAAAGTATTAGGACTTGATATAGCCGGCATTGACCTATTATTTGATAACGATGGCTTTAAAGTATGTGAAGCTAATTCAGCACCTGGGTTTGAGGGTTTTGAAACCTACTGCCAAGTAAACATAGCCAAACACGTTATAGACTATATAAAATTTAAACTAAGTTAATCAAAAAAATAACGGTTGACAGCAAGCATTTTGGCTATAATATCAAATTTATGATATCGGAGTACCAAATGCGAAACACAGCATACAACGTATGGTTAACAGCTCTTCATCCTGCATTAGGCGGCATGTTGACAATGGTTAGTTGCGGATTAATTTTTAATGTGCCTGCCGACCCTATGGTACCAATTTTTGGTGTTTACATTTTTCTCTGGGCATTTATTATTGATGTTATGCAATATTGGGGCTGGGACGACAAAAATTTTGGTTGACAGAGCTTATTTTGGTGCTATTATGAGGTATAACAAAGGAGCAAGCAATGTCAAAGCTGTTTACAATCGCTGGCACTAGTGTTCTTAACGGCATTAAAACCTATCGTTTTGCTAGCGGTAATGTTAAAACTCGTTTACAAGTTCTAAAACGCAACGATCACAGTGAGATAGAGCTATTAGAGCTTCCGGAGACAATGTCTAAAGAGCAAGCAATTCAATGGCTTAATAGCCAGGGTATTGATGCTGCTAAACCAACCACAGGACGGCGCAAAATTCAGCTAACCCCTGAGGAAATTGCGCAAATGGAAGAGGATGCTCGTTGGGCAAAGGAACAGCTAGAACTTGCCGAGGCTGCTCAGTTGGCTAAGGACGCTGAGTGGGTGAATCAAATAAATGAGTATGATCCTATGGAAGATTTTAACTATGTAGGATCCCGTCACCATTACTGAGGAAAATGTATACAATTAGTGGTGTTACAGAAATGTAACACCCCTACTGTTATTTAAATATTAAGCTATTTTAGCGTTACCAGCTGTAACAGCATCTCTAAAAGGCTGTAGGTCTTCTGTTGTCCAAAAATCTCTACTCAACATGATATTAAGATGTTCTACATTACGATTAATAGTATCTTTATCCTGATCAGTTAAAGTAGCCCGAGCTACTAAGTTATTGATAAGATTAACACTATCTATTGCTGCTGAGTAATGCTTGGCAATTAATTCAGCTTCGGTTATTTGTGAGAACGGTTTAATTGTGACATATTTAATCTCCGTTGTATACAACCATTGTTATATGTTAACAAGGTATATTTATTTTGTATACAGTTAATAGTTTACATTTGTGTAACTTATTGATTTTAATAGGTCAAAATTTGGCAGATTTTGGCTATTTTTTGGTTGACAGCTACCTAACCTGTGCTATTATAAGGGTATAGAGCAAGGAGCAAGCAAATGGTTAAAGTTGCTAACACGGTAAACGAAGCGGTTGCTGCTGAAAGTATGGATGCAATTGATGCTCGTATCAAGCACACCTTTAACGTACTCAGTAAGGTTGCTAAGGGTGTTATCAACGGACACATTAAGGCTGCTATTGTTTCGGGTGCACCAGGTTGTGGAAAGACGTATACACTGGAACAGGCACTGTCTACTGCTGCCAGAGAAGAACGTATCCGCTACGAAAGCGTAAAAGGTAGCATGAGCGGCATTGGCCTTTACCGTGCTCTATACGAGTGCAGCAATGAGGGCGATGTGCTTGTTATTGACGATTGTGACAGCATTTTTGGTGATTTGGATGCGCTGAACATCTTGAAGGCGGCACTAGATACTGGTAAGACTCGTCGAGTGCATTGGAACAAAGAGTCACGTACACTCAAGGATGAGGATATTCCACGCAGCTTTGAGTTCAAGGGTGCAGTAGTGTTTATTACCAACGTAGACTTTGCTAAGGAAATTGAAAAAGGCAGCAAGATGGCCCCTCATTATGATGCGCTGCTGAGCCGCTCGCTGTATTTGGACTTGGGTATTCATTCCAAGCGCGAAGTGCTAGTGCGTATCAGCCAAGTTGTTTACTCAGAGGCGTTCCTGCGAGACAATGAAATTAACAAAGAGTCAGCTAAAGAAATGATGACTTGGCTTACTGCACACCTTGCTCGTGTGCGTGTACTCAGCATCCGCACTATCATTCAGTTGGTTGATTTGGTTAAGACTGACGGTGAATGGCAGGATATGGCTACTGCGCTCGTGTTAAAACGAGCGTAGTTAACCAGATGTAGTAAGAGAATTATTTGGTTAAAATAATATTTTAAATTCTTCGCGATCTGGGCAATTTGGCATATCTAATGCGTGTGGGAGTTGTATGTTTTTGTCATATATTACATTGTCTGATGCCGAAAAAGACAATTCAACTACATCTGGAACACATCCTGTGTCTGTAATATAGTAAAAATAATTGTTTACATGTATATGGATCAATTTTAAATGAACTTTTCCAATAAAATTCAATAAGTCATTAAAATGTTCCTGATTGCTTACATTATGAAACTCTATAACCATTCCTTTGAGTAGTTTAGAATTTTTGATTATGTCATCTAAAATATCGTACTCGCCTCCTTCGATATCGCATTTTAAAAAACTGTTTGTTTTAGTAAGAATAGATGAAAAAGCCACTTCATTTATTTTGTTTCCTACATTTTTGTTGATAAATCTTTTATTATCTACGTGATACTTTTTGATGAATTCTTGATTAGCATCTATAGATCCGTCAAAAGAAAAAACGGAACAATCATTAATTTCTGTAAAAGAATTTTCAAAAGAACAGTCGCCCCCTACTCCGAGATTGATTAACTGTTTTGATTCCAAAACGTCTTGTTTGTTTACAAGATATCCCCCGTCATAATCTTTACCTAATCTAATAATATCATTACATGAATAGGGTTGGAAAATTTTTAAAAGCCGAAGATTAATCATATTATTCTATCTCTTATTTTCGGTTAGACTGGCTATAACCGAACTAGAACGTTGTTGGACAGTATATTATAACCTTATTATACCAAAAAGCAATAGTAAGATATAGCCATTGCGCTCAAATTAAGGAAAACGAGGAAAATAACTGGACTTGACAATCTAATAAAGCCTGTTAGTATTGATACTGTATCCAAATGAGAGAGGTCAGATGAAACAATTATCATTTTTAACTTTGGCATTTGCTGCTACATTCGGCATAGCTAATGCTCAACAAGCCCCTACTGTTAGTGGTACTTCTTCGACACCAATGATAATGGCAGATACTCGATATTCTGTAGTCGGTAGTAATTGGGTTAGTTGGGCTTATGGTGCTATCAATTTGCCACAAGCATGGACTTATAATTCTGCAACAAGTACAGCTACAGGATTTACTGGCAAAGGCACCACAGTTGCAGTTTTTGACACAGGTCTTAACTTAGCAAATACTAAATTTAATGGAAATACCGTTGCGGGTTATAATCTTTTAACAAATGGCGGCCCTGTTACAGGAGACAGCGAATGGCATGGTACATTTGTCGCAGGTATCATTGCTGCTAATTTAAGCAACCCGGGTGGATCTACAGTATATGGTATAGCACCAAATGCTAAAATTATGCCAATTCAAATTTTTGGAGCATCTGGTACTGGGGCATGGACAGACACACAAATGGCTAATGCTATTAACTATGCAACTAATAACGGTGCATTTATTTATAATAACAGTTGGAACAGTTCCCAGTCACTTGCACAGATGGGAGTCAACGGACCCACTGCATTAACAAACGGTATGTCTGGCGAAATTGCAGCATGGAATAACGCTGCTGCACATGGCAATTTGATTGTGTTTGCAGCCGGTAACAATGGTATGAAAGATCCGGGATATTATGCTACGATGCCTGCACTCTCACCAAAACTAGCAAGCAATTGGATCGTAGCAGTTGGTACCGATCAAACTGGCAAATTAGCCACATGGAGTAATGCTTGCGGTATAGCTGCTGCATACTGTATGGCTGCACCAGGTGATAACATTATAGGTCTTTACCAAAAAGGTCTTGCAATTGGGTCAGGTACCAGTTTTGCTGCACCAATGATCAGTGCTTCAGCTGCATTAATGCACGAGAAGTGGCCGACTTTAACAGGATCTCAAATCCAAAGCATATTATTTTCTACTGCCAACAAAGCCGGTATCTATGCAAATACAGCCGTATACGGACAGGGTATGTTAGATTTAACAAAAGCTTTTTCTCCAATTGGTACTGTTACAGTTGCTACAAGTGGATTAACAGCAGCTAGTGCGGTTGCTCCGATTACCAATGCTACTGTTACAGCAAGTCCTGCATTTGGTAAGTCAGTAACAGCAGGACTAGGTAAAGTCGATGTTATGGTACTCGATAGTTACAAGAGAGACTATACTGCTAATTTGGGAAGTGGAGTTAGTTCAACACCAACTCAACTTAATAATTGGAGTAATCAGTTATCAACATTTGGTTCTAATGAAGTGGTAATTGGTAATTCACACATAATGCAGGGTGTAGCTAACGGTATAGCATCAAGTTTTGCAACAACTGAAAGTAAATTTGATGACAACGAACCAGTGATAGAAGGTGATCAAAACGGTAAACCGGGTATTAGTTTCTTCCAACCTTCAGGTCAAGCTAAAACCAAGTATCGTGTAAGCAAACTAAAGAAAGAAAATGTTACAAGTTCAACTGTCGGTATCAATGTAAGTCCAAGCCTGGGGTATGGGCCATTTGCCAATGGCAGTGTAAGAGGGAATGATCTTGTATTAACCAATAGCGTTGGTAATCCATATATGAACATGGCACCAAACAGTAACAGTGCTAGCGTTAGCCATAAGTGGAACGACAATAATATTACTAGAGTCGGTGCGTTTACCAACACAGTTAGATTTGATAATCCCGTAAACATGTTGGGTAGAATTCCGACCATGACAGGTGTCAATTTAGAACATACTGTAAGATTTGGTAATGGATATGTTAGTGCTAGCACTGGTATGGTAAATGAGTCAGCTAGTGTGTTGGGATCATACAGCACAGGTGCACTTAGTTTGGGTAATAGTGCTAGTACAGCATATGCCGGACTAACAACAGGTCTTAATATTACCAAATCAATTGCAACATTTGCTGGTGCTAATATTGGTTACACTATGACTACGGCTGCACAAGATAGCTTGATTAAGAATGTAAAAAACCTTACAAGCACTAATGCATATGCCGGTATTGTTAAGACAGGGATATTTACTAACGATGACAGACTGGGCGTTGTAGGTAGTTTACCCATGCGAGTTAATACAGGACAGTTGGTATTGAATGTTCCAACTAGCCAAGATGCAAATGGCAATATTCAGTATCAGAATCAAAATGTAAAATTAAATAATAAAAATATTGAATATGCATCACAGGTATTCTACACTCTACCACTTGATCAATGGCAAAGTGTTGGGTTTGGTGTAGGCAATAGATTCAATGCCATTGATGTTACTAATAAAAATCATATGGAAATGATTTCAATGGCAAGATATAATTTGCGATTCTAATACCAAATATCAAATACTATACAATGACTTACTGGCGCAGGTTGCGCCAGTCCCTATTTGAGGTATTGTATGTATGTTATAGAACCTGTAATAGTAGTAGCGTCGGGCAGCTTTGATCCATTACATGCGGGTCACGTAAACTATCTAATAGAATCAAAAAAACTTGGAACCAGATTGATTGTTGCAATTTACAGCGACCAGTGTTTGGTTAGAAAAAAAGGCTTAGCCTTTATGACCTGGGAAGACCGTGCCGCTGTTGTTGGTGCATTGGGATGTGTAGACGAAGTTATAAAATTTGACGATAGTACCAACCATATCGGTAATGCTATTGCTATAATACAAAAATGTTATCCATTAAGTAATATCATATATACAAATGGCAAAGATAGAACAGCAGAAAATTTATCAAAACTAGAACAATATGATATAAGATTTGAATTTGGTGTTGGGGGAGATTATAAAGCTAATAGCAGTTCTGCAATATTGAGACGATATGCTGCATACGTGAGCAGCATAGCTGAATTAGAAGCCGGGCCAAATGGGAGATACACATGAAAATTAAGAAAAAAGACACTCCTAAGAATAGAGTTTACATCGAATGTTCTGAAACAACTAGGCGGGTGAAAGCCACAGTATTAAATTACAGTGAACAAGAAATTGACGTGGAAATGCCAACTGGTTTCAGAATGATTATGAAAAAACGTGGTCGACGACATCCGTATGTCTGGCGTATAGGAATGATGGAATTCCTGTCTGATGGTAAATTAATCAACTAAAAAGTTCACCTGTATAGGTAAAAGCACAATCACCAGTTGTAGATGTGATAACAATACTGTCACCTGCATTGATATACAACTGTTGTAGATATATCGGAACCCAACCTACTAATGATGTATTATACAATATGAAAGATGCTAGTCCCGTAGGTAAGGGAATTGTTGGATCATTCATTAATGTTGCTGGTATGAGTTGAACACTTACAATATCGTATCCGCCCTGAGCTGCAATGTACAAAGTACCAGTTGCCGAAGATGCTACTGGTACAGTATATAACGTAGCAGTTTCTCCAACTCCTGGTTTATATTGAGCAAATATTATATCAGTAATCATAGTGCACCAATTGGTGCACCAACATGCACACCACCTGTTATAGTAATACTTTGATTAGAATTAAAAGGCATATAAATTATTGAATTTGTACCACCTTGTAAATAATATCCATTTGTATAACCTGTACCACTCGAAGTGTATTCATTCAATACATTAAGTAACCCATGCTCTGAAATCCAACTTCTGGCCATTGATTGGTTCATCCACGGCCGCACTTGTGCAGCACAAGCTAGTATACCAGCCACTTGTGGAGTTGCTTGACTAGTACCAGATATTTTATTCAGGTAGTATCCTGATAGTCTAGGATCAGCAACAGAGTTTAATCCAAGTACAGCTCTATTAGCATATGCTCCCATTATGCTTACACCCGGACCGTATACATCTACTCTAGGACCAGTCTCACTAAAACTGGCTTTTCTTTCTGTTGAAAAGTTATCTAATGCTCCGACACATATACTGTACCAGGTTATATTATTTGTATCAGCTGCAACACCTGATCCAGGTGTACTACCTCTATGATAATAATAAATGGATGAACCATCAGTCCAATAATTATTATAATCTATACCTCCAACAATGTCACATTTGTGACTGGAATTACCAGCTGCACCAATAATAATTACACCTGCAGACATAGCACTTGCCATGGCCACATCTACTGAATTAACACGAACTCCGTGTGAGCTGGATACTTCACCATAGTTACTGTTAGTCGAAGTTGTAGAATAAATTGTACCTCTCCAACTGGTTTGTTGCATATTTTGATAAGTTTTCGAGTACTGCCAGCTATTTGTACAAATAGTCGGACGTCTATGTCCATTTGATAATATAGGTTTAGATAAATGAAAAGCTTTTACTAAATCAAAAACCAAACTGCTACTGATTAATCCAAGAGTTTTACCAGTAACAATGTCTGTATTACTTCCGGTGTCAGATCCAATGGCTCTAATGCTATATATTGCTGAATCTTTTGCCCATCCGCATGTATTACCAGCAGCAATGCTGGCACAATTAGAGCCATGTCCGTCGCAATCTCCTAGAAATCCATTAATACCACTGCCGCCAGTTAGAGCCGTTATACCTGTGACACCTAATCGTGTCCAGTCGTAATCTTGAACTCTACTGCCACCGGTGCCATTGACATTTACAGCAAATTCTGGATGGTGTTCGGCAATGCCAGTATCTATAACAACTATATCAACGCCTTTTCCAGTTAAATTATAGTTGAAATTAGCAGTAACAGATGATGTTGTAGCAAATGGATTACTTACAGAGGTAGATCGTAGTAATCCCCAATTTGTCATGCCATACGTTACATTGTTACTTGAATTATCAAAAGTCTGATAACGCTGAGCTGTGGTTCTTATTTCTATAGTTGGGTCTTTATCTGGATCCAATTCTACGTATAAAACTCTTGGATCATTTAGTAGATTAGTAGCTTCTGACTCAGATAGCATATAATGGGATTGTGTCTCACTGAATGGGCGATCATTTGTACAGTGAACAGATCTATTAGGTATAAAATTATGAGAAATGTTTTTGATCATTTCATCATGAAACTGATTCCAATCATTTGGGTTTTTTAGTGTGACAATATATTCTTTTTCAGAACTCATAATAGCTGCCTGCGTTATTATATGCTTGATATTTATTAACTAATAATCGACTATTTTAAATCAATTGGTTTGCACAGGTAGACTTCCGTTACCACTACCGGGTGTACTTGTGGTTTGTCCATTTGCAGCTGGCATTGAATAATAATAGTTACCCAATACATAGGGATAAACAGGAGTAAGAGTTGTGGGATTTACTGTTACAAAATATGCGTAGGTGCCTCTGGGATATTCGGGTGTTATACAATATCTGCCATTGCATATATCAAGATCACCGCCCCCTGCATAATAGAAATCTTGTACAAACATACCCAGAGGGTATGTTGTAGTATTTGAAGCACCATCAGTTACTCTACCTGCAACCTGTGTTGCTGATGTATACATAGCATATCCGCTGATCATAGCTCTAACACCACTATATGGATCTAGAGAATGCGAATATCCGTAAGGACCGTAAACGGGATAGCCATCTAAACTAAATCCTAATATTTTACTGTGTCCATCCCGATTAACCAAGCTAGCAACCATATATGGTATTTGAATAACATCAACTGAACCATATACTCCGGTTGATCCGCTTACATGTCCGTTACCAGTAATCCACGCATTACCAAAACTAAAATCACGGTAGTTATATGCTCCGCCTGATACTGCATATCCGCCGGCATTATCTTGACCAAATGAATATCCCAATGCTTTACTTTCTGCATAACTTGCATTGTAATTAAGATGTGCAAATGTAGAGTGTCCTAGCGGTGCAGTACTGCCAGCAGAAGGATTATACATATTAACACCGTTTATCCAATAGCCAATATTACTAGAACTACTAGTAGCAACATTAGAATTACCGACATTGGTTCCTCCTCGATAAGGCCAAGTTTTATTACAATTTTGACTGGTGGGTGTATTAGGATCTGTACTATTTCCATAACTGTGATATGGAAGTGTTGTTGAAACTAGACTTATGTTACCCAAACCAAAAGTCCAAACACTAGTTCCAGCAGAAAAATCTGAACCAGAATATGTTTTAACCACAACAGGAGAACGTTTAGAAGTTACGGTTAAATCTTTTTCTGATATAACAGTTAATCTGGGCATTGCTTATCCATAGCTTGATAGGTTGCCAACAACTGTAAATGCCGAAGTACCGACTGATAAGAATGTAAATCCTATAATATCAATTTTGTTTGCATTTCCTAGCGGAGCAACACCATTTTGCCAACTAAGTGTTTGCGGAACACCATCTATTTGTACAGCAGTAGGAACATACGGGGCATTACCCTGATATATTATCAACGCAACAGATATTGCTATACCAGAAATAACCGGAACATTTATGAAATTAGCAGTCCAATTAGAAATAGGAGTTATGTGAGAAAATATTGCTCCCAATGACAAATTATGTACCACAATACCTGTTGCATTATACAAGGTTGTATATGCTTCTAATGTTTGTTGTACAGTTAATGTACCTTGAACTGTTAGTCCAGTTAACGTACCCACTGAGGTAATATTTGGTTGAGCAGATGTGGTAATAGTTCCAGATATATTCTGAGCTACTATATTTCCCCCGGCATATACATTACCACTGGTTCCTATACCACCGGCTGCCACTAACGAACCGGTTGTAGTGCTTGTGCTAACTGCCGTATTGGTAATGTTTAATGCTTTAGACGTGTCTAACCCTGTTGAACTAGAATTTAATGCAACCCATGCAGTACCATTAAAATACATAATAGCACCGCCGCCAGAATAATCAGTATCGTAGGCTAATGTTCCTGCTGCCACACTAAAAGGTAATTGAGCAGATGTAAATGATTTCAGAGATAATGGCCCTTGGCTAATTACGCTACCAACTGGATTTAATATAAGATCACTACCGCTGGTAATTGTAGGTGAACCCGCTGCAACACTTAGAAAATTTTGTGCTGTGACATTACCACTTGCTACAAAATTATTTCCGATATATACATTACCACCAAATCCGGCGCCACCAGAAACTACTAATGCACCGGAACTAGTACTTGTACTGATAGTGGTGTTGGTTACTGTAACTACTTTGGTTGGATCAATACCACCTATACCGGTTGGACCTTGTGATCCAGTTGGTCCGGTTACATTACTATTAGCCCCGGACGGACCAGGTATTCCTTGAATACCCTGTGGACCAGTAGGACCAGTTACTATACTTGCAGGACCTGTCCATCCGGTTGGACCAGTTGAACCAGTGTAACCTGTAGCACCTGTATTTGATGCAGTACCTGCCGGTCCTGTCCATCCAGATGGACCAGTTGGACCAGTGTAACCTGTAGCACCTGTATTTGATGCAGTACCTGCCGGTCCTGCCGGTCCTGTTGGTCCGGTAAAACTATAACCAGTCGGACCAGTTACTCCGGTACCGCCGCCACCGCCACCAACAATAGCACCCCAAGAAATACCATTAAATCCCTCAAATTCAGCAATGTCAACATTATATCTAAATGCACCAGGTAATGGACCACTTGGCCTATTATAGGTTGGTCCAGCCGGTACTTGGATCGAAGTCCCCTTGGTGTAACTTTGGGTAAATGTGGCGTCATCTAGAGTGATAATACCATCAGTTGTTTTGATTGTCTTACTCATAGTGTTACTATTTAGCAACACATATAGCATAGAATTTGGTTTACCAAAATACACTCTTGTGAATACAGCTAGTGGTGCTATACTAGGACTATGGAAGTTAACAAACACACAAACAGTTGCTTCCATGTTTTGTCAAACTCGAGCTGGTAAACTTGCTATTTTATACCAGCTCAAAACCAAAAAGGAAATAGTAATGAAGAAGTCACTTATTGCAATCGCTGCTACGGTAGCTATGTCATCCGCGGCTGTTGCTGCTGATCTTCCCTCAAAGAAGGCTGCTCCAGTTTATACACCACCAGTCCTAACGTGGACAGGACTTTATGCAGGTGTTAACCTAGGCGGCGGCTGGAAAAATAACACAAATGCTGTTACAGCACTGTATAATCCAGTAACTGCTGTTGGCGCAGTTGGTACAGCTTCTGCTAACAACAGCACAGGCGGTATTGTTGGCGGCGGCCAGGTTGGCTACAACTACCAAATTGGTTCAATGTTTGTTGTTGGTGCTGAAACGGATATTCAGGGCTCAACAATCAACGGCGGTCAGAATAATAACGGCGCACTAGTAGCTGCTGCTCTTATTGCTAATCCAAACACAATCGCTACTGCAACTGGTAGTAACAACGTTAACTGGTTTGGTACTGTACGCGGCCGCGCTGGTATTGCAGTGATGCCAACCCTACTTGTTTATGGTACAGGTGGTTTTGCTTACGGTGGTGTATCACGCACCGGCTTTGGTGGTCAGAATGTTGCTAATCCAACACTTTGGTACGCTGGTAGCAGCGCACTACAAACGGGTTGGACTGCTGGCGGTGGTGTTGAGTGGAAGTTTGCTCCAGCTTGGTCAGTCAAGGGTGAATACCTCTACACAGATCTTAGCGGTAGCAACCAGAACAAGTTAAACTGGGGTGCCGGTATCAACAACACTAACAACAACACACAGTTTAGTGTTGTACGTGCAGGCTTGAACTACAACTTCAACGACGTTCTTCCTACACTAGCTAAGTTCTAATAACTACTAGAATTGGAATACAGATGACAGCTGAGCAATCAGCTGTCATTCGCCTTTTAAAATTGCTTATACAGTTAAATGAAATTAATATTACAAAAACAATCAATTGGAGCGATTATGGCAGAACAAGAAGACTATATCGACAAGAATAACATCCACTTATTCATGGACGGCTTTAGTAATAAAAACGTAAAACCTGTTATCGAATGGATATTAAACAAGAACTTAATGCCAACCCAAGAACGTCCCAAGTATCTTACACTAGTAATTAACAGTCCGGGCGGAGAAATGCACAGTGCATTTGCTCTGATCGACACTATGAAGGGCAGTAAAATTCCAATCCATACCATCGGACTTGGTATGATTGCCAGTTGCGGATTGCTCACATTTATGGCCGGAGAACCGGGACATAGAACCATAACTCCAAATACCAGCATACTAAGCCATCAATACTCATGGGGCTCATACGGTAAAGAACATGAACTGATGTCACGAGTCAGAGAGTTCGAACTGTCCACTGAACGCATGATGGATCTGTATAAGAAATGTACAGGAATGAGTGAAAAAGACATTCGCAAGTGGTTGTTACCACCTGAGGATATTTGGTTAAGTGCTAAAGAAGCTGTCAAACACGGAATTGCTGACAAGATCAAGGAAATGTATTGACCTTTGGTTGCTATGATTTTATATTATAGCATTAGGCGGAGGTAGCTCAGTGGTAGAGCTTCTGCTTGCCTCAGGACATCAAGGTGTCTTGAATAAGCAGAAGGTCGTGGGTTCGAACCCCATTCTCCGCTCCAAATCTTCCAAAAATCAACAACTTACACCCCAAAAATACTAGTTGACAGATTATTAAATTACTATACAATGACAATTGTAACGTAATAACAAGGGGTTTTTCAATGTCCTTCAAATTTGAATATAAATCAGTCCCTCGTACGCCAAACATTATGGTTAATCTTAATCCCTTAAAGCGCGGTACTGGTAAAACAGTGACGCTAGAAGATCGAATTAATACTCTTAATAAGAGTAGTGTATGGCAAAAGACTATTTCAGAATGGCGTAAAAAAGGCAAGAAGGTTGATGCTAGTCGTTTGCCAAAAGTTAGCATGGAGAAGCTAGGGGTTCTTTTAATTGATGAAGATATTCAGCGTATGCTAGATGAAAAGCATTGCGCTAATAAAATTGGTAATCCAGACTATTTTGATCCTGCTATGCTCCGAACAGCACAATGTATCAAAACATCTGACGGTAAATTTATTAGTATTGACAGCCAACATACTTGTGCTGTCATTGCGTCATTAATTGCTGCTGGATTTCTAGATAGTGTAGATAACTGGCGAGACTTTAAATTCCCATTCCAATATATTGAAACTGACAGTAGAGCTTTTGCAAGAAAGGCATTTGGGTGGTTAAACGGCAAAGGTGTCAAAAAGCAAAGTCAATATCAACAGCTAAGAAATGCTGTATTTGCAATTCGAATTGACAAGGATTTGTCAGATTCCGATGATGTTGAGTTAGAACGTAGGGTGTCTATTTGCGAATCTCATAATTGTTTCCCAGTTGAGGAAAATTCGCGGTATTCTAAAATGCCCGGAACGTTTACTAATATAATAACGTTTAAAACTCTAAATGACCGTGAACTTGAATTGGCATGCGAATGGCATAATAAATATTTTCACTATGAAAGTGTTCATGTAAGCTTATTTTTCATCTTCAGAGATCTTATACGTAGTTCTGAATCTGCAAATATTCCTATTACTTCTAAACTTCTAAAAGAACTTGCAGCATTAATTCAAGATCGATTTGGAAATCTATATCAATATCAAGAAAGTGTTACAGAGGCATATCGTAAACATAATGAAAGATCTTTTGGATTTTCTGTAGCATGGAAAGACGATGCTTATGCAGTTGGACTTATGCAACTTTATAAACATTTTGGTGGTAAAGAAAAAGTTCCAACTAATCTCATTAAAGGCTATGATGGATTATTTGAACTATTTGATAACGATCTATTGACCGTCGAAGAAGAGGCAGCGTAATATGTATTATTTCTATATTATTAAACCTACTTCAAGAGTTGGATTTGGTATAGCTGCTGATCCAATAAGTCGACTACAAAAATATATTTCACATACTGGCGAAATAGTAGAATTTGCACGGTTATATGGAGGACTGCGTTCAAAATCGCATGCCCTAGAAAGGTCTATTAAACAAATTAAACGAGACGAGTTATGGACACTTACTACTAATAATGGTGTTTGGAGAACAGAATGGTTGAACTCAAATATTAATCTACAGGAATTTATAGATTTTGTAGAAACTTTAAATGCAGAAAGACATTATGGATTATCGCTAATTGCTAAAAATTATAGTATAATCTAGGTTGAATTTACATATCATAACATGACTATTATCACAGATACTAGCGAACCAAATATCAGGACTATTAAATATGAACTTGAACTCAGTCAAGATGACATCGCACACGAGTTCACTCAGGAAGAGAAACAATATCTACGTCCAATTGCTGAAACATTTGCCATGCTGGACGGTAATGCATTTTTCAGTTTAGACAGTGACATTTATGAATCATATCTTCCAGAAGCAAGAGCACTGTTCAACACAAATGGCGGATTAAAAGGCTGGGCTGGCGGAGCAAGTTGGATTCGAGAACTTGAACATGAAACACCTGCGGTAGAAGAAGCTTATAAACAATATAGACTATTAAAAGAATTATCTCGAGGAGAGAATTATGTTAGCGACTGATATCGATATTAATAAAATAATTATTGTACAAAATGATGCAGCTAATTATGCTACACAATTAACGGTTCTAATAGATTATGCAGAAGGTCGTATAGATCATGTTGATATTACTACAATTAATTCTGTAAAATCACTAGTTGACACATTATATAACTGCATTATAATAAAACGTATAGACGATGTTGAGTTAACCGACGAAGACGAGGGAGTAGGGTGTTAACATGCGATATAAAATCAGCACAATCGAAAAGAAGAGCGTTACACAGCGGGAAATTTGGACAAAAGATGGCCGAGAAGCTGTTTATGAAATTGGATGGCGTTGGGGCTATGTTATTGTAAACGAAAAGCCAGATCTCTCAAATTATGATCCTGTTGTGGGCATTGATCCATGGAGCGAGTGGGACGTTGAAGATCACAGTTTGGACGACGGTTGCTGGGCAGAATGGGAATATCCAGATGATATGACCGAAGAAGAGCAGGAAGAATTCGACAATGCATATAATGAAGATTATGATGAAGGTATCATGGCCCTAGGTTGGGATCAAGACGATACAGAGTATCGTTTTACAGGAGAACTTGAAGTAGAAGAAGTGGACTAATAAATCCGCCATAACTGACTAATTAAGGTGCTTCAGTAATAAGTAGCTGACATGACTGAAAAGCCAAAGACCGTCACCTGTGGTGTTATAATAACTGATACCAGAGGCTATTTAATTTGTCATCCCACCATGAGCAAATGGTGGGATATTCCTAAGGGTCAAATGGATCCAGGAGAAACCTACGTTCAAACTGCTATCAGAGAACTGGTAGAAGAAACCGGTATAATAGCCACACCAGAACAACTGAGTTTTATTGGCAAGTTCAACTATAAACCAAAAAAAGATCTGGTATTATACTATTGGCAAGTTGAATTTATTTTTGATATAGAGCGTATGACCTGCTCTAGTTACTTCAATCATAACGGCATGATGCTTCCAGAAATGGACAAGTATATGATTGTTACCAAGGATGAAATGCTGAGAATGCTGTCTCCTGCACTGAGTAAACTTCTAGCAGACGTACTCAAATAATTTTATTAAAATTTTGATTCAGATAGTTACATTGACTATTAGACGCCGTACAATGTAGGAGATCTAACATGGTATTGAAATATGCCGACAGACTACTCTGCTTTAACTACTCATATAGATGCTACTGCAGATGTAATAGCAATTTTGGGGATACTTATTTCATTTTGGATAGTATTTGAAATGGGTGTATGTTTAACAATAAATCAATATGAAAAACTTGACACACCTCGTAGTAAAAGACTTATGCTATTATACTACCAGTGGTGTGCATTTTGGTCCAGAGGACAAGTGGTAACACTGCTCACTGACTATAATACAGTTCATCTGAGCATTGCATGGAAAATACCAGGCACAGATAATCTGAGAAGTTATGTATATTATCGAACTCGCATAGGTAATATCATGCTGCATCCAGATGGACAAGTTTCGTCTTTAGGACATAGACAAATGAACGGATGGTTACCAATAGATATAGAAAAGCGCACCTGGATGATACTACAAGGTGCTAGAGGATTTGACTATTAGAGTATTAAAGGGGCACATAGCCCCTTAATCGTTGCTTAACCAATGATACTCAAAACCTTTGTTGTTGGTATCAAATGTATCAGTTTTTGTGCATTTTGCACCAGTGTATTCTATTCTGGTGATAATGCAGTTACCTTCAATATCTTTGGTAAACACTCGCAAGCGTTGGGGATCAAACTCATCAACATCGTCAACTTGTACTACAGCAAATATACCTTTTTCTGAACTATGACATAGCACACCATACTCATAATCCTGGTCTGCAAAGTAATATTCTTCCTCTTCTTCATAGATTTCTTCGCTGTCCTCCATGTCCGATACCATGTCCACTGTGCGTTTAACTTCGCCCTCCCAAATTACCTCATCACCGCCGTCCTTAGATACGGTGATATATGCACTGTGATACGATGGTCCAGTTTCATGCACAATATTGTCTAGTTCATAATAAGGAGGTAGCATTAACTCTTCAGAATGCTCATATTCGCATTCTTCTGGCATTCCCAGCAATTGGTTGGAAATATCATCCTCACACTCATCGTTGAGATTCCAGTAGACGTACTGTTCTTTGGTAATCGAACCCATGGTGAACTCGCCACCATATCCAGAAAGTGTAATATACATGTTATTCTCCTTCTACGTTGCTTAACCAAGTATAATCAAATCCTTTACCTGTTGTTCCGTCACTGCCCTGGTCCTCACACTTGGCACCTTGATATTCGATAAAAGAAACTATTCTGTTTCCCTCGATATCTTCAATATGAACTCGCAACCGAGATGGGTCGAACTCTGTTACACCTTCTACGTCAATTTCGTTGAATGACCCTTTTTCTAAACTGCAACAAAAGATTCCATAATCGTTATCAGTTTCGCTGAAGTAATAATCTTCTTCAGATGCAATTAAGTCAGCACTCTCTGGTTTATCTGCTAAAATCGAAAGATCACCTTCCCAGAGCGTATCACCATCATCATCAGTTACAGTAATATAAGCACTGTCAAAAGCAGCACCGTTAGCATGAGCAATATTGTCCATGTTATAAAACTCGCTTAACGCAAGTTCAGCTGGGTGTTCAGTTTCACATTCATCTGCCCAGCCTAGCAGCATATTATTAATGTCCTCAGGATTATCTATCAGAGACCAATATACATGTTGTTCTTTGGTAATTGTACCAAGTGTGTATTCACCCCCATATCCACTTACCGAAATCCTCATCATACTCTCCAGTTTGTGTTGATAACACGTTAATATATCTTGATACAGCAAATACGTCAAGCAGAGTTTTGAATTTGTATTGACAGTGTCTGTAGTTAGTGTATAATCACTAGATCAAAGGAGATTCTAATGGTCAAACCAGTACCAAGAATTGTATATCATACTATTAGACGATTCATAATGTTATTGAGTATTATAGCACTGGTATTTGGTTCAGTAGCAGCAATAGCATATTTGTCAAACATAATCGGACCGTGGATTGTATTTCCACTGCTGGGAATATTTTATGGTATCGTTTTCTCATATAATATGGCAAAATTTGATGTCGAACGCGAAAATCGTGAGCAGGAACGAGTTGAACAAGCGTTAAAGAAAGATTGGACAAAATAATGCCCCCAGAAATAGCTGCACTAGTTCTACTAACTGTTTGGGCTACAATTCCGCTTTACAACTTCCTAATCTGTGCTATAATAATAGCAATGGAGGAGTTTGGATGAGTGACTTTCCAAAAAAACTACGATCATATCCATCTTCAACTTGTAAGGATGCGGATATATATGCTGCTGCTGACAGGATTGAGGAACTAGAAGCAGACTTTCACAAGCAAGCTGACATGACCGGAAGGTTGCTAACAGAGAATGCTGAGTTGCGGCAGCGTATCGCTGAACTAGAGGAAGCGTTAAAATTATTTACTAAACTAGGCGATAACTTCTCCGACAGCGAAGTGATGGGACGCATCCGTACCGCTAGTAAGGTATTGGGAGAAAAGAAATGAACAACGTGTATGGTATTTGGTTGATGCTTATGAGAGTAATTATGAGCTACTGGGCGTATATTCATCTGAAGAAGCTGCCAAGGCTGCTCGGTCAGAGTATCTGACCGACAACGACCATGTAGGAGAGTACTACCTCTATACAACCCGTATTCCATTAGACGCTCCGTGCAAGACATACTCCGAATCAATAGGAGTAATTGTATGACATTACGGCGCTCATAAGGTATTAGGAGACAAAGAATGAGTGACGATAATAAGTTTGTTACTGGTCCAGTTGGCAGGAAAGTCTCAATAAAAGAAATAATAAAAAAGATTGAAAGAATCTGGGATCATATTGCCGGAAATAGTATATCGGAAGATAGTATTGAGGAAACCAATTCATTCGTATCAGAGTTAGAAGAAAAAGTTTCTAAATTAGAAAGTTTGTGTGAGGAAAAAAGAAATGTCTAAGATTGTATTAGTTGAAACTGTATCCACCTTTCGTCATATGTATGCTGTAGAGGTCAGGGATGAGGATCCTATTGAGTATGCTCTCGATGATGTTGTAATGTATGCTACTGATGCTGAAAATGGATTAGAAGATTTTGCACAAAAACATGTCGCAGAGAATATATTTTCTCATCGTGAGATTACCGAAGAAGAGTATATAAAAATTTTTGATAAGGAGAATGACTATCTCAAAGATTGGACTGCTGGAAAAAAGAAACAATATATTTACGTTAATGGTGGAAAATGAAATGGTCGCCTTTCTATAAAGACACCTATTATATCGGTAAGTTATCATATACAAATCACCGATATATGGATAAATGGAGATGGAAAGAATTTAGAATGATTGTCAGGCCAGGTCCTCCTTGGATGAAAGACTTTGTAGTCTATCCAAATTATTCTATGCTCCTGAATAAGGTGAATAGGAGGAAAAAGAAATGAATAAAGTAAGTATTACTATGAATGAAATGAATAGGTTGGTTGAGTGGGTAAACGAGCTGACAGAACCGCCTGTGTCTATTACAATAGAAGAAAGTGATAGTTCGGGTATTGGTAATGAAATAAAACGGCATTTACCTACGACCTTCACGGCAAAAGTGGTATGTAGATGAAACTAACTAAAACCAACTATGAGGAATGTATGAAAAAGGATGTTTATCTATCGCCGCGAGACGCAGGAGGTGAGATGACTGAAGACATTGTTTCAAGACTTCGAAAAGAAACTGCCATGGCATTCGAAGATGAGTATGGAATATGGCCACCGGAGGCTGCTTTGATGGAAAAGGCTGCCAGAGAAATAGAGACTTTGAGAAAGTATAAAGATATGGTACACTTTATCTCGTGTGACTACCATGAGCTATCACACGACAAGATTAGGTGGCAGCGTGACGACTGGCAGCGCCGATGCGAAAAGTTAATAGAGTCGCTAGAATCAGAAACTGATAGTGATTCGGTTCCTGGTCATCCACATATAGGAGGTAATAATGACTGACGAAGTAAAACGCATAACAGATTACCTGTCAAATGGTGGGTTATTCAATCCAGAATACGCAGACCATGTTGCTGTTCGTGATCTGTTGATAGACTGCCGTATTCGTATTGAGGAGTTAGAGGCTGAGGTAGAAAAACTAAAGCAACTTTTAAACGACGGGCATTCTTCTCTATTAAAAGAGAATGAGCAGCTTCGTTGGAAGTGTGCCGCACAAGATTCTCATGAATGGCTATTAAGTAAACAACAGACATTAGGTGCTGGGAGAGAAAGAAAGTGAAGGATAACATGTATGTTCTTATCATGACTGTTAAGTTTTATACCGGGTACGTCGGTGGCATTACTATGCATTCCCATGAGTTTGATTCCCATGAAACAGCAACCGAAGCCGGAATAGCTTGGTCAAAAGCTGTGGAAAAAGAGTATGACAGTGCCGAAGCTGTTTATGTGGTGATGAAAAAATGACCATGCATCTTGTTGGACCATACATGACCACAAATAAAAGCAAAGTAAAAGGCAAGAAGCTGGCTAATACCGCTGCTAAACGTGCTGCTGATGCTGCTCACGATAAATGGCTAATGGAACGCGGACTGCATCCTAGCCAACGTGATCTACAAAGGGCATTTAAAGGTCGGTATAAAGTTGCTTTACCCGATCTTAAAGTAGAAGAAAATGTGCCTTTAAGCAACAAAATTGATGAGAACGGTCTTGCACGAGGTGTTATGCATAACCTACATAAAGAAAAACCAGAGGTGCAAGAAGCTATCATGGCCAAGGCTAAGAGAATTGCACCTTTATACAATAAAGGCGGTCTTCAAGTGATTACAGATAACGACGATTTAACAACACTGGGAAAAAAATAAAATTATTTAGAGTTTAAATTTTCTTTATGCCTTATAGAATTTAGGTGCTTATGCCAATTACCTTTCCCTCTAACCTCTTTGTTACAACACTCACAGTAAAATGTATTATTTGCAACAAAACTCGGATTTTCCCACATGTTAGGCCTAACAGCAAATCTATCTAAATATTTTTTCCTTATTTCTGGATTACTCCAATTTTCTTTTGAAATTTGTGATTTCTTTTCTTTTACATCTGGCCTACTTTGTGCTTCTTTTTGAATCTTTGACTGCTTTTGTTTATATTCTTCCGTATTTTTAATTTTTAACATAATTCCTCTAAATTCTGAATTTGTCCATAATTCTGTAGCTATTTGTGATCTTTTTGTTTTATAATCAGGGGTGTTCATTTGCTCTAATCTTAATGATTTAAATTCGTGATCATTCCATAATAAAATTTTAGCTTCGGTTACTGCTTTTTTGGATTTTTCGTACTGCCAAGATGTAATTTTGCGATTAGTTGTTTTACTTGGGACAGCCATTTTTGATATAGCAGTAAGCATCTTAATTTTATCAGTTTGTTTAATCATACATTTAGATAACAACCAATGCGCAACAAAATGTTCTCTATAAGTTAATTTGGCACAATTCCATGGAAATTGTCTAAAACTACTAAACTCTGGAAAAATACTCAAAGGTAAAATATGGTGTTTTTCATAATTTTTTGTTAAGTGTTTGTTTCTGCTATTAGCTGTTTCAATTAGCTCAGTGTAAATATTGAAATACTTATTGAATTGAAATATTTCTGAGGAGTAGACTATCATATTTTTCTATTTGTTTAACCTGTAAATATTGTAATTATTTGTATATATTATATTTCCATGATTCAAAAATCTCAACAAAAAGTATATAATTGATCTAGACAAAAACAATTATTATGTTATTATTACTGTAATATTGATGCTAATAAGTAAAAGCGATAACTCTGCCAAGTTGGTAGCAAAAGCCGTCGTGGTTAACACTAAATATTTCTACGGAGATTATGATGTCAGCCAAGCTACCACAAAATTGTCGAGTTGACTATTACTACGGAAACACTCGTTCTAGGAGAACACTCAGTGTGGTTTATAATCTTAATCAAGCACGGTCTGAAACTGCTGTTCTAGCCTACTTACGCAAGCAACATCCAGGTCTAGAAATCACTATCATGTCATTGGAGTGGGTATGATCACAGTGAATATCATGCAAAAGCTGAATGGGAAAGCCTAGGAAGGATACCGTACATGTTTGATTCATTATACACACCGGAATTTTGGTTAATAGTTGTTTTATTGCTAAGTGTACTATGGATTATTAATAGTAATACTAGAAAATACGCATATAAATTAGGTGCTACGCATGGGTTTGCATTGGGTATTAATCATACTGTCGGAGCAATGCTAGACGAACATATAGTTGATAAGACCAATGATCGAGGGTATAGAGTGAATAAAGCCGAGTTAGTAGAGTATATAACTCCCATAATTACGGCAAAATTACAAAAACAATTACGTCGAGAGGTGTAACATGGACATAGCCAACAATAAAAGTTTGATTAATGTACTAAATGCTGCGGTAACTAGTAATCATCAACAGGTTAAGTGTCAGTTACACGACCTGATTACCAAAGTAAATCTTGTTCCCAAGAACGACAACCCAAATATACAAGACTGGGTTGATGATGTAGTAGCTCAGATACATGATATCCAATATAAATTAGATGATGTTACTGATTGGATAAAGGTCATGAAGGTCACGTCAGACGAATAGCAGCTTGACAAACTAGTAAATGATCATATTATATAAACACAGTATAACCAATGCCCCCGTAGCTCAGCTGAATAGAGCGTCTCGTTTCTACCGAGAATGTCGGGAGTTTGAATCTCTCCGGGGGCTCCAACTTAATTTTATTGTATATTATTAACTGCCCTGTATACTTTATTTGCTAACTTGCACAGGGCAACACCATGAAAAAGATCATTGTAACTGTTATATCCTTATTAGCATCAATATCTGCATCACATGCCAGAGAATGGCCAAATGCATTTATTAGAAACTCATATAATACCTACTATATTGAAAATAAATTTGTTGTAAAAATGCCAATCAGTATCCCTATGGTAAATGTAGAACAGGGTAACGCAGCATACTTGTCATTTGTAACATCATATGTCAATCCACAAATTCAGGGAACTAATATTCCACAATATACACCTGCTATAAAGTGTTACATTCGCGGTAATATACCCTTTTATGAGGGGTGGGTTTATATGATTGCTGTAGATTCTACCACAATTAAACCCTGTCAGTAGCAGTTGATGTAAATATCCAGTTGACAGAGCCAGATGTTTCTGCTACTGTACTACTATAGGAGTTGGTAAATGAAAAGTCATCACAATGCTCAGAGCACACAGTTTATAAAAGTAACTTGTACTAATAATGGTAGAGTTATTGATGCAGAGTTATTTGACGTAAAACCCAATAAAATCACAGTAATTCTCCCTGGATTTCAAAAGCTTACTTTAAACAAATCACTGGATAAGCCTAACATGTATATTGCTAACCAATTTGGCATGGAATTTTATGCCAATTATACCGCATGATACTAGAGTTGACGAGCTCGATAGCAACATGATACTATCTTTGATTAAATAGTTGCGAGGATTTAACCCCCGCAGGTGTATGAGTAATCACAAAGGTCAGTACTACTTTAAACAAGTAATAGTTGGATACGACAGTAACTGGCCAGAGGATACGGATCTTATGGTAGTTTGGTGTGAAGATAATGCCGTAGGTCGTTGGTCATACGGCTTGCATCACGAAGGCATTGATGGTAGTATATCTGTATATGCATTTTACTTTGAAGAAAATATTGATTACGTTTCATTTTCTCTAGTATGGGGACTAACTTGACTCAACGAATTGGCTACGCTTGCAAAACTGTTGACGAACATGCTAATACAATACCAGATTTAAATTACAAAAGCACTACAGTAGCATGGCTTAATCGTCAAACTCGAGATGCAGCAGTTGCAAGATTATGGGAAATCATGCAGCACAATGTTGCTGCTACTAGAGCAGCTATTGCCCATGTTGGCTCGTGGAACCCTGAGCTGCGTATGCTACGCCTAGGCTCTGACATGCTGCCTGTATACACAGAATCAAACTGGTCATGGTTTTGGCAACAATCAGATGTACGTGCATATTTAGAACGAGAACTTGCGCCGGTCGGCGACCTTGCTAGAAGATTAGATGTTAGACTCAGTTTCCACCCGGGCCAATTTACAGCTCTTGCAAGTGAAAATGACGATATAGTAAATAGAAGTATCGAGGAGTTTGAATATCATGTGGACATGGCGAGATATATGGGTTACGGTAAAACATGGCATGATCAAGGATTTAAAATTAATGTGCATATATCTGGTCGTCGCGGTCCTAGTGGCATTGTCAGCTGTCTTCCTAGACTTAGCCTGGAAGCTCGTAACCTCATCACCATAGAGAATGAAGAAAATAGTCACGGATTAGATGCTACACTAGAACTAGAAAAACATGTGGCTCTGGTGTTAGACATACATCACAACTGGATTAAGACTGGCGAATATATACAGCCCAAAGACGATCGCGTTAAACGTGTAGTAGATAGTTGGCGTGGTATTCGACCGACCATGCACTATAGTTTGAGCAGAGAAGACTGTCTTGTAGATCATAGCCGCAGTCAATTCCCTGATATGAATCAATTACTAGAGTCTGGGCATAAGAAACAAAAACTCAGAGCACACAGTGATATGATGTGGAATTCAGCTGCTAACTCCTGGGCATTGGAATTTCTGCCACAATTTGATATCATGTGCGAAGCCAAGAACAAGAATTTGGCCAGCTTTGCGCTGTATCAACAACACAAATCAAATTGTCATGATTAACTAGTTACAGAATAAATACTCTACATATGACAAAATCCACAGGTGAAAACATGAAATTACGTAACTTAAAAAACGTAGATGAAGCCATTTTAAGATTCGAGCCAGCTAATCAAGAACGTAATCTAGCCACACCCGGACAGGCCGGATTAGATTTTAAACTATTCCATAATCTTGTTACAGACCATATAACAAGCCTACAAACAATCAACAGTAAGCTGGGTAATGCGCCAGATCTAGTAAAGAAACTCAATCAGCTTAAACTTGCATATAGTAAGATATTCGGTGCACCCATAGTTGATTCTGAGAATTTGCTAGCAGAAGTTTATCAGGACAGAGTTCAGTTGGTTGCTGATGCAATCATCAACAAAAGCAAAACCAATCCAGTCAAAAAAGAAGAATTAGCTGGTATGATTGAACGAGAAGCAATGCTGAATCATGTTTCTGAATTGGGATTCAAGGGTAAGCAATCGACAGCATGGCCAGATTTTGTCAAGGATGTATTACAAGCACTTAAAGGCCATGTGGTTTTTGATCGTGGTCAAGCAGCAGCTAAGGCAAAACGCGACCAGCAAAAGCAATTGCTTGGTAAGATATCACAAATGATACATGATGCGATCGGCTATACTTTCCCAGATGGTGACCCTACTGATTATCTAATACCTCGTATGACAAAAATAGGTATAGATCGCTATGATGCGATGGATTGGTTAGATCGTGCTGCAAGATTAGACGGTCATAAAGACTATCACAGTATGCTGGCAGACTTTTGGGACCAATTCAAAGGAGACAATCCAGAACTTGCAAAAGATTACGGCATGGGCGATAATCCCTGGAATGAAAGCATGGTGCCAGGCGATGTTCTAATGCTTGAAGGTTTTAAAGAAGCTGTTGTTGGTACTGTGTTAAGTTTTGAAAATGACACAATCATAATAGAAGGTGCTGCATATCCGTTAAATGAACAGGAAGCTAGAACACATTATCATGATTTTGAAATAACACCTGACGAATTTGATACTTTAACCAAAGATGGTAGACTCAAAAAGTGGAAGCATAGTTACAATCCAAGCACACACAATCTAAGAGTATATGCTTCAAGTACCAGATCTGCTAGCGATCTAGCAAAAATAGGTCTTAACGAAGCTGAGTACCAAGGACGTGAAGTTAAACTTGGTAAGCCAATGGCCGGGGATATTAAAAAATTCAAAGTCTATGTGAAAGATCCCAAGACTGGTAATGTTAAAAAGGTAAACTTCGGCGATAAAAATATGGAAATCAAGAGAGATGATCCAGAACGTCGCAAGAGTTTCCGTGCAAGACATGGTTGCGGAACACCTCGTGCAAGCGATCGTACCAAAGCAGCCTACTGGTCCTGCAGACTCTGGAGCAATAAAAAAGTTTCAGATATCTTAAAGGGCAAATAATTTATGAGATTTATTGTTTATAAAATTACTAATCTTATAAACGGCAGATATTACATCGGTAGGCACGCTACAAAAAATGTCAATGATAGTTATATGGGTAGTGGTATAGCTATTAGAAACGCCATAGAAAAATACGGAATAGAAAATTTTAAAAAGGAAATTATTGCAGAAGCTGAATCTAGAGAAGAGCTCTGGGAGTTAGAAAAACGTATTGTAAACGAAACAGTAGTATCTGACGAAAAATCATATAATATGGCATACGGTGGTAAGCACTACTTAGATGGATTAAAAAATATAACCGAGAGGCATTTATACAACATCAGAGTGAGGCTGGTAAAAAAGGTGGTAGAGCTTGCATAAGTACTAAAGATAGAGAATGGCATGCTAAAGGTGGTTCAGTTTCTAGTCGTAAAAAAGCATCGTTTTATACATATAGGTTAACATTACCAAATGGTAATGAAATGATTTTAAATGGAAATGAATTAAAAGAATATTGTAAAACAAACGGATTAAATTATTGGACTCTTATTTGGACTAGACACAAAAATCGACCTGTTATGTCCGGTCCACTTAAAGATTATAGACTTGATCAATTGACGAAATATACTAAAAGGTAAATAGTAAGTTATGAAACTTACTGATCTATATCCCATGCTGAATGAGGAAGCTGACTCTAACATACCGCTTGATACCAGGCATACTCTTCCTCATGCTGTGATAATTCCTGATATGGATCTGTACTATGAGTATTATAAGTTTGTGACTGCTATGGCCAGTCATCCAGAAGTTGATGCACAATATTTCCAGGATCAACCCATGCGAGATATTCCAGTTGCAGTAGCATATACTCCACAAGAGTATGATATGATTGTAGCCACAGCTAAAAGAATGGGTAAACACCCAAAAGAAATAGCTTTTAAGAAGAGTCAGGAACCGCCGGGTGGAAATGTAACAAGTCCTGTTATGAAATTTAATATGTTTGAATCAGAATCTGACCAAATGCGTTTGATTATGGAAAGTATAAAATGAGACTACGTGATCTAACAGAATCTAACACAAAACCCATACATACCAAAACTCCGGCACTAGCACCAGAGATCCGTAGCACAATCTCACCTACTATGACTATTCCAGATTTGGTTAATAGCGACACCTATAGACAATATAGATATTCTCTAGCACTAGCATCAGCTGAAGCTGTAAAAGCTGGTGAAGTTGTATTTGATGCAGAAAGCACCTGGAATGAAAGTCTTGCTGCTATTGCATATACTCCACAAGAGTTAGAAATATTCAAACTGGCTAATAAAATGATGGGTGTTGACGGTGTAATGATATCTGATTCACCAAGTCAGGAACCAGAGAATACTCAAAAAGTTAGTCCGGTAATGAAGTTCAACATGTTTGAATCTGAATCTGATCAGATGCGTGATACTATTGAAAAGATAAAATAATCAACCATAATCAACATAGCGTATACCCGGTCTACTCATTCGCAAATGTACATAAATAATCTAGACTTGTAATTTCTAGCAACAGGCACCGTCTGACTGTTAGAACAAAAAGGTATTAATATGCGTTTATTTGAAGTTTTTGATGCAACTCCGGTGAAGCTTATCAATGAAGGTGGTAATTTAGAATTACCAGGCGGTCATGTAGCTGATTCTATCAATTTAAAAGTTCACGACAGATCATTCATTGTGCCTGTGCTTGAAAAACTGTTGAATAACATCAATGCTGCATATGCCAAAGCATATAATAAACCATTATGGTCATCTACTCTTCTAAAGAGTGGTAAGTTTCTAAGCGGTAGCAGTTTGCATTTCTTCAATACCAATATACCAGACAATGAGTTTGTCAAAGTAAAACCAAAGGTCGGTGATATTGATACACAAGTAAACAAAGCAGACGAAGAAAAGTTAGAAAAATTCCTAGAAAAAATTCAAGGTAAGAAATTGGGCAATGCTAAATTCTTGGGATTTAAAAGAGGTAATGAACAATTCAGTAGTTTATGGGAGTTATCAACCCCGCCTCTTAAAATTCAAATTGATTTAGAATTTGTTTCATACGAACGAGGTAAACCAACATCTTGGGCACAGTTTAGTCACAGCAGTAGTTGGGATGACATACAAGCGGGTATCAAAGGTGTATTTCACAAATATGTTATTCAAAGTTTCTCATCACTTACAAAACAAGATTTTTTGTTAAGAAAGATGGTTGGTAGAGGCAAAGCAAGAACATTACAAGATGTACCTGCTACTGATAATATGGTTAGTTTTGCTGTGAGCAGCAAAGAAGGCGGCGGATTAAGACAAAAATATGAGCCTGTTATTGATCCTGTTACAAAAAAGCCGTTGATAAAAGACGGTTTACCAGTGTTAACAGCAAGACCTACAGAGGGGTATGATCAAAGTCTAGCAGGTATATTCAGCAAACTATTTGGAAAAAAACTTAGTCATGCATTGTTTGAAAAACTCAGTGAAAAATTCTGGAGTTTTAAAGGCCTACTTGAAGTCATGAACTTGCTGTTGGATAACAACGAAAAACAACGTGTAGTTGATTCGTTCACAGACAAGCTATTTGGTAAAGGTGCACAGGGTTTATACAAAGGCGATCCTGATCGCGATATCAAGGAAAAAATAGTTGCTTTAAGAGTCATGTTAGAAACTCTAGACATGACAGAGCCAAGTGATCTAAAACAAAAAGTAAAAGATTACAAAGCATCATATAAGGTATTAGATGAAGCTGATGCACCGAACTATGCTCGTCAAGGTATCAAACACATTTATAATCCCGGTTCTAGCACTGAAATGAAGGATGCTGATTTTTTAGAGTTAGTAAATGAAATTCATGCCAATGGTGGTAACCTAGATGGTTTTCCTATCAGTCTCAAAGTAGATGGTGCTGGTATTAGATTTGGTAAAGATGAAAATGGTCGTGCTTTTTTGATGACTTCTCGAGTTATCAAACCTTTATATGCAGAAAATGTCGGCGACTTTGAGAAGTACGGGAAGAGTGTGGGTCAAACTGACGAACAACTTGCTAGAACACGCAATTACGATCGTGCGTTAGACACTATTGTAAACAGCGATTGGATACAGAAACTACCTAAGGACACTATTGTACAAGCAGAAATGTTGTACAATCCCATGGCAGAAAAAACTGCAAATGGTTTAAAGTTTGTTAATATATCATACGACCCGAAAAAACTAGGGTCAACTATGACACTTGTACCAATCAGCTTCCGTAGATACAGTACAGGTGATGTATTACCTAATGCAAATGAAATAAAAGACATGCTATTAAAGAGCAGCACTTCTGCAATTAAATTTGTCAATAGTGATCTTAAACAAGCTAAAATAGACGTTAGTAAAATTATAGATCCAGTTGTTAAAATGGGAACAGAATTAAGAACAGCATTAGGATCGCGTAAGAAAGATGATCCTCTTAAAGCAAAGGCAAAAGATATTCTTACACAAGTTAGGAAAGCACTTTCGGATGCAATTATCCATAATCCAAATCTTGTGGGCAAAGAACAATTGGGTAAAAACCTAGAAGGCATAGTTATTAAAATGCCAAGTGGTATGTTAGTAAAAGTTACAAGTTCTGACATGCAAGATATTATGGCCGCAAAAAAGGCGGCAGCACCTAGAACGGGTAGCAATCGTATAAAGCCTGCAGTGGTTACAGTTGGTAGCTTTGTTGGTCATATCGGTCATCAACATTTGGTTAACCTAGTTCTACAAAAAGCCAAAAAGGTTGGTGGTGATCCCTACGTTTATATCAGTCCCAAAGTTGGTCCAGATGACCCATTCCCACCTCAGGTAAAATTAGAAACTTGGAAAAAACTATATCCAGAACATGCAAGTATGTTTCAAATTATAGCGGCTCCGGATGGCAGCCCATCCACTCCTATGAAAAAAATTGAAAAAGATTTAGTATTACCCAAAACCAGTCCCTACAATAAAATCATCCTTATGGTAGGGGAAGATCGTTATGATAGTTTCAAGACATGGATAGAAACTCTTGAAAAGCGCATGAAAGATCCTGCTGCTCTAGCAAAGTTTGGTGGCACACAGGATCAAGTTAGTTATGAAGTAATAGGTATACCACGTAGCAAAGAAAACGGCGGCACTGATATGAGCTTTACTGAACTACGCAATGTTCTTAAAAATCCCAATGCAACGGACGGACAAAAACTAGCAGTATGGGAAAAAGGATTCGATGTTAAGAAACTGGGAGTTCCTTATATCAAACATTTAATGGCAATTGCTGAAAAAAACATGGGGATAACAAAATGAGAATAGCAGAAATATTAGAATGGGGTGAATGGGGCGGACGTAATAAGAAAAAAAATCAGTCGCCATCTAGTAAAATAGAACAAGGTCCAGACATGGGAAATTGGACTTTAGCACTTAGTAAATTGCCAACCAGAATCCCTGCTGTCACTGGCCCAGATCCTAAGTTTGTAGCAAAATTAACCCATAAACGTAAGAAAGACACTGTGTTATATGGTGTCGGTGATAGTCAAGAAGAAGCAAAAGCAAATGTAATTGCAAAAATATCTGGTGATAAAACAGCTCCCATAACCTACAGTTCGATTACTGCTGATATTAATGCTCCATTTACCAAAGAATATCTAACCGGCGACGCTACTCTTTATTTTAAATTTGATAAACACAGCAACGAACCAGTAATGATTATGGCTAATAGAGATTATGTACGATCCTTTGGTTCTGATATAAAAGAATTAGGATTCAAAAAAGCCAGTGCAGGTAGAACTTCTGCAAAAGGTGATGCTACACCTATTTGGGGATTTCCCATATCAAAATCTTTAGTATCAGCAGTCGGTCTAATTCCAAATATGAGATATACTCTTGAATATACAACTGATGATAAAGATGGTAACTCTATTTTTGTCATGCATCCAGATAGTAAAACACAAGGACCCCAGGACAAGTATAGAATGGGTGTACCTGGCGTAACTATTGCCGCTACAGAATTAACCGAAGATGAGTTAGTATACGAAGATAAAATCAAAGGTGCAGACGGTAAAGCCTGTTGGGACGGGTATCGTTATGCTGGCACCGAGGATGGTAAAGACAAGTGTGTTAAGGTCAAGAAAGCCAAACGATGAAGATTGACGAGATTCTACTAATTGAATATGATCGTGCTAGAGCTATACAAGCCATAGGTCCTAATCTATGGCGAGCCATGCTCAGAGACATGTTGAATTTAAATATACCACTCAAGGATTTTGATAAACAATTCCAAGAACGATATCCAACATCATTTAACATGTATAAAGACTCATTGACAGATAAAGAAACCCAGGAAAATCTAGCAAACAAAGCCATGATGGAACTGGAAAAAGCAGATCCTACCACTAACAAAAAATATTCACAGTGGTTAGGTCGCATGTTTGCAAGTGATCCTCGCACTAAACTTGAAGATTTAGAAAGTACCGCAGCAGAATATCTCTACAAGTTTAATAAACTTGGGTTGAAGAAAATGCTTAAAGGTACAGATAGTGATCTAAATCGTTATAAAACTCTAAAAGATTTTATGAATGTCATGGATCACTACGAGTTACCCGTAGAAGACGAAAATCAAAAGGGCAAAGCTGAAAAGTTATATTCGGATGATACTGTAACAGTTGTACATCCTGAAGATGAAGCAGCCGCTTGTCAATATGGTAGACAAACACGCTGGTGTACTGCTGCTGTCAGAGGTAGTAATTTCTTTGATCATTACGATAGGCAAGGACCACTTTATATTCTAATACCAAAGTCTCCCAAACATCAAGGAGAAAAATATCAACTGCATTTCCCAACTGATCAATTTATGAATGAGGATGATGAACAGATAGCATTAGTGCCACTTATTACCGAAAGATTTCCAGGATTATTAGAATTCTTTAGAGTTCGAGAGCCAGAAGCTTTAAAAGATTTAATCGAACTTGCACCAGATGATGTTCTCAAGCCAATATTAGATAAGATAGCAGATATAATGACTGATCACATCAATGACGTTATCCTGGATTGGGAAATCAGAGACGATTATTATTATCAGTGGTTAAAAGATGAGGGGTTTGTCAACAAAGATGGTGATATTGCAGACAATGCACCAGGGTATCTCGAATATAATGACGAAGCAGATAGATTCTATAATGAAGCAATTGATGCTGTTACACAATCGCCTGACAACATACGACATTTAGCAAGCGTATATAAGCATAATGAACCAGATGAACCAACCTCAATTGACCATATTGAAAATGTAATGATATGGAATATGCGTTCAGATTTAGATAGGGATTCTGCTGATTCATTAGCTGATTATATGCACAGACGTGTGCATGTTTATAAGGACAAAGAAGGCAATTGGCAAGTTAAACATACAGCTGAAAGATAAGAGTAGAACAGTTCTAATAAAAGTGAATGGTAAGTTAAGTAATATTAATTGATAAGTTATACTGTATATTATATAATTTACTATTAATGGACTTTTGTCAAAAATGAGCGATGTTTTATTAAAAGATCAAATATTATTGGTTAAAAATCTTTTAACTGCTGATCAGTGCGATACATTGGTTAACGAATATAACAACTCAAAACAAAAGAAAACCATCGACTCCTATACTCATGCATTTACAGATAATGTTATTCAGTCAACTTCTCAATACATAGATTTAAAACCAAACACAGAAACTTTTAAAATTGTTCATTCAGCTACAGAAATTTTAACCAACAAGTGGCTAACTTATCTAAAACAACGTAATGTTGCATTTTGTGAATTTTTAAAAATTCATTTAAAATACGCACAACACTATAGAATTGTATGTTTTAATACAAATGAACAATTAGAACCTCATATAGATTCTGAGGATTTCACCTATGCAACATGTATTTTAAATCTCAATGACAATTTCAAAGGAGGTGAGCACAGTTTTTTTAACGGAAATTATAATATAACGTTAAAAAAAGGTAGCGGATTAATATTTCCTACTGGATGGTATTGGGTACATGAAATTAAAAAAATTACATCTGGAAACAAATTATGTATACCTATTTTAATAACTCGACATCCTAAAAATTTGAATAAACAAATTCAAACCAAATTTTTCTTATTACAATCGGATATCAAATATAATCATCATTTATTTTATAAATCTAGCGAGAAAATATGACCAATATTAAATTTAGCAATTTGATATTGCATGTTCCTGGTCTTGTTCCTTTTGAAGAATGCAACCTCATAATAAGAGAATTCGATAAACAAGATACGCCATTGCAACACGAAATATTTCTTAATTCATTAACAAATACGACTGTAGATAAAACTTCTTATAATGCAATTAAAATAAATCCATTAAGAACTGCATTCGAAATTACACATAACTATACAGAAACAATGATTAACAAATGGATAGACCATTTAAAATCTTTAAATTCATTTTCATGCAACTCATTGAAAAAAAACATACGATTCTCTAACACACATAGGATATTACGTTATCCCACTGGTGCTATCATCGAACCCCATGTTGATTGGAGCCCTGGTATTTTTGGTAGTTGTACTTTAAATTTAAATGATGATTATGAGGGCGGCGAATTAAGTTTTTTTCATAGAAAGCATGATATAATATTAAAAAAAGGAGATGCAGTAATATTTCCAGCAGATTTCTTTTGGACACACGAAATTAAACCTATTACCAAGGGAGTTAGGTATTGTTCAAATACCTTATTACAAATGGTTGCTGATAAACATTTAAGATTGTTAGTTGATAAATCTAACGAATATGTCTCGAATACCATACCAACTGAGTATTATCTACAATATAATAACGAATAGTCTAGGCATATGCGCTAGAAAAATTTTAAATCAATTTGATATTATCATATACATTTAGTTACAATGTTGTATGTTACATAGGAATAATCCGTTGACTACACAATCTCCTCTTTTAAATCAACTATTTTATCTATACAAAACTGATAAAGGTAGAAATGGATATTCTGGCATATACGAGTGTATGTTTCATGATAAACGAGATAAAATAACATCGATGTTAGAAATTGGAATTGGAACCATGATCCCGGGTATGATATCATCAATGGTAGACTTTGGATTAGAAGGTTACAAACCCGGCGGCTCGTTAAGAGCCTGGCGAGATTATTTTCCAAATGCAAATATATATGGTTTTGATATTCAGTCTGATACACAGTTTACAGAAGAACGCATCTTCACCATGCAAGGTGATTCGAGAGTTTCAGAAGATGTTGATGCTAAATTATCTAAGTATGGATTAAGATCATTTGATATTATTATAGATGACGGTTCTCACAAGGCAAATGAACAAATAATAACATTACAAAACTTCTTCAAGTATTTGAAACCAGGTGGTATGTATATAATAGAAGATGTTGGTTGGGGTAATTCTGGTAACTTATCATCTGTTAAAGACGTAGTCGGCGACTTACCAATGTTCTTTCTTGGACCACACAATAATATCATAGTTATTGCAAATCCGATAATAAATCCAAGTGAGTTAGAACGTGTCAGAGCTCGACAGTTTTTCTAATTTAGCTAGTTTGACTTCTAATTCAGCTATACGACTTTCTAACGTATTAGTGTGCGACTGCCGGTTGTTGCATGTTTTGGTTGATTTTTCAACATATGGTGTGATTGGAATGTTGTATTGATTTGCTATTATTGTTTGATAAAGATCTTTTCCGTGCTGTTCAGTATCATTTAATGATGCTGTAAATGGAATGGTCATTTTAAACGGTTCAACAAGTTCAACCTCAACATCTATTCTACTGCCGTCTTTGGTTACATACTGAGGATTTTGATAACCAGTCCATTTGAATGTTACATTCACTATGCTATCCTCATCCAAAGTGCAAGAGCTGTTATTATAGCGTAACTATATGATCCGTCGCTAGCCGTATCAGTTCCAGTTTGAAATCTATGCAACCCGTGACATCTCCAGGCACCAGCTAATCCTAATTTTGGATTAAATGTATCTATAGTTGATCCATTTGCGATTAGACCGTACCAAGACTGTGAACTTGGATCACTGTACGGAGCAAATGGTGTTCCATAATAGTTTCCTTGTCCCTGTGTATCATCTCCGGTAATGCCAGCAAAGACGATGGATCCTATACCTCCTAATTCAGGTATAGGTATACTCCAACTTGTTACACCGGTGCCGTCTGTTGTTAAACACTGTCCTTTAGATCCAGTGTCAGGAGGTAAAGTTATTGTTATGTTATCTGTCCCTGCATCAGACACAGATAATGTTACAGAATTACTAAATGAAGTGTCGCCTAATATTATATAACCGCCGTTAAAAGCACCATTGCCGCCAACGGTTAATAATTCAGTTGTTCCCGGTACTCCTATGCCTATATTCCCATTTAAATCTGCATAAAGTTTTGAAGATTTAACTAGCCATCCATCAGAATTTCTGGCAAAAACAAATCTGCCTCGCTCTGTGACTTTGTTTCCAGATGCATCAGTACCGCTATAATTTATAGTCATTTATAACCCTTACAATAACTCTGTATTTATTGAATGTATTGTAGGTGTTAATAAACATATTTTTAGTTTGTTAATTTAATAAATATGCTTAAAGGTATATATTAATGAGAGCAAATGAATTCCTAACTGAAGGTTGTAATACACCTGTTATTGTCGTCGACGTTCAGACCGAATATTCAGGTATGCTAGATAGCGCAGAAAAAGTAGAATCAATTTTAAGGGAAAATAATATAAATCCGGGTATACGTACTTGTCCACATTGTGGTAAAACAGGCCAAACAAGCAATATGCTACGTTGGCATTTTAATAACTGTAAATCAACGAAATAAATTCTATAAATATCTTCATGAGAGCCAGTGATTTAAATCCTGATGTTACTATAGATGCTCATCGCGCGGGCAATACCATATGGTTAGATTACTTCGAAGTACCTACTAGAGGCAAAGGGCACGGATCCAAAGAATATTTAAAATGGGAAAAAGGTCTACCCAAAGATATTAAAATAATACGTCTATATGCATCTGATGCCGGTTATGGTAAAAGTCATGAATTTTGGGATCGTATGGGGTTTGATTACGAATTTCAAGATGACGATAATCAAATGATTAAGTATATCAATACAGAAACAAAGTTAGATGAGACATTAAGAAAATTCTATCATGGAAGTTTTGACAACCTACCAGTAGGTACGGTACTAACTCCCAGAGACAATTACGAAAGCAATTGGCAACATACGGATTTCTATGCACCATTAGAAAAGTATCGTCCCGATAACATGTTAGCACATCGAAAAAGTGTGTTTATATGTGATAATCCAGATGATGTTGATCTGGCAGGTGGTGCTACAGATTGGTTGTTTACAGTGGAACCACAAGGTCCTGTTCAACGTCATGATCTTAACTGGGGATCAGAAATAAGTATGCTAATAAGTGATGGTTATGATATAGACAGTCCAGAAGTTAAACGTGCAGCCAAAAACTATTGGGCAGGTGTTCCGCACCATAATGAAAGTGTTTGGGAATATCTAACACCAGCTGCAAAGATAACGCATGTGGAGCCTTACTGATGCGAGCTAGAGAATTTATTACAGAAAATTACTTAATTGATTTATCATTAAATGAATTAAAAGATATACAATACGCTGTTCAAACTGAAGCAGACGATATCAATGACAAAAGTATGATGTCCAATTTAACCAAGGAAAAAGTCAATGGATTAAAAAAAGATTATCAAGCATTAACTGCTATACAAAAAGTCATTACAAACAATATCAAAGCTATAACCTATGCAAAAGAAGATCCTACTATATTTGATACCAATATATTCATGTACGATTGGGATGGTGATGTGGACGGCGGTGTAGCTGCAATTCATATTGCATTAAAAGATAATCTAGCCGAGATCAAATGGTTAGGGAGTTATGATACATATGGTAGCAAACTCATGAAGTCTGCACTTGAAGTTGCAAAGAGCCGTGGTGCAACACAAGTGAAAGTTGATGCAAAATGGAATAGTGAAGGCTTCTATCGTAAAATGGGATTAGCTGATGTACCCAATCAAGAGCCAGATACAGGAGAAGCATTCAGAGGCAGTAAGTTAACCACAATGGCAGGAACTCTTGAAGAAGGTGGTTGGGCCAGTACAATAACACAAGGTACTGTTATACATCCCAGTACAGTTAAATTAGCACTAAAAGTTGTTGAAAAATTTATTAATAAATTCAATACTTGGTCAAAAACAAAAGGTATCCCACCTGTGCGTATTGGTCATCCCACCGGCAGTAGTGCATATCACGACGTAGATACAGAAGATAAAATCTACGGCGATATTGATTTACAAATCATTGTACCAGAACTAGAAGAACTACAAAGCAAGTCGACTGGACAAATTCAATATTTTTGGAATAAACTATTTGGTGAATTTGGCAAAACACTAAGCTGGGTCCATCCAGACAGTGATCCCGGACATCCGATCCTACAAGTTGCACCAGATGCGTGGGTACAAATTGATTTTATGCCTCATCCAGAATCTCTTGCCACCTGGGGACGTTTTCGTGCAACCCCGGAACGCGGTGTTAAAGGATTACTAAATGGTAACATATTTTCTATTATTGGTCTCATGCTCAAATTAAATCTACAACATAGTGGTGTGCAGTATAAAGAACGTGACGGCAAACGTATGCCTTATACAGACACTAAGAAAGACTTTGAACTTAAAACTCTAACAACTAATATAGAAACGTTTGTACGTGATATATTTGATCACGAATATCAAACAATAACTGGGAAAGATTCTAATACAGCTGAAGTAGATCCATTGTTACAAAAACATGCAGGAAGTGATTTAGAAACTGTTAAAATCAGTAACTTAGTAAATGCTGTTAAAGGTTTGGCACGTAGTTTTGAGTTGAACCACATGTACGGAAAGGGCATATTAAGTGATTATAAAGATGCCAATGAGTGGTTGGCAAAATTTTGGGAAATGTATGAAGCTAAAGCTATTGGAGCAGTAAATGCCGTGAAGCGAGACAAAGCTGAAACACCAGAAGCTGTTGCTAGAGCAAAAGCAGATAGAGATGCTATCATATCTGGATTGGCCAGGATTAAGGAAATGTTTAAATGAGAATATACGAGATTTAAGTAAGTCATAGCCAGTAACTTATAATACAATCGCAAGAAAAACAATAAATATTCACGCAACAACTCTGAGCGATATTATGAACATAGATAAAATGGTGGGTCAATTTCGAGAATTCTTGTTATTCTGTAAGGATCATTTAGAATTAGATAAACTACCTAAAATACATTGGTATACAAACGATGATGTAGGTGAATCACGTCCTAGTTTTGGATCATTTCATAATGAAGATCAAGTTATTAAAATTGGTATCAATAATCGCCATCCACTGGATATAATGAGAACACTGGCACATGAGCTTACTCATTATAAACAATGGACCCAAAATAAACTGCATAGTGGTAGTGGCGAAACAGGCAGTCCTGAGGAAAACGAAGCCAATGCTGTAGCTGGTATTATCATGCGTGACTGGAATGCTGCTCATGAAGAAATGTTCAAACAGACTGCAATTGACGAAGCAATAACTCTGGGTAAGAAAAAAGATGGTAGAGCAGCAAAATGGATTGACCATATGTATGCTACCCTACCACGTAATCCAATGAATCCCGATCAAATTGCACTTGTGTATGGCGAGGGCGATGATCAAGGACTAGCATTAATAGAATTAGAACTAGACCACTACTATGCTGATACTGCTAATATCAAATGGATACAAGCATATCCACAACGTCAAGGTGTTGGTCGTAAAGCTCTAACAGACATACAACATATGGCAGCAGAAGCAGGTGTAAGTCTTTCATTGGTTACGTGGAAATTGGGTAAAGTTTCGCCCAAGGCACTTGCCAAGTTTTATAAGAGCATGGGGTTCGGAAAAGATACTAAGAGCGGACAGTTAAAATGGACTGCACCTGTTAGTGAATCTGACGCAGATAGTGTCCCGCAGGAAGTTTGGGATTTTATAAAAGATCTTACAAGTGAGGACGTCGGTAAAGAACGTATAGACGACTATGTAGTCCACTTTGAAGGATTTAGTGACATGTGCCAAATTGCCGCAGCAGAACGTTGTAAGTTACCCAGCACAGATCCTCTACATTTAAACAAGTATGACGATGTGTATGATGAGGTACTTGCAGATTTTATTGGCAGAGAAGCAGGTGATAAACCTGTAGCAAGTGGTTTAGCAGGAGACGAATGGTATCCTATATTTTACGCAGTATTCTATAAACCAATTTTAGATGAATCAACATTAACACACATTGATCAACATCACGATCACGGAGGAAGTTTAGAAGGTTATGTAGTAGATACAGATCAACCTCAGTTATACAACTATCTAACAGGACAAGGTGCTAGCCCAGAATTAGCCAAAAAGATAGCATCAAAATATCACCGCGTCGGTATTATACGTAACATGTGGGTTGATGAAGATTTACGCAACGGCGGAATAGGCAGCGAAATGCTAGAATCTGCAATCGATCAAGCATTTGGGCAAGGTGCAGATGCTATTATATTAGTAGCTGACATGGCAGAAGATAACTCACAACTTGGTAAACCTCTGGACAAATGGTATGCGGGTTGGGGATTCGAGACTGTTGGTCGTGCCGGCAGTGATATTGTAATGGTTCTTGATAACGAACTACACGAAGTTTGGAGCAAAAAATACAAAAAAAGTATCAATTGTAGTCATCCAAAAGGCTTTTCACAGAAGGCTCACTGCGCCGGACGTCGTGCTAGACAAGCAGGCAAACACACAAAGAGCAAAAGCGTGAGTGAATCTGCTATTAATAAACTATATGATCGCAAACATTTGGATACGTGTTTAGTTAAACTTTGCAGTATGATAGTTGAGGGACAACAAACCGATCCGGACTATCACGGTATGGTCGCTGCGGCTGTGTTAGATCCGGATCATAATAAAACTGCTAGTACCAGTACTAGAAAAGATGGTAAATGGAGACATGCTGAACGTAATGCTATAGACTTATACCTAGAAACATATGGCGAAATCCCTGAAGGTAGCATTATTGTAACAACATTAAGTCCGTGCGATAACGCAATGAGCAATCGTTATGGACATAGTTGTACTGACTTAATTAATGAATGTCCAGTAAACGAAGTCTACTGTGGATATATGGATCCAAGCCAACTTGACGAAGATTTTGAATTCACTGTCGAAGATACTAAAAATACAAAAATACAAGAGCTATGTAAGAAGTTTGCTGCTACATTCCTGGTCAATGAGAACTTTGCAGACGGTAAGGGCCCGGGTAGACCAGGAGATAGTCAGCGTCATGGTATTCCCAAAGGTGCTACAATAGCACAATTAGAGAAGGCTGCTAAGGCACCAGGACGCAAAGGTCAACTAGCACGTTGGCAGTTGAACATGCGTAGAGGTCGTGCTAAGAATGAAAGCATAGTAAGTGAAGGCACTACAGCGTTTCATAGCAGTGCAGTATCAACTATTTCTAAGTTTAATTCTTTCAGTCATTTTGGGACAGAAGCAGCAGCCGCGGATAGAATTAAAAATCTTATCAAACAAAAAAGACTAAGTCCCGATGCACTTATTACAATCTATAGTGTTGATTTAAATATTAAGAATCCACTTATGATAAGAGACTATGCTAATGTGCAGCATTCAGCAGGAATCTATGCAGCAGCTCTTAAAGATAAAAAGATAATTGATCAAGATATTATGGTTAGAATACGATCAAACAATCCATTTAGCGATGTCGACTCGGATCAATCCACTGAGGAAAAAAGCAAGTTATGGCCTAAGTACGAAAAAAATAATCTAGCTACTATAAAGAAAATTCTTAAAAGCAAGGGATATGACGGATTAGTTTATAAGAACGCAGCAGAAGATAAAGGTAGTTTATCATATGTTATTCTTGATCCTAATCAAGTACGTATAACAGGAAAGAAACAAATTCCTGCTAAAGAATTGATCAAAACAAATAAACTTAAAGTTGCCGAAGATAGCAAATTATTAGACAAGCCAACACCAACTGTTGGTGAGCTAGCAGAAAAATATCATACCAGTTTGTTAGCAGTTGAACAACAAATGCGCAAGGGTATTAGAGTAGAGATGGAACATACTGGTAAGTATAGAGTTGCAAAGGAAATAGCATTAGATCATCTAGGGGAAGATTTATACTATTACGAAAAATTAGCTAAAGTTGAGAAAAAGTAATGAGACTGTATGAATTGTTCGACCTAGAAGAATTAAAGATTGATAATGTGCGCGGTGCAGGTGCTGTACCCGATAATCAAAATGTTGATTATCGCGGTCTACGTGTCCAAATGAAACCCAGCATGTTTCTCGAACTAGCACACAAACTGAGACATCCAGAATCAGTCGAAGGACTTGCTAAGCATATTGAACAAGGTGGTGCAATTGGAGCACCATTTCTCATAATTGAAATTCCCCGAGATTGGTGGGAAAAAGACAGCAAGTTTGCAAGTATTCCAACAGTTGTTGGGCATGAAGGTCGTAATCGTATGATGGCTATTCAAAAAGTAGAAGGTGATCACTCTGTAGAAGTTCACTTGTTCTTCCGCGGAGAAGTTCGAGCAAGACATCTTACTCCAAAAATTATTGATAAACTCAACTGGATGATGCGTAGCCAAGATGGCAAGTTAATAGACGGTCCGCTATTTTACACTTGACAGATCGTTGATTATCTTCTATGTTGTTTCGATAACATCCCAGAAACCCACTCATCTCCTAATGGTTTTTCTTTTGAAGATATATTAATAATTCCGTTATTATACCATTTATTCCCAGTTGTTGTTGGTTTTTGATTAATTCTTCCTCTCACCCATTCAGGACCTAACGGTTCAATTAAAAATTTACTCACCATACCGTTATTATACCAACGTCGTAATCTATTTGTTTCTGATCTTCTGATACTAGACGCTAATCTAACAGCTTCTGAGTGTTTTCTTCCAAACATATTATTTCTGGAGCCTTTACGGGACTCTGAAAAATGTTTTCTTAATTCAATTGAAGCTTTATAACCAGATAAACCGTCGCCGCCGTTTGTTCTATTTCTTAAAATGCCGGTACCTATATCTTTTCGACCATACCATCTTATTAATCTACGTTCTATTGCTAATGCACCTAATTCTGTTAAATTTGATTCGATAATAATAATTTTGGTAGTATCTTTTGGAGTTGGCACATTTGTATGAGTTTCCCAAGCTCTGTTATCTTTTCCTTTTCCTATATAATATGGTGTGTTATTAGACTTTCTGATATAGGCGTAAACATAATACCCCACTGGGTATTTGGTTAGATAAGTAGTCATGCTGTTGCTCCTATAAAGCGATAGAAAGGATGGATGTTAGTAGCATCGCGATCCTTGCTCTATTTATCGCTTGACAGGTATGCACATTTAAGGTATCATTTATTACTTAATAGAAAGGAATATCATGAAAGAATCTGATTTGTTAAGTAAAAAACCTGTAATATATGTTGATCTAGATGGTGTTTTAGCAGATCTATTTGCACACGCTACTAATGTTAATAAAGTAAAACATTGGTTAGATTTGGATAAGAAACAATGGGATGAGTATTATCGGGGAGTTGATGCATATAAACTCTTTGCTAATTTAGATCCATTTCCAATTACTAATTCTATTATTAAAATGGTTATAAGTATGTTTGGATCTTATCAGATTTTAAGTAGACCTTTAGAGTTTAATGCAAAAGAATGTATAGCTGGGAAAAATAAATGGATTGATACTTATTTAAATATTCAACCAGTTAAACGACATTTTACTCCAGATAAATGGAAATTTGCTATACAAGCAAACGGTACTCCAAATATTCTAATAGATGATCACAGACAAAACATACATTTATGGGAAGCTCATGGCGGAATTGGGATCAAATTTCAATCAGATGAGAATACTCTGAATGAGCTTGAAAATCAGTTGATTGCAGCTAAGGATAAATTCCAATAAATATCTCATGCGATTGTATGAGCTATTAGAAGAGATAGACAAGTACGGTGTGTATGGCAAGCTTGCACCTAAACGTACAAAAGTTGACGGTACCCAGAGTCCTCTAACAGGACCTGGTGATGCATCATGGCAAAAGGCTAAGAAAAATACATATAATTGGTTTAAACGTCCATTTCTCACAAATGGCCCTCGAGGTAATTATATGTTACCCGTAAAGAAAAAGAAGGCAAAATAATGATTGTTGCTGCCGGAGATAGATACGACAGATTGGTTAGTTGGGGTGCAATTACTACCAGTTTAGACGGAATAGTATGGACTATCCCAAGTGAGCCATTTACTGTTCGAACTAAGGTATTAGGCGTAACAAACGGTCCTGATAAGATAGTTGTAGTTGGTGATGCTGGATGGGTTAGTTATAGCTACAACTCTAATGATTGGCTTTCTGACAAAATTTGGAATGGTAATTTCCAACCATTATCTATAAAATATGCCAATAATTTATATATGACATGCGGTCAGGCTAGATTCTTACAAGATGAAGGACCTTATCCTGCAGGAAGCGAAGTTGGTATGATTTTTAGTAATGATTCAGGTGAAAATTGGGCTTGGAAAATAGCATATTGCGCATCCACTGACAGTAGATTTTATAATATAAGGTTTTTACAAAATGTTCAAATAGATCAAAACACAGTTGCAAATGTCTGGATAGCAGTTGGTTCGGGAACAACTAGTCCTACAGCAATATACAGTTTAGATAACGGGTTTACATGGAATGCTATACTATTTCCAACCTTATCATCTGTTAAGTATGCATATGATGTAGTCTGGAATAATAGAAAATTCTGGTTTACTACCAATGGATTTATATTAAATACACCAACGTTGGTAAATCCTGTTTGGGAAGCAAGCCAGGTGATAACTCCTACTTATGGTATCAATGATCTAGTAAAGATTGCATCTAATACAGTAGGACATATGGTTGCAGCTTGTAGTGGCGGCCTTGCATATACAACTGATCAACTGGGGTGGACCTTGTTTAGCCAACCAGGATACAGATTTCGTAGTGTTATCTGGTATCAGGCAAAACAAATATGGATAGCAAGTGCAGAAAGCAACTTAACACAGTATACCTACTGGACAAGTAGTGATACTATAAATTGGACCCCATATAACAATTCAGTTCAGGCTAGTGATTTTACAGTCATCTGATTGACTTTTGTATATAGCGGCCAGTAATCTATAAATTAGCATCTTAACTAGGAGAATACGATGGGTATCGGAGCACTTAGCGATAACGACAAAGCACGTCTAAAAGATCTAATCAATGTCGGCGTTCAAACCATGAATGATATCAAGATCATGAAAGAAGGCCTAAGCGAAACGGTTGACAGTGTTAGCGAAGAATTAGATATCAAAAAGAACGTGCTTAATAAAGCTATTAGAGTAGCTTTTAAAATGAGCGAAAACCGAGACGAACTTGCTGATGGTCGTGAAGAGCTAGACGAAGTTGAGGAGATTCTATTAGCTACAGGAAAGGCTAAGCCTTGAGCCATAAATGGGTTGCTGTTACAGGTGGGTGTGGCTACATAGGTAGCCACATTGCATGTGAACTAAAAGAAAAAACTGATTATAAAGTATTAATTATAGACCGTAATGCATCAAACATGCATCATACGCACTGGTTAGCTGATGAGTTAATCAACAATGATATAATAAGTTTTATATCAACATCAGCTTTAGCAACACTCAGACCAGAAGCTATTATACATTGTGCAGGTACTAGTTTAGTCGGGCCCAGTATCACATATCCAGCCGAATACTATAATAATAATGTGGTAAAAACCATAAAACTATTAGATGTTATGCGATCAAATAACCTTAATAATATCATATTCAGTAGCAGTGCTAGTGTTTATGGTACTGGTTGGGCTAAGATCTGCACAGAACACGACATACCAAAACCAATAAATCCCTACGGCAATACCAAATTTATAACCGAATTAACACTTAAAGATTATGCTACGGCATATAAAATCAACAGCATGAGTTTTAGATACTTCAATGCTGCTGGTGCAGATCCCAAATCAAGACTGGGTCAAGATGTGGGTGCTACACATCTTGTAGCAAGAATCATGGAAAGTCTGGTTAAAGGTGACCTATTAACTGTTTATAGTGATCAGTATCCAACCAAAGATGGAACTTGTGTTAGAGATTATGCACACGTTTGCGATATTGCTAGGGCACATGTATTAGGAATTGACTATCTAAAAGAAAACCCGGGTGCTCATGCCATAAATTTAGGCAGCGGTACAGGAACTACCGTACTGGAAATGATACATGCAGCAGAATTAGTTACAGGACAATCTGTAAATTATGAAATTGGGCCTGACAGAATAGGTGACCCTGCTATCTTGGTTGCTAATACAGAAAAAGCCAAACACCAATTGAATTGGGAACCAGAATACACAGTTGAAGATATTGTTAAACATGCGTGGGACTGGTATCATAGCGATAGTTACACCAAATTGGCTGCAAATTAAATAGAAAATTAACGGTACATTAGGTCGCACTTAGCCGTGTGATCGTGTAAACTTATACATCATAGTGGAGTGTATTAATGTATGTTGATGCAATTATAGAGAAAGATAAGAACCAGATTTTGGTATCAGAACGAAATGCGGCCGGTCAACGGGTTCTCGTAACACATCCGACTCGATATGTTGTATATTGGCCCAGCGAACGAGGCAAATACACCAGCATTTTTGGTACAAAACTTGAAAGATATCAAACATCTAAAGAAAAAGAATTTAAGCGAGAAGTCGCTTTATTACCCAGGGTAAAATTACACGAAAGTGATATAAATCCCATATTTAGATGCTTACACGATCACTATAAAGATGCACCAACACCGGATCTACATGTTGGTTTTCTAGATATCGAAACTGACTTTGATCCGTTAAGAGGTTTTAGCAGTCCAGACGATGCATTCTCCCCTATTACAGCTATCAGCATCTATCTAAATTGGATAGAAAAGAATTTTACACTTGTGATCAAACCCAAAGGAATGAGTACAGCAGCAGCACAACAAATAATAGATCAATTTGAAGATACAGTATTGTGCGAAAACGAAAAAGAATTGCTCGAAGTTTTTCTAGCTTTGATAGACGATGTTGATGTGTTATCCGGATGGAACTGTATAAATCTAAACGAGTATGTACACTGTGAAGACCGATTATTGAGTCTCAAGAATATCACAACAAATCAAAAATTAAAAAATGGTCAAACAGTGATAGATACACATAAATCTGGGTTAAAGAAGAACAATCATCTAATAACTATACACGGGCATAAACTAGAATTATCTGACGAACATGTTATACCTGTTTATTCAAAAGAGCCATTAAAATATAAATGCCCGTCAACCTTGTTTGAATCAAGACAAGAGTTGAACGTCAGAGACATTAAACAACTTATGAAAAAGAATCAAGATGTATTTGTTGAATTGCACACTGTCAGAAATAATAATGAGGACTTGACTTATAAAAAATTAATACTAGAAAACCTTGATGTACTTATTAATTGTAACATTGATATTATCATTGACGATCGAAAAATAAAAAAGAAATACCAAAAAGAGTTAGGATATAAATCTACTAATTATGTGTTAACTTACAAAAAAGTTAAACATCTTTTAACAAATGATCAAATAAAAGATTATTTAAATAGTAAAAATATCCATGGATTTTATATTAATGCAAAGAGCAAAGCTTTTCGATTGGACATTACTCAAATTATTCAACACGATGCACTTAAAATTTTAGGTTTTGTCTATACCGACGGATTTTATTCTAATTATGATAAATGTTTTGGCGCTTGTAATAAAAATGATGGAATTATTTCTAATTATAATATTTTGTTAAAAAACTTAAATATTTACAACAAATGGAAATTAAAAAATCAAGATAAAATTTTTTATACCACTTTTAGTGGGCAAACTGTTATAGGTTTGTTATTACCGTTAATATATACTTTTAATCAAAAATATACAAAACAGTTAAACACTGAATTGTTATCACGGTTATCATTTGATCAATTTAATTCATTTTATTCTGGCATGATCGATGGTGACGGATCTGTCGATAAAAAATCAATAACACTTTGCAATTATAACGACGATGCATATAGCCTGTCAGCACTTTTATCGTGGAACGGTATATATGCATCAGTTAGAAAAAATTATATTAGAATTCCTACAATTGTATCTAATTTAGATTTTATTAAAAATTTACAATTATCACACTCACTTAAAAATAAAAAATTATCAAATATTTCAATAACCAATACATCTAATAACACCTCTCGTAAAAAGCTACACGCTTTTCATATGAATAACATACATTTGATTAAAATTTCAAAAATTATAGAAACTGACGAATTAGTTGAAATGGGTGATATACAAACATCCGATCATTACTTTATTTGTAATGGTGTAAAAGTACATAATTCAGAAGCATATGACTTGCCATACATACACAATCGTATTGTACAAGTCATGGGTAAGGATGAAACTCGTCGTCTTTGCTTGTGGAATAAACTGCCCAGAAAACGAGAGTACGAAAGTTACGGTCGCGAAACCATTACATATGATCTAGTAGGTCGAGTACATTTAGACTACTTGCAACTGTATCGCAAGCATACCTATCACGAGATGCATAGTTATCGACTGGACTTTGTGGGCGAGTATGAAGTAGATGAAAAGAAAACACAGTATGAAGGCACACTAGACGCACTTTACAACAATGATTTCCGTAAGTTTATTGAATATAACAAGCAAGATGTTATGTTGTTAGTCAAGATTGATAAGAAACTGAAGTTTATTGAACTTGCTAATAATCTTGCACATACCAATTGTGTGTTATTTCAAACAACTATGGGTGCAGTTGCACTGATCGATCAAGCCATTGTTAATGCTGCACATGACATGGATCTTATGGTTCCTACCAGAATCAGAGAAACGCAAGAAGAAAAAGAAGCACGTTGGGAAGAAGAAGAAAGCGTAGGAGGATCAGTTGTTGGTGCATATGTAGCAGATCCCAAACAGGGTATGCATGATTGGATTGGTGGTGTTGATATTAACTCACTGTATCCGTCAACAATTCGCGCACTGAACATGAGCCCTGAATCTATCGTCGGGCAAATAAGACCTGAAATGACAGATAAACTGATTGCTAAACGTGTCAAAGAAGAAAAACGCAGTTTCGCTGACGCATGGAATAACATGTTTGGAACGCTGGAATATGAAGCAGTAATGGCACAGAATCAAACTCCTCTGCAAGTAGATTTTGAAGATGGTAGTGCTGTTACTGTTACCGGTAAGGAAGTATACGATCTTGTTTTTAAGAGTGGTAAGAAGCTTACTATCAGTGCCAATGGTACTATTTTTAGCTATGACAAGGCAGGATTGATACCAGGAGTTCTAGCACGTTGGTATGCTGAACGTAAGGATCTACAAAAAGAAGCCAGGAAGTGGGCATTAATGGCTGACGAAGCTGTTGGAGAAGAAAAGTCTGAATTCAAAAAGAAGGCTGTATTTTATGATCAAAGACAGTTGATCAAAAAGATTCTACTTAACAGCTTGTATGGCGCTGTTGGAAATCCTGGTTCGCGTTGGTTTGACCCTCGTGTTGCACAAAGCACTACACTAAGTGGTCGTTGTATTGTGCGTCATATGCAGGGTAAGATCAACGAGATCATTACCGGCAACTATGATTACATGGGAGAAAGTATTATATATGGTGACAGTGTAACTGGTGATACTAAAATATTAACAGACGACGGAGAAATAACTATTTCCCAAATGTTTAATCAATGCCTTGAAAAATCAATTGTAAATGAAAAGGAATACGGTTTATGGCCTCAACATAGAGTTCTAGGATTTAATGCATATGAAGACAATGCAGTTATATCAGTTCCATCTCATGTTATGAGACATAAAACAAAAAAGAAAATTTATGAAATAGAATTAGAAAACGGTAAATTGGTTAAAGTTACCGAAGACCATAGCATTATGGTTGACCGAGATGGATTCTTACTAGAAGTTAAACCCACCGAAATAAAAGAAACTGATCAAATCATATGTCTAAAGAGATAATTATATGGCAATAGGAGGTATTGCCATATGCCAAAATGTAAAGAATGTGGATTCGAAGCAAGTAGATTACAATGGACTCATTTTAGATATAATTGTTCAGGTCGTTTTAAAAATGGCACAGATTATTTAAAAAGTTATCCTAACGAAATTTTAGTTGATAAAGATTTATCTAAAAGAACGGCTGTAACTTTAAATAATTTTATTAAAAAATATGGAGAAAAAGAGGGTACAGATAAGTGGGAGGCATATAAGCAGAAACAAGCTTATAGTAACACATTTGAATATAAGAAAAACGTTCATGGGTGGAATGAAGAAAAATTCAGTGAATATAATAAATCAAGAGCAGTAACTCTTAATAATATGATATCCCGACACGGAGAAGAGGAAGGAATCAAACTATGGGATGAATACTGCGAAAGACAGGCATATACCAATTCTCTTGAATACTTAATTGAAAAATATGGTAAAGTAAAAGGCTTATTAAAATTTAAAGAAATTAATAAGAAAAAATCTGAAAGTCATGATCCAGTTGCAATAGCTCACAAATCTAACATATCTATTGATGAAGCAGTAGAATTAATTTTAAACCGACAGAATTTAAAATATTTTAGTCAATTAGAACGAGAATTTGTTAATCTTATAGAATCTATTACTGGAAAATTAGATCACACATCATTCAATAAACCTTTTGGAAAATGGTGTCACGAACTCGAAACGTACTTAATATATGATATTAAACATAATAACTGTATAGTTGAATTCAATGGTAATTATTGGCATGCTGATCCTAAAATATACAATCATGATCATATGATAAGACACCGATCTGCTCAAGAAATTTGGAAAAGAGATGAAATTAAAATAAAACTTGCTAAAGAGTTAGGGTACAATGTAATAGTCATATGGGAAGATGAATTTTTAAAAGATAAGGTTAATACCGCAAAAAAGGTGGCAGAATGGATATTGAAAGAACATTTATAAAATCAGTTAAATGTTTGGGTGAGGTTGAAGATTATGTGTATGATATTAGCATAAACGACGGTGATCCATTCTTTTTTGCCAATGATATCCTGGTTCATAATACAGACTCTGGCTATTTCTCTGCCTATACTGTTATGAAAAATCAACCAGAATTCAAAGATTTTGAGTGGAGTAAAGAAAATATCACTGATTTATATGACAAGATTGCTGATATGACCAATGACAGTTTCCCTGGTTTTATGAATCAAGCATTTAATTGTTCTCTGGAAAGTGGTGCTATTATTCGAGCAGGTAGAGAACTTTGCGCAGTTAAAGGCTTGTTTATTACCAAAAAGCGTTATGCAGTGTTGATTTATGACTCTGAAGGTAAACGAGTCGACGTCGATGGTAAACCCGGTAAGATCAAAGCCATGGGATTAGATCTCAAGCGATCTGATACACCAAAAACTGTGCAGGACTTCTTAAACGATGTACTAGTTGCTACACTTACAGGTAAACCCAAAGAAGAAATATTCCAACAAATAAGTGATTTTAGACGAGAATTCCGTAGTTGGGACAAGTGGTTACAAGGTTCACCTAAACGTGTTAATAATATGACACATTATGAGAACGTACGTAAAGCACAGGAAAGGATGAATTGGAGTGTAACCGCAGTAACCAAAAAGACCAGTACCCCGGGTCATGTTGCTGCTAGCCTAAATTGGAACAAGTTACGCAGAGTTTATAATGATCATTATAGCATGGCTATTACAGATGGTACCAAGGTAGTTGTGTGTAAACTAAAGCCAAACCCAGCAGGCATTACCAGCATTGCATATCCCGTTGATGAAATGAATTTACCAAATTGGTTTAAGGAATTACCATTTGACAGCGATGCAATGGAACAAGCATTAATTGATAAGAAATTGCAAAATTTGCTTTCTGTCTTAAACTGGGATCTCAATGCTCATAAAGACAACGGTAGTTTCGATGACTTATTCAGTTTCTAATTTGTAAACACCAATTTTACAAGATATACTAACATATCAGGAGTAAGCACATGGCAGCTAAAGATAATATGTCACCGCAGGACTTGAAAACTCTTTGCGAAGCACTTAATATTGCACCACAGTGGTTAAGCAAGAGATTTATTTTGAAAAAGTGTTGCGGTTGGACAGACGAAGATATTAACACTAATGCTAATATGCGATTAGAAGAAGATCAACAATCAAAAATTGGGAACAAGGCAGGAGGCTACAGATGAGCACTTTGAAGGATTACACACAGGATTTAGTTAAGAATGTTATTAGCACAGGTTTTTTTGACAAAGTTAAGATCACTGCTACCAGCAAGGATATTGTTATCGAAGCACTGGAAAAAGACAAAGACGTTGTACTAAAAGGTAAATTTACAACACCACTTGATGATCTCAACGGTGAATTTGGACTAAGCAATCTGAGCCTACTAAGCCATATTACTAGCGATTCAGAGTTTAATAGCACTGATAGTCGATTAGAAGTTGTTTATAAGAACAAAGTTCCAGAAGAACTAACTTATGAGAACAAAAGCAAGAGTTTTATCAACTATCGCTTTATGAGCACCAAGTTGATTCCGGATCAACCAAAGTTTATTGAACCGGCTTGGGATGTTGTAATCAAGCCGACAAAGGCACACATTCAACAGTTTAGCTGGGCTGCTAACGGTTTAGGTGCATATGAACAGTATTTTACACCTAGTATTAAAGATGGTGATTTAAAGTTTTACATCGGAGAAGATGGTGCTGCTAATCAACGTGGTAGTGTTACATTTGCAACAGATTTAAAAGAAAAGTTCGATAGCCAGCACAAGTGGAAGATTAGTCATATTCAAACAGTACTTAAACTAGCCGATAGTACTGAAACAGAAATGGCATTTAGCAGCAAGGGCGCTGTACAAATTACTGTAAGCACAGGAGTTGGTGTTTATAGATTTATATTCCCAGCAAAGGTGAAGTAATATGAACCCATTTAAGGATCAAAAAAAGTTTATGGAAGCATGTGATCAAACTGTGAGTGGGTTTAACTCCTCACAATATGCTTTATATAAAAGTCTTATTGCAGAGGAAGTTACAGAGCTTGAAGAAGCAACTACTCAAGTTGACGAGCTTGATGCACTTATTGATATTCTAGTAGTAACAATTGGTGCTATTCACAGCATGGGTGCTGATGCAGAAGGTGCATGGAACGAAGTTATGATCACAAATTTTGCTAAAATTGATAGAGAAACTGGTAAAGTACGTAAACGTGAGGATGGGAAGGTGCTTAAACCCGAAGGCTGGAAGGCACCTGAATTAGAACAGTATCTTTCTGACAAAACCAGTTAGTTATATTCAGTTGGTGCCACTATAAATATTTTGTGGGAAAAATATTATCATTCATTAAATCATCACTTATAAAATTTTTACAAAAAGACACAGCGTGGGTATTAATAATATCCACGTTTTTCGCATCTAGCTACACAGCACACCCCGAATACTGGGAATTGCTTGCTGGTTTATGTGCCGCATGGGCTGTATTATTGGCATTCTTAAGTAGTTAACATGTTTTCTACTTTTAATACTAATATATAACAAACTTGCAAGTAACCACTATCGATAAATAGAAGAGCAGTTGCCTAATTGAATTCAGGCCTTATCACGTCGCTGGAAAGGATGCACTTTTACGATGCGTAAGATAGACTTTAAACAAGTAGATGTAGTCTTTGATACCTACATCGGACCCGTTGGTGAATTAACCTTAGATGATGTTGCCATATTACAAGGTAACGTAATTGTTCATGCACATGACGGTTTTACACCAGGTGGATTACCATTAACAGGTGTAGGCGGCAATAGTGGTACTGGTCCAACTGGTCCTCAAGGTCCGACTGGTCCGTTTGGTGGCCCAACTGGTCCAGCAGGTGACATTGGTCCAACTGGACCGGCAGGTGGTCCGACTGGTCCAGCAGGTAGTGTAGGTCCTACTGGACCAGCAAGTACAGTAACAGGTCCAACTGGTGCGACAGGTGCAACAGGTTATACAGGTCCGCAAGGATTGATAGGCAGTACAGGTCCTACAGGACAGCAAGGACCAGCAGGTAGTATTGGACCAACAGGCTCACAAGGCTTAGTAGGTGCTACAGGTCCACAAGGATCGATAGGCAGTACGGGTCCAACTGGTGCAGCAAGTACAGTTACAGGACCAACAGGTCATACAGGTTCTGCTGGTATAGCAGGTCCTACAGGTCCTCAAGGTACAGCAGGTAGTGCTGGACCAACGGGTCCAGCAGGTTCAAACGGCACAGCTGGTTCTACAGGTCCAACAGGTGCAGTGGGTGCAGCAAGTACAATAACAGGACCAACGGGTCCAGCAGGTTCAAACGGCACAGCTGGTTCTACAGGCCCCACTGGTCCCGCTGGTGCAGCAAGTGCAACCGGTGCAACTGGCCCAGCAGGCAGTGCAGGTCCAACAGGCCCTCAGGGTACAGCAGGCAGTGCAGGTCCAACAGGCCCTCAGGGTACAGCAGGCAGTGCAGGTCCAACAGGCC